>ERZ780178.1286-NODE-1286-length-16226-cov-2.776019_pt1 | contig 16226 bp, 16 predicted proteins | sample MGYA00511018_ERZ780178 | MGnify/ENA primary metagenome ERZ780178 (study PRJEB29588, sample SAMEA2151439) | human gut metagenome | biome: human gut; feature: human-associated habitat; material: faeces | place: Denmark | collected 2008/2010 ...
TCACAGTCCGCAAGCGGCTTTTGCCGCACGATCCGGTGAAATTCCGGTACCGACGGTCACAGTCCGGATGAGAGAAGCTGTGCTGCGCACCTTTTTGCGTAATTTCAACGCTCTTTTGTGTCATGCACCCCGGAAGACTTGTTCTTTCAGGGACAAATGATAAAAAGGAGTGTTTTTTTATGTCAACACAAACCCGTGCACGCAAACTCACCGTAACCGCTATGCTTTCAACGATAGCTTTTATTCTCATGTACATTGAGTTTCCGATTCCCGCGCTGATTCCTTCATTCGTCAAGCTTGATATTTCGGATCTGCCCGAGCTTTTGGCTGCATTCTCGTTGGGACCTGTTTACGGCGTTGTTGTTTCGCTGCTCAAGAACGTGCTTTTTTCCCTGCTGCACGGCACTTCGTCGGCATATGTGGGCGAGACGTTCAATTTCATCATGGGAGCGGTATTCTCGTTTTCTGCCGGATTCATCTATAAAAAATACAAATCCCGCAAGGGTGCGCTGACAGGCGCACTTGTCGGCGCGGTGCTGATGTCCGTATTGTCCGTGCCGCTGAATTATTTCATTGTCTATCCCGCATATGTGAAACTCTATGAGCTGCCGCTTGAAGCTATCATCGGCATGTATCAATCCATTCGCCCTTCAACCGACGGACTTTTGGAATGCCTGCTTGTTTTCAACATGCCGTTCACTTTCTTCAAAGGGCTGCTGGATGTTGCACTGTGCTTCCTCATTTACAAGCCGCTTTCGCCTTTGCTGCATAAATAAGGGCGGCAAAAAGGCAGGGGGAAGGGCAAATCCGTAGTTTGGCATTGCATCCGAATCCTCCCGCAGTCAGCAGCCCCGCTGTGAAATAAATGAATATGCCGCATAATCGTGCAGCACCTGAATAAGCTTATGTGAATAAGCGAAAGGGGCTGCACTCTTTATGAATGAACGGAGAATCGTACAAACAGGAATTGATGTTTCACGCTATCAGGGGAAAATCGACTGGGCGCGTGTGAAAGCCGGCGGCACAGGCTTTGCAATTATCAAATGCACACAGGGTGTAAACACCGTTGACCCGGAGTTTCACCGCAACATGCGCAATTGCGCCGCCGTCGGGCTGCCCGTCGGCGCATATGTATACAGCAAGGCACGCACTGCTTTTGCTGCCGCTGAAGAGGCGGAGCGTGCCGCAGAGGAGTGCGCACCGTATCATCTTGATTATCCGATCGCAATGGATTTCGAGGCGGCTCAGTTCCTTGCAATGCCGAAAAAAACACGCGGTGCGATAATCGATGCATTCTGTACGCGAATCGAAGCACGCGGCTATAAGCCCATGCTTTACAGCAGCAAATACTGGCTTTCGGCTCTTATTCCTTCCGAAACGACCCGCCGCTGGGACGTTTGGCTTGCTCAGTACGCACCAAGGCCGACTTATTCCGGAGATTTCACCATGTGGCAGCGCGGCACGGGAAAGGTGGACGGCATTGCGGGCAGAGTGGACATCGATATTTGTTACCGCGATTATGTTGACGAAAGCCCGGATCGCATTGTTTTTGCACTCACAAGCCCCATGATGCAGGGCAAACCCGTGTCCGCACTTCAGGCCATGCTCAACGCTGCGGGCTATACGGCTTCCGACGGTCAGCGGCTCAACGTTGACGGAAAACTCGGAAAGCGCAGCTTTTCGGCATTTGTCGAATTTTTAAATGCGCATAAAAGATACATTGAATAATGCGTCCGCATTTTCTGCTTAACCGGCTTTGAATCGGTGCTTTCGGAATTATTAGGCAAAATGCACACGGCGCAACAGTCGGGAGCGGGAAGCGGAAAGCTGCGGCCCGTCCCCGATGTTTTCTTTTTTCCGGACACCCGCGGAAATTGAAATTTTTATCACGATTATTAGAAAAACGGCCGCTTTCCGACTTTTTCGGGTTGACCGAAAGGCGGATATGAGTTATAATTGTGGAATAAATTCGACGGCGAAAAGAGTTGATTTGCCGTTAAATTCGGAGAGAAACACTATGGCATATCGCTATTTTGCAGTTGACGTCGGCGACAAGCGCGTCGGGCTTGCCGTCAGCGATGCGCTCGGAATCACCGCGCAGGGCATCGAAACCTATAACCGTACCGGAGACGATGAAAAGGACGGGGAATACATTCGCAAATGTGCGGAACGCTATGCCCCCTGCCGCATTGTGTTCGGAATGCCGCGCAATATGGATGGAAGCTACGGCTTTGCTTCCGAAAAGGTTCGTGCCTTTGCCGCCGTTGTACTGAACGGTTGGCAAGGCGAGCACGATTTTTTTGACGAAAGGCTTTCCACCGTTGCTGCGGAACGCGCTTTGTTTGAAGCGGAGCTGAACTGGAAAAAACGCCGCAAAGTTATCGACAGACTTGCCGCACAGGTCATTCTCGAAGGCTATATGACGCTCCACCCGCTGAGATAACGTCCGTTCTGTAATAATTATTCACACTTTGAAAGGCAATGTTATGATTGAAGAAAACATAAAAATTAACTCGCAGCCCGAGGAATTCGATGATTCCGCCGAGCTTGAACCCGTGACTTTTCTGACCGAAGACGGCGGGGAAGAAAACTTTTGGCATATCATGACCTTCCCCTATGAAGGTGCGAAATATGCTGCACTCGTTCCGGAGGATCAGATCGACGAAGAAGAACCCGAAGTGATTTTTGTGAAAATCGCAAAGGACGAGCAGGGCGATGCTTACATTCCCGTCGAAAACGAAGTTCTGCTTGAAGAACTTTTCGAAGTCTTTGCCGAGCTTCTTGATGACGAACCCGAGGAACCCGAGAATGACGCTTGGGTTTGACTCCGGGCGCATTTCGAACGATTTTTTGCGGCGGTTTAATCGGGGCTGAGTGACTTCAAGCTGCTTTATCCCCCCCCCCCGCAATTCAAACCGTCAAAATCTGTTGTGATGAGTATTTGGGAATTGTTTTTGACAGCCGTTGCACTGAGCATGGATGCAATGGCGGTTGCTGTTTCTGCCGGTCTTTCCAATGCGGGCGGCAAAGGAGTCAAATTTCGCGAAGCGGGCCTGATGGGGCTGTTTTTCGGAGTTTTTCAGGCGGTAATGCCTCTTTTGGGGTATTATATCATACCGCTGCTTGCAATGATATTCGGCAGCGGCGTTACGCGCTTTGTTGAAGGAACCGACCACTGGATCGCATTTGTGCTGCTTGTTTTTCTCGGCGGCAAAATGATAATCGAAGCCGTTCGCGCCGAAGAGGAGGCCGAACCGTCAAACCCGTTCGCACTCGGCACACTGTTTGTAATGGCAATTGCCACCAGCATTGATGCGCTTGCAACAGGCATCGTTTTCCGCAGTTTCAGCTTTTCAACCGGCAAGCTGCTGCTTGCTGTCGGCTTCATCGGCAGCGTCACGTTCATTCTGACACTGCTCGGCGCACTCGGCGGCAAAAAACTCGGAGAAAAGTTCCGCAAACGTGCGGAGATAATCGGCGGGATCGTCCTTGTTTGCATCGGCGCAAAAATTCTTATTGAGCACCTGTTCTTTTAATTGTGGGCATATCCGCGTTTTGACTCTTTTAAAACAGCAGGGGCGTCGAAATTTTTTCAGGAGGTATGCATGATCTGCCCTGTCGTTTCAAAGGAACATTTTCGCAGCATGCGTATAACGCTTGCGTTTTCCGTAATTGCGCTTTCGTTTTGCATTGCTTTTGCCGTGCTGACCTTTGCAGGCATACTCGCACAGTATACCGCACTGTGTGCAGCCTTCTTTGCGCTTGTTTCAAGCGGACTTTTCCTGCTCTACCGTTTCAGCCGCGATATTTCCCTGCGCAAGCTCGAACTTACGGAATCTGAAATTCGGGTGTTCGGCAAAACAGGAAAGCTTCTTAAAACCTTCCCGTATTCCGCCGTGCGCGAATTGCGCGTCGTGACGCTGATGGTGGGCAATTTCGGCGGTATGTACGGCAAACTTAAACCCGAAAACTTCATTTGCCTCAGTCTGGACGGTCAAATCCCCGCTCCCGAAACGCGTCTTACCGAACTTTACGGCAGCTTGGATTGCCTTACCTTCGCCTACACTAAAGAAGCAATGACTTTCCTCAACCAAAAAATTCCGCCGGCAGTTTGATGCAAATTATCGCTGCAAAGTCCGGTTCGTAAAAAACGAACGGCAGCGATTCTTTTTGAAAAATCCGAGCGTTCGGATAACTATAATAAAAAACGGTTCCCGCCCGAACACGCGGTATTCATAAGACAGTTAGCAGCCACAGCAGTATGAACGACTGTAGCTGTTCTTGTGTCTTATTCTGTTATCTGATAAGATAGAATCAAGCGAATCTGCAACTCGAAATATGGAGATGGGAGTGATAAGCATGTGCGAATGGTGTGATTATAAAGAATCTGAATGGCTGCTGTATAAATCATTATATTGGTCTGTTTATTTAGCAGACGTACAGGACTATGTCGGCAGATGTATTTTGGTATCGAATAGACATTGCGGAAGTCTTTCGGAATTGGATATCGCTGAATGGATTGAATTGAAAACGATCATAGATAGATTGGAATATATCTACAAGGACATTTTAGGAGCTGAATTAAGTAATTGGAGTTGTTTATTGAACAACTTTTACAAAGAAGTAACACCGAATCCTCATGTGCATTTGCATGTGAGACCACGATATAAAAATGCAATATCAATTAACAATCACTCATATATAGACACCGAATTTGCGCATCACTATGCTCTAAACAAAGAGGTTATATTGCTTGATGATGATAAACAGACTTTGTATATACGAATGAAGGAACAGTTTGTTTTATAAATTCCGAACAAATAAAAGCGCACTTCTATACATCGTCTGGTATAGTGTGTTACGAGCGAAACTTGGCTCTCCCTTTGGGAGAGCTGTCGGCGCAGCCGACTGAGAGGGGAAAACATGACCATACCAAAGGACAACAGTCAACTGGAAAACGCCCGGCGGTTACGCAGTGAGATGACGCCCCACGAACGAAAGCTATGGTATCTTTTCCTCCGCAAATATCCGGTGAAGGTTTATAAACAGCGAATCATCGGGAGATTTATCGTAGACTTTTATTGTGCTTCTGCCAAGTTAGTTATTGAATTGGATGGTTCTCAACACTATGAGCCTCAGGGGATGGCCTATGATTCTGAGCGTTCCGCATTTTTGACAGCGCTTGGATTGGAGGTTCTGCGATTTTCCAACCGAGACGTCGACAGGAATTTTCGCGGCGTGTGTACACAAATTGATATTACCATTCAAAAGCGCCTGTAAGGCCCTCTCAGTCACCTTCGGTGACAGCTCTCCCAGAGGGAGAGCCAAGGAGAATGCCTGCAACTGCGCCATATGGTCATAATAGTGTAAGAAATGGAGCGTATCTGCACCGATACGCTCCATGAACTGTCTTACGAACATCCCGAGAAGGCGCGGAACCGTTTTTGTGTTTTTCCGCCTGCTTTCCGCGGGAGTATGTTTGTTATTGTGCGTTATCTTCCGGAAACGGGAACATTGCTTTTCAGGATAACGTCATGCGAACCGCCTTCAACTATGCTTGTTGAAGAAACGAGCGTCAGCTTTGCATTTTTGCGCAGGTCTGCAAGGTTCAGCACGCCGCAGTTGCACATTGTTGAACGAACTTTGCCGAGGGTGACTGCAAGATTATCCTTAAGACTGCCCGCATAGGGAACATATGCATCAACGCCTTCTTCAAAGCTGAGCTTTGCCGCACCGCCCATGTCGTAACGCTGCCAGTTGCGTGCGCGGTTCGAGCCTTCGCCCCAGTATTCCTTATAGTAGTTGCCGTTAATGCGGATTTTCGGAGTGGGGCTTTCGTCGAAGCGGGAGAAATACCTTCCGAGCATCACGAAATCCGCACCCATTGCAAGCGCAAGGGTGATGTGGTAATCGTGAACAATGCCGCCGTCGGAGCAGATGGGAACATAAATGCCCGTTTCCTCATAATACTCATCGCGTGCGCGCGCAACATCGAGCATTGCGGTCGCCTGTCCTCTGCCGATGCCCTTCTGTTCGCGGGTAATGCAAATCGAACCGCCGCCGATACCGACCTTTACAAAGTCCGCTCCGCATTCCGCAAGATAGCGGAAACCGTCGCCGTCAACAACGTTGCCCGCACCGACTTTGACGCTGTCTCCGTATTTTTCGCGGATGAAGTCAATGGTCAGCTTCTGCCACTCGGAGAAGCCTTCGGAGGAGTCGATGCACAGAACGTCAACGCCAGCTTCGATAAGGGCAGGAACGCGCTCGGCATAGTCGCGGGTGTTGATGCCCGCGCCGACAAGGTAACGCTTGCTGCTGTCGATCGATTCGAGCGGATTAGCCTTGTGGTTGGAATAGTCTTTGCGGAAAACGAAAAACTTAAGATGCCCCCTGTCGTCCACAATGGGAAGGGAGTTGATTTTGTGATCCCAAATTATATCGTTTGCAATCTTAAGGGTAATATCCTCGGTTGCATAAACAAGGCGGCTGAGCGGAGTCATGAACTCGGAAACCTTCATGTCAAGAGGCATTCGGCTGACGCGGTAGTCCTTATCGGTAACAATGCCGACAAGCTTGCCCGTGCCCGTTCCATCCGCCGTGATTGCAACGGTGGAATGCCCGGTGAGTTCGTGAAGCTCAAGAACGTCTTTAAGCGTTGCATCGGGACGAAGGTTGGAATCGCTCTTCACAAAGCCCGCTTTATGTCCCTTTACATTGCGCACCATCTGAGCCTGATCCTCAATGGATTGGGAGCCGTAGATGAAAGAAATTCCGCCCTCCTGTGCAAGCGCAATCGCCATCGTATCGTTTGATACGGACTGCATGATCGCGGATACCATGGGAGTGTTGATCGAGACGGCAGGTTCCTCACCTCTGCGGAATTTAACAAGAGGGGTGCGCAGGCTGACGTTTGCGGGAATGCATTCCTTGGAGGAATATCCTGGAACAAGCAGATATTCGCCGAAGGTGCGTGAAGGTTCGCTGTAGATGAATGCCATAACAGTTTTTTCCTTTCTGTTTATAAGTTTCCGGTTTTGTTCGGCAGTCCTTCCGGGCTTTTTGCGGTCCTTCCGGGCTTGGTATTTTCAGCCCTTTCGGGCTTTTGCTTCAGGAATTTGATTATTCGTTCGATCGACTGCAATGCGGTCGGTAATTTCAGCAGTTCGTTAACCTTGCATTTCGTGCATTCAGCTCGTGTTCCGCGCAGTCCACAAGGTTCGTCATGAGCATTGCAACGGTCATCGGACCCACACCGCCGACAGCTTTTGTGATATAGCTTGCTTTTTTTGAAACATTTTCAAAGTCAACATCGCCGTAGAGTTTGCCGTCTATATTTGTCTGTCCGATGTCGATAACAACCGCACCGTCCTTGACCATATCCGCCTTGATAAGCCCCGCCGAACCCGCAGCAACGATAAGAATATCGGCATTTTTGGTTATGTCGCCGAGATTCTGAGTCTTTGTGTGGCAAACCGAAACCGTTGCGTTGCGGTTCAGCAGACAGATTGCAATCGGTCTGCCCACCAATACGGATTTGCCGACGACGACCGTGTGTTTGGACATTATGTCTATGCCCGTTTCATCCAGAATACGGATAACAGCGCGCGGGGTGCAGGCAATGACGGCAGGCTCGCCGTTCAAAAGCTTGCCCGCGTTGCAGAAATGCAGACCGTCAATATCCTTTTCGGGGTCAATGGCATCAAGAACGGTTTTTGTGTCCATGCTGTCCGGCAGAGGCATCTGAACCAGGATGCCGTGAACCGATTCATCCGCATTAAGCTTTTGAACAAGCTCTATCACCCGCTGCTGCGAAACATCTTCCACAAGATGATAGGTCACGCATTCCATGCCGAGTCTTATCGCGGCATTTTCTTTCAGTGTGACATAGCGTTTGGTCATTTCCTCCGTGCCCACATGAATGATGGCAACACGCGGAATAACACCCTTCGCCTTAAGCACCGCCACCCGCGTTGTAAGTTCCGAATAGACCTGCGCTGCAATTGCGCGGCCGTCGATTATCTGTGCGCTCATATTTTCCCCTTTCCGTCTGCATTTTCCAATCCGACCGCATTATTCGCGGTTTTGTGCGGATTGAAATTGACTCATTATACACCAAACGGCCAAATAATTAAAGCCCGATTTTTCGGTCTGGTGCATATATTTCCGCAAACCGCACCTCATTTATGCGAAACGGCGCGATTTGCCCGGCTTGCCGTGTTTTCGGAATGTCCCGAACATTTCGGGTTCTTTGCGGGAAGAGGCTTGTGTTTGCCGCGCTTTTCCCGCAAAGTCCGTCTTCGGTCGAAGCGTTTTAAGTTACAGTCTGAAGTAATCCACTGCACCGCGGAAGATCGCCGATTCGTCCTTTCCGGGTACGTTTTTGTAAAGATTTTTTCCGTATCTTTCGCTGTGTGCCATCTTTCCGAACACTCTTCCGTCCGCAGAAGTGATACCCTCAACGGCAAGCACGGAGCCGTTCGGATTTATCTCGGTGCGCATGGAGGCCTTGCCGGATGCATCGCAGTAAACCGTTGCGATCTGTCCGTTTTCAGCAAGTCTGTTCAGCAGCTCATCGGGGCAAACGAATCTTCCCTCGCCGTGGGACACGGGAACGAGTGAAACTTCACCCGGCTCACGGTACATAAGCCACGGGGACAGGTTGGAAACCGTGCGGGTATGCACAAGGCGCGAACGATGCAGCCCGATCGTGTTATATGTCAGAGTGGGGCAGTTTTCATCCGTATGAATGATTTTTCCGAAAGGCACAAGTCCGAGTTTTATCAACGCCTGGAACCCGTTGCAAATGCCGAGAATCAAGCCGTCGCGACGGTTGAGCAGCCGTTCGATCGCCTCCGCCGCACGGGCATTGCGCATGAAGGATTCAATGAGCTTTGCGCTGCCCTCGGGTTCGTCTCCGCCGGAAAAACCGCCGGGAATGAACAAAATTTGTGAATCCTCCAACCTGTTCGCAAATGCGTTGACGGACTCTTCAATGCCCTTTGCGGTGATGTTGTTGATAACAAGCACTTCCGCTTCCGCTCCCGCAAGGCGCATTGCCCGTGCGGAATCCATTTCGCAGTTCGTACCGGGGAAGACCGGAATCAGCACACGCGGGCGCGCATATCTGCCGTTCGGCTTTATCATCGGTGCATTCCTTCGGAAAGAACCGATTTCAACAGGTGTTTCGTCCGTTGTTTTATGTCTGTAAACCGGTTCAAGCTTTTTGTCGTAAATTTCGAACAGCGGAGCAAGTGCAACGTTTTCGTCCCTGTATTCGAACGCAAATTCCGACATTGTTGAGCCGAGTTCGAGCCCGTTCGGGATTTGCTCCGTGCAGCCTTCCGCAATTTCAAGTATCAGCGCGCCGTAATTGCGGCGGAACAGTTCTTCCTGCGGGAATTCGGGATTCAGGCGAACGCCGATTCCGTTGCCGAGAGCGGCTTTGAACAGGCCTTCCGCCGCGCCGCCCTTATCGACTGCCCATGCGGAAAGCACGCTGCCGCTGCGTATCAGGCGCGTTGCAAGCGCAAAATTCGTGCGAAGAGAGTCCGCTGCGGGAAGACCGTTTTCGTCCGGTTTCGCCGGCAGGAAAACAAGCCTTGAGCCGGGCTTTTTAAATTCCGGAGAGATGATATTCCCTGCCTTATCCGCTGCAATTGCAAACGAAACAAGCGTCGGCGGAACCGTTATGTTTTCGAAAGTTCCGCTCATTGAGTCCTTGCCGCCGATTGCCGCAAGCCTAAGCCCGAGCTGTGCGCGCAGCGCTCCCAACAGCGCGGCAAGGGGTTTGCCCCAGCGCACGGGATCACTGCCGAGCTTTTCAAAATATTCCTGGAATGTCAGCCAGCAGTTTTCTGTTGATGCACCCGCCGCAACAAGCTTGGCAACGGAAGTCACGACCGCGCAGTACGCCGCGCCGAACGGATCTTCCGCCGAATAATGCGGGTCAAAGCCGTATGCCATGACGGAGCATGTATCCGTTTCGCTTCCGCGAACGGGCAGCTTTGCAGCCATTGCCTGAGTCGGCGTCAGCATATTCTTTCCGCCGAAAGGCATAAGCACCGTTGCCGCGCCGATGGTTGAATCAAACCGCTCCGCAAGCCCCTGCCGAGAGCAGATGTTAATATCCGAAACACATTCCGAGAGCCTTTCCGCAAAGGAAGTTTCGGCTTTTTTTCCCGTTTCGGGGCAGTTTTTTCGAGCGAAGCAATCCGAAAGGCCGCACTTTTGAACCTTGGCGCGCATTTGCTTCACCGCACCGTTTGTGTTCAGGAATTCGCGGGAAAGATCGACGATTTTTTCACCGTTCCAATGCATGACCATGCGCCCGGTATCCGTAACGCGGGCAACAACGGTTGCTTCAAGGTTTTCGCCGTTTGCAAGTGCAAGGAATTTTTCGCAGTCCGCCGCCGCAACAACAACCGCCATGCGTTCCTGAGATTCGCTTATCGCAAGCTCCGTGCCGTCAAGCCCGGCATACTTTTTCGGAACCCTGTCAAGCTCGATATCCAGTCCGTCCGCAAGCTCGCCGATTGCAACGGAAACGCCGCCCGCACCGAAATCGTTGCAGCATTTTATCAATGTTGAAGCTTCCGGGTTCAGGAACAGCCTTTGCAGTTTGCGTTCCTCGGGCGCATTGCCCTTTTGAACCTCCGCTCCGCATGTTTCAAGTGATGATATGTTGTGTGACTTGCTTGAGCCCGTTGCACCGCCGCAGCCGTCGCGTCCCGTTCTTCCGCCGAGAAGGATAACGGCATCGCCCGCAGCAGGTTTTTCGCGGCGGACATTCCGTTCGGGCGCCGCACCGACAACAGCACCGATTTCCATATGCTTTGCAAGATAGCCGTCATGATAAACTTCATCCACAAGGCCTGTTGCAATGCCGATCTGATTGCCGTAGGAGCTGTAGCCCTGCGCCGCCGTTGCAGCAAGTTTTCTTTGGGGAAGCTTGCCGCGGATGGTGCTTTCAATCGGGGCAAGCGGGTTTGCGCCGCCCGTCACGCGCATTGCATGATAAACATAGCTCCGCCCCGAAAGGGGATCTCGTATCGCGCCGCCGATGCAGGTTGCCGCACCGCCGAAGGGTTCGATCTCCGTCGGGTGGTTGTGCGTTTCGTTTTTAAACAGCAGCAGCCACGGCTCCTCAACGCCGTCGGCATCGACCTTTATCTTCACGGTGCAGGCATTGATTTCGTCCGACTCGTCAAGATTGCGCAATTCGCCGCTTTTTTTAAGTGCCTTTGCCGCAACGCAGGCAATATCCATGAGGCATACGGGCTTTTTGTCCCCGATGCTTTCGCGAAGAGCAAGGTAATTTTCGAATTCGCGCCGAACGCGTTCATCCTCGAATTCAACATCCGTCAGATGCGTGTTGAAGGTTGTATGGCGGCAATGATCCGACCAGTATGTGTCGATAACGCGGAGTTCGGTCAGCGTCGGCTCACGATTTTCTGTTTTAAAATAGACTTTAAGGCACTCCGCATCCGCCTCATCCATTGCAAGCCCGTAAAGCGCGATAAGCTCCTTTGCAGGGGTGTCAAACAGCTTTACGCGCGGCGGCTGAGCAGGCTCGTCGCAGCGCATTGCAAGCGTATCACAGCACTCAAGCGCGGCTTCGCGCGAATCCACGGGGTTGATAATGTATGCCTTTATCCTGTTCAGTTCTTCGGATGTGAGACTGCCCGAAAGCATGTATACGGCGGCCGAACGCACTGTCGGCCTTTCGCACTGCGCAACAAGGCTTATGCACTGCGCTGCGGAATCCGCCCGCTGGTCAAACTGCCCGGGCAGATATTCAACCGCAAAAACTTTTGCACCTGCCGCATTGCCGCAGATTTCCGCACGGAATTCAGCTTCCGTATAGGTTCTGTCAACCTGCGGTTCGGAAAAAACGGTTTCGATGCAGGCGTTGAACGTCGCTTCGTCCACACCCTCCGCGTCATACCTGTTGATGATGCGAACCCCTTCAAGAGTGCGGATCCCGAGAAATTCGCGAATATCCTTCGCAAGCCCTTCCGCCGCTTCCGAAAATTCGGGGCGTTTTTCGCTGTAAATTCTGTAAACCATTCTGTTGTCTCCCGTTAAATTTCCCGTATTCCGTAATGTTCGTTTTTTCGGCAAATGCCGGCGGTGCCGGCGTTTACCCGTTTTTTAAACGGCTTTCGCGCAATGCGGAAAGTCCGATGTCGCTTCTTGAATATTTTCCGTCAAAATGCACTCGTTCGGCTGCCGCATATGCCGCCCGAACCGCCTCTTCAAGCGTATCGCGAACGGCCGTGATGCCGAGCACGCGCCCGCCGCTTGTAACAAATTCGCTGCTGTCGGGTGTTCTGAGTTTTGTTCCCGCATGGAAGATGCATACCCCGCAATCTGCTTCAACATCGCCGTCAAAGGTGATGAGTTTGCCCTTTTCGTATTTTTCCGGGTAGCCCCCGCTTGCAAGCACAAGGCAGCAGGAGGATTTGTCGGAAAGCTTGATTTCGCATTTGTCAAGCGTCCCCGCCTGCGTCGCAATCATTATTTCAAGCAGGTCGCCTTCAACAAGGGGCAGCACCGCCTGCGTTTCCGGATCGCCGAAACGGCAGTTATATTCAATAACACGCGGGCCGTTAGGTGTGAGCATAAGTCCGAAATACAGGCACCCGCGGAAAGTCCGTCCTTCGGCATTCATTGCGTTCAGCGTGGGAAGGATGATGCTTTGCATAACCTGCTCCTCCGCCGCTTTTGTGTAAAAAGGATTCGGTGCAATAACGCCCATGCCGCCGGTGTTCAGTCCCGTGTCGCCGTCGCCCGCACGTTTGTGGTCCATTGAAGAGGGCAGGGGAACAACTGTTTTTCCGTCCGTAAACGCAAGCACGGAAACCTCGGGTCCGGTCAGGAACTCTTCAACAACGACAGTTGCGCCGCTCCTGCCGAATTTGCCGCCCCGCATCATGTCGTTCACGGCTTCAACCGCCTCCTCGTGAGTTTTTGCGATTATAACGCCCTTGCCGAGAGCAAGCCCGTCCGCTTTGACAACGACGGGAAGGCTGTGGTGCGCTGCGTATTCTGCCGCAGCATCGGCATCCGAAAAGACCTTGTATTCGGCCGTCGGAATGCCGTATTTCTTCATGAGTTCCTTTGAAAAAGCCTTGCTGCCCTCGATTATTGCCGCAGCCTTGCTCGGGCCGAAGCAGGGAATGCCCTTTTCACGCAGCATGTCGCAAAGCCCCATAACGAGAGGGTCGTCCGGAATCACGGCAGCAAAGTCAATTTCGTTGTTCAGCACAAAATCCACAATTTTTTCCAAGTCCGTTGCAGCAATGCCCGTGCAGGTCACCGGGCATGAATCGCTGCCCGCATGTTCGCGGGAAATTCCGCCGTTTCCGGGAAGCGCATATATCTTTCCCGCTCTGCGGCTTTGAGCAAGCCGCCTGATTATCGCATGTTCGCGTCCGCCGCCGCCTATGACGGCAATATTGAGTTTATCCTTTGTTATCTGCATTTTTTACTCTTAATTCCGTTCCTTGTTCCGTCCCTTCCGCATGTTCCGCACCTGCGTCGGGAAATCCTTTTCGTCTATGTTCGCTTAATTGTTATGTCCGCTTAATTGTCCGTTCGTTTCCGTCCGCCCGGCACACTGCCGAGTGCCGAACAGATCCGAATATCCGAATATCCGAATATCCGAATAAACCGCTCCGTTAAAAATCAATGGTGGAAAAGGCGCAGTCCGGTAAAAGCCATGACCATGCCGTGTTTGTTGCATGCCTCAATAACGGCATCATCGCGCACCGAACCGCCGGGCTGAGCAATATAGGCAACGCCGCTGCGGAAAGCACGCTCGATATTATCGCCGAACGGGAAGAACGCATCGCTTGCAAGTGCGGTTTCGCCGAACCTGCTCAGCCATTCCCGCTTCTGTTCCTTTGTCATCGGCTCGGGGCGGCGGGTGAAGAAATTCTGCCAATTTCCGTCGTCAAGCACGTCTCCGCACTCATCCTCGTTTAAATACAAATCAATTGCATTATCGCGGTTGGGGCGCGGAATATCCGCACGGAACGGCAGGTTCAGCACGGAAGGATGCGAGCGCAGGTGCCAAAGGTCGGCTTTATTGCCCGCAAGGCGTGTGCAGTGAATGCGGGATTGCTGCCCCGCGCCCACTCCGATCGTTTGTCCGTTTTCAACATAGCAAACGGAGTTGGACTGGGTGTATTTAAGCGTGATAAGCGCAATAACAAGGTCGCGTTTCGCGCTTTCGGGCAGGTTTTTGTTTTCGGTCACGATATTTGAAAGCAGGCTTTCGTCAATCGTTGAATCGTTGCGCCCCTGTTCGAATGTTATGCCGAACACCGTGCGCGTTTCAATGGGAGCGGGAACATAGTTTTCGTCGATTTTAATTACCGTGTATGCACCCTTTTTCTTTGCGGAAAGGATCTCAAACGCATCCTCATCGTAATCCGGAGCAATAATGCCGTCCGAAACTTCATGCTTCAAAACTTTTGCAAGCGAAACATCGACCTTGTCGCTGACGGCGATAAAATCTCCGAAGGAGCTCATTCTATCCGCACCTCTTGCGCGAATATAGGCACAGGCAAGGGGAGAAAGCTCTGTTGTTTCGTCAACAAAATACATTTTGCGAAGCGTCTCGTTCAGCGGAAGAGAGGTGGCCGTACACGCAAACATCGACCCCTGCCGGGCTGACGTGTTTGAACGATGCCGCCGCAGGAAGTCCCGTTGCGGTGCGAAGTTCTCTGACGAGCTGCCACCCGTTGAGTGCGTCAAGAAGGTTGATATAGCCCGCCCTGCCGTTCAAAACGGCAATCGGCAGTTCGCCGTCAATTGAAATTGCAGCGGGTTTCTGATTGGGATTGCAGCCGTATTTAAGTTCGTATCGCATGTTTGCCTCCGTTAGTATGTTCGGTTTTATTCGGTTATTGTTTGTTTCAGTTCTTACAGTCGGTCAGGGTAACTTAAGTTGACGTTGACCGGCTCCGTTTTTTTGCAAAGCCGCACAAAGCTCAGCGGACGTGCCTGTTGATAATGAACGTGTCCTCCGCGCCGTCCGCGCAGCCGATAAAGCGCGCAAAGAGCGAAACACGGTTGTTTTCATCAAGACCTGTCCAAATTTCTTCGGCAAAAGTCTCTGCATCGGGCGCGTTCAGCGCAATGCGCACCGGTTCACCGCAGAACGAGGGCAGCGGCGAGCCGTCATGCTCATATGTGTGGATAAGATGTGCCGTCCCCGCTTCGGGTTCGTAATTGTAAAAATTCCTGCGGCAGCGTGCGCCGTCGGGCGTTTCCGCCTTCAGTATGCTGAGGGTGTATTCACCTGTTTCGGGGTAAAGAATGCCGCTGATGCGCGGGGTAAAATTCGGAGCATCAGGTTCAAAGCTCCTTTTGCGCAGTGCGGATTCAAAGCTTCCGCCCGCCGCAATTTCGCCGGCAACGGGGTCCGTCTGGTCGCCGTTGGTAACAACGGTGCAGCCGTTGACCTTCCGCACGGGGGAATAAATGATAAGCGAAGGGTCTGTCAGCTTTTTTTCATCAAACGCCCGCGTTCTGATGCCGTCCTCGGTCGGTTCAAATATGCGGTTGCGGCTGTTCTCGCTTCTGCCCATGATGAAGTATGCGGCCACATAATGTGCGTTGTCCGCACTTTTTCCGATAAGCACGCCGCGTCCGGGATAGGTATTGCCGTTCAGGTATTCGTTGATAGTTTTCATTTATTCCGCCTTTCGCACTTCGATTCCGACTCGTTTATTCACTGTTTGTTTCACTGTTCTGTTGATTTTATTGATAAAAACACCTGTTCAAGCGCAAGGGGCAGCAATTCCCATTCCGCCTGTTCCATAACGCGCCGCTGCAAGGTTTCCGGAGCGTCGCCCGGAAGCACATCAACGGCTTTCTGCATGATTATCTCGCCGCCGTCGTATTTATCAAGACCTCCGAGTACGTTCAGCAGAGTGGATTTTCCGCTGCCGGATTTACCCAAAAGAAAAACCATTCCCTTATCCGGAAATTTAAGCGACACCCTGTCAAGAGCTGTGACCGGAACGCCCTTCTTAGGTTTGTAAATCTTGACAAGCTCTCTTGTTTCCAACATGTTTTTACTGCCTCCTGTTATATCTTCTGTACCAATCGTTCTAAGTGTACTAATTCAAATAGTACAGATGTATAATACCACACTTAATGCCGATTGTCAATAACCGTTATAATTTTTTTATCCGCCGCCTCAGCGCGGCGGC
>ERZ780178.1287-NODE-1287-length-16225-cov-4.923933_pt1 | contig 16225 bp, 17 predicted proteins | sample MGYA00511018_ERZ780178 | MGnify/ENA primary metagenome ERZ780178 (study PRJEB29588, sample SAMEA2151439) | human gut metagenome | biome: human gut; feature: human-associated habitat; material: faeces | place: Denmark | collected 2008/2010 ...
ACATTATGCTGTGCCGCTGGCTGAGAAGCTGGGGAAGTGAGGTTTGGTGATTAACTTAATCCCACCTGATATACTAAAGCTTAGCAGTCTAGATAACCGGGCTTCTCCGAAGTTTGGTTTTAAAATAGTTCATATAACTCCTTGACAAACAAGCGAGTTTGTGATATACTGTGACGGTAAGTTACAGAAAACAAGTTGGTGTGTTTTACGCAGAGGGTCCACCTGTTCCCATTCCGAACACAGAAGTTAAGCTCTGTCGTGCCGAAGATACTTGGCTGGAGACGGCCCGGGAAAATAGGTATTCGCCAACACTACGACAGAGGTTAGAGTTTTTCTAACCTCTCGTCTGTTTATTCCTCCATAGCTCAGTCGGTAGAGCACCTGACTGTTAATCAGGGTGTCACTGGTTCAAGTCCAGTTGGGGGAGTTAAAGAGCCTACATTCATCTGAGTGTGGGCTTTTTTGTTGTCTAAAACTGAATAACGCATAAGGCAAAGTGATGATTTTTGAAATTATCCTTTGCCTTTTTTTCATGCTCAAAATGAGGTAAAAGGAGGAAGAATGCAGGAAGTAGTTGAGAATATTCCACTTGAAAAGTTAAAACCGTTTCCGAATCACCCGTTTAAGATACGGGAGGACGAAGCTATGATGGAGACGGTGGAAAGCGTGAAATTGTTCGGTGTGCTTCAGCCGGCGATTGTGAGACCTACAAAGGACGGTGATTATGAGATATTATCAGGACACAGGAGAAAGAGAGCTTGTGAGCTTGCGGGGAGGAAGACCATGCCGGTGATAGTTCGTGAGCTTAGCGACGATGCTGCGGTGATATTTATGGTGGATTCAAATTTGCAGAGGGAAAACATACTGCCAAGTGAGAGAGCTGCGGCATACAAGATGAAGCTTGAAGCTATGAAACGTCAGGGAATACGCACGGATTTAACTTCGCCGCAAGTTGCGTCTAAGTTGAGATCAGATGATCAAGTTGCAAAGGAATCAAATATCAGCGGAGATACATTAAGGCGCTACATCCGACTTACGGAACTACAGCCGGAACTCATGAAAATGGTGGACGAAAAGAAAATCGCGTTCACACCCGCTGTTGAGTTGTCGTATCTCAAACCGGATGAACAGCGTATGCTCATTGATACCATAGAATCAGAACAGTCTACACCATCGCTGTCACAAGCGCAGAGAATGAAAAAACTGTCACAAAATGGGGAGTTGGACTGTGATAAGTTGTTTTCCATTATGACAGAGATAAAGAAACCTGAGAGAAACGAAATTCGTTTAACATCGGACATTCTCGAAAAATATTTTCCGAAGAACTATACGCCGCAGAAGATGCAGGAGGTCATCATAAAGCTGCTGGAGTCGTGGCAAAGGAAGCGGCAGATGAATCATGAAAGATAAATAAAATATTGCAAAAGGGTAAGTTGAGATTTTTGACTTACCCTTTTTTGCGTTCCGGAGAGAGGAGTGAAAAAATGCCGGTATTCAGAGTAAGCAAAAACAGAGACTTTACGGTCATAGCAAACAGCGTTTTTAAAGACAGGAGGTTGTCCGCAAAGGCAAAGGGAATTTTAGTAGAAATGCTGTCGCTGCCAGAGAATTGGGACTATACGCTGAAAGGATTGACTACTTTGTTTTCAGACGGAATAGATTCAATCCGTCAGGGTATAAAGGAGCTGGAGGAAAACGGGTACATAGTCCGCGAGAGAAAACGCGACGCAAGGGGAAGACTCGGTGGAATGGAGTATGTCATTTACGAAACGCCTGAGAAGGGTGTTGAAAACTCAGTTCCTGAACAGTCCTCTCCTGCGAACGCCGAACCAACAGAGGATTTTCCCGCACAGGGTGAGTCTGCGGAGGACAAGGCAATGCTATATAAAGAACTAAATGAATCAAGAACTAAAGAATCAAGTACTCACTTATCAAATCCTTATCAATCAATCACAGAGGAGGCTGCTGATGTGATGGGATATGATGAGGCGCGGGAGACTGTCAAAGAAAATATCGAGTATGGCATTCTCTCTGAGCGCTATCCCGTAGAACGACTTGACGAAATTGTCGATATCGCATCGGAAGCGCTGTGTTCTAAGCGTTCCACATTTTCTCTGGGCAAAGACACATATCCGTATGCGCTCGTGAAAGACAGGCTGTTACGTCTCGACGGCTCGCATATCGAATACATCCTCGACTGCATTGACGGGAATACGACAGACATTCGCAACATCAAGCCGTATCTACTGAAAACGCTGATCAATGCTCCGGCTACAATGGACAGCTACTACAGGACTAAAGTGAATCACGATTTGTATGGGGGTGATGCAACTTGCAGGAAGAGGTAGACAGCAGAACGGTCGCTCTCACGATAAGCGCAGCTAAGTTCACGGGACGGATGTTTAAAGCGGCGATTGGCAAATACATGGCTCATCGAAAAGAGAAAAAACTGCAAAAAGCGCGTGACGGTCCCGTAAAACCATGCGGAAAGCAGACCGTGAAGCAGCTCACTGGACAAAATCAGGGAGTATCTACAATCGAATCAAACGATCCCGAAATCAAAAACTTCGAGAGAATCGCAAGAAAATACGGCGTTGACTATGCCGTGAAGAAAGTCAAGACGGACGGCAAACCGAAGTACGTCATCTTTTTCAAGGCGAGAGACGCGGACGCTTTGACTCAAGCCTTCACGGAATACTCGAGAAAGACCGTGGAGAAAGAGAAAAAGCCGTCCGTTCTCAAAAAGCTCAGGGATTTGTCAGCCGTAGTCATGGGCAAAGTTCTTGAGAGGACGAGGGAGAAACAGCGGGGACAGTCGAGATGAAAAAAAGGTCAGTAAAACTTTTGACAGGAAGCATTCCGTATGTGTTCGTCGCCTTGTTTGCAACAAAGTTCGGTCAAACATGGAGACTGGCTGACGGAATCACAGTCAGTGAAAAATTCCTGCATATTGCCGATGGATTTAGTAAAGCCATGGACTCACCATTGCCGAGCTTTCATCCGGTTGATTTGCTTGTGGGAGTGATAACCGCACTGCTCATTCGCCTGATAGTCTATGAAAAGTCAAAAAACGCGAAGAAATACCGCAGGAATGTGGAGTACGGCTCGGCTCGATGGGGCAAAGCGGACGATATCGTACCGTACATTGACCTGGACTTTCGGAATAACGTGATACTTACCCAGACGGAGCGGCTTACGATGAACAATCGCCCGAAAGACCCGAAAACCGCGCGAAACAAAAACGTGCTTGTAGTCGGCGGTTCGGGTTCAGGTAAGACGAGATTTTTTGTCAAGCCTCAGATTATGCAGATGCACAGCTCATATGTCGTGACCGATCCGAAAGGGGGGCTGCTATGTGAAACCGGAAAAATGCTGCAAAAGAACGGGTATTGTATAAAGGTGCTGAACACGATAAACTTCAAAAAAAGCATGAAATACAATCCCTTTGCCTATCTCCGCAGCGAAAAAGACATTTTGAAACTGGTAAATACTTTGATTGCCAACACCAAAGGGGACGGGGAAAAAGCAGGGGAAGATTTTTGGATAAAATCGGAACGGCTCTTTTACTGCGCCCTTATCGGCTACATTTGGTACGAAGCCCCGGAGGAAGAAAAGAATTTTACGACGCTGCTTGAAATGATAAATGCCAGTGAAGCCCGCGAGGACGACCCGGAATTTCAGTCCCCCGTTGACCTTATGTTTGAACGGTTGGAGGAAAAAGACCCGGAACACTTTGCTGTCCGGCAGTATAAGAAATTCCTGTTATCTGCGGGAAAGACAAGAAGCTCTATCCTCATTTCCTGCGGGGCGCGGCTTGCCCCTTTTGACATTAAAGAGCTGCGCGACCTTATGGAAACCGACGAAATGGAACTTGATACCATAGGCGACCGTAAGACCGCCCTGTTTGTCATTATCAGCGACACCGACGACACTTTTAACTTTGTTGTGAGTATTCTTTACACGCAGCTTTTCAATCTGCTTTGCGACAAGGCAGATGATGAATACGGCGGCAGGCTGCCCGTCCATGTGCGCTGTCTGTTAGACGAGTTTGCAAATATCGGGCAGATACCGAAGTTTGAAAAGCTCATAGCCACTATCCGAAGCCGGGAAATCTCTGCTTCAATCATTCTGCAAAGCCAGTCGCAGCTAAAGGCGATATACAAAGATAACGCCGATACCATAGCCGGCAACTGCGTGCGCCCGGAAGTCGCCAGCGCAATATAAATTGGCGACGTGGTACTTACAGGATACCGCCTTTAGCAAGCGGTAGGTAAAAGTATCAGGTGATGAAAAATCACAACCTATTATTCTACAACTTATCCGAGAGGGGAAACCCGAAGGGGAGTGTAGCATGTTGTTGTTCCAGTTGGAACGTAAATAGGAAAGGCGCTAATCCTATGCGTCAGAATATTTAAGAATAAAAATCAGTGTATGAGGTACAAAGCTAAACTGCCTAAACGATAGCCAGAGCGGGGGAACCCGTGCCCCGCATACGAAAAGGATTGAAACGTATGCTTTTCATGTTGGTTTCATTTCGCAGTTATGAAAGCAAGCGATACTCATGAAAGAGCAACCGCAAGACAGCGGATAAATGGCGAAAGTCGGTGCCGACAACACTGAATGCTAATCCTGTATTTACTAACTGGGGATGACCTAAACCTGGTAACAGGCATGGTCACACAGCTCCCATAGTAGTCCGAGACGTTAATGACGTTCACATGGCGAAGGGGAGCAGCTTATCAGAAAATACTAAAATGAAGGAAGGTGCGAGAGGCATTGAGAAATCCAACTGAGGTATTGAAAAATTTGATGGAAAAGTCAAAGAATGAAACTTACAGATTTCAGAGATTATACAGAAATCTGTACAATCCGGAGTTTTATTGGCTTGCGTATAAAAATATCTACGCAAATGATGGCAGTATGACTGCCGGAGCTGATGGAACAACGATTGATGGCATGGGTAACGAGAGAATTGAGAGGATTATTTTATCCTTAAAAGACCGAAGTTACCAACCTAAGCCTGCAAGAAGAGAATATATTGCAAAGAAAAACAGCAGTAAAAAACGTCCTCTGGGTATTCAGTCGGGGGATGATAAACTCGTGCAGGAAGTCGTTAAGATGATTTTGGAGAGTATTTATGAGCCTGTGTTCAGTAATAAATCACATGGGTTCAGACCAAACAGAAGCTGTCAGACGGCACTGAAACAGATACAGAACACCTTTACTGGTGCGAACTGGTTTGTGGAAGGAGATATACACGCTTGTTTTGACAGTTTCGACCACCATGTAGTTATCGACCTCTTGAAAAAGAGGATTGATGACGAAGCGTTTATCCAGCTTATATGGAAATTCCTAAAAGCAGGATATATGGAACAATGGACATTCAACAGAACCTATAGCGGAGTGCCACAGGGGTCGGGAGTCAGTCCAGTGCTGGCAAATATTTACCTCCATGAATTGGACAAATTTATGGAAAATTATGCAGAAAACTTCAATACAGAAGCCAAGAAGAAACATTGTTCTACTGCATATAAGTCCAGTGTCGGTAAGGCATACAGATATAGGAAAAAGGGCAGAGAGATATGGGATAGTCTGTCTGATGAAGAAAAGAAAATCAGATGCAAAAATCTTAAGGAACTGGAAATGATTGAAAAATCTACAACACCTTACGTCTATAACGACAGTAATTATAAAAGGGTGCAGTATACGAGATATGCGGATGATTTTATCATCGGGGTTATTGGTAGCAAAGCAGATGCAGAAGCTATCAAGAAAGACGTGAAAATATTCCTGCAAAAAGCATTGAAATTAGAAATGTCAGACACTAAGACAAAGGTTACGCACACTGGAGACAGAGCAAGATTTCTAGGTTACGACATTACGGTATCAAGAGCGCAGACGCTACAGAAGGCTTCTAACGGAAGGGTTCAGAGATGTCAGACAGGAGTTGTTAAACTGTATGTTCCACGCGAAAAATGGGTAGGTAAGTTAATTGAATACAAAGCAATGAAAATCAAAATCAACGAAAACGGAAAAGAGAGATTTGTAGCCCTTCATAGGGGAAAACTGGTAAACCAGAGCGATATTGAAATTCTCGCAAGATACAATGCAGAAGTCCGTGGACTATATAATTATTACTCCATAGCGAATGACTCCTTTAAAATAGGGAGATTTGCCAATGTAATGAAATACAGCATGTATAAAACATTTGCGTGCAAGTATAAGACGAACGTTCATGAGATTAAGCGGAGATATTGCAGAAACGAATTATTTACAGTTGCGTATGAAACAAGGCAGGGAATGAAAACAACAACATTCTACAGGGATGGTTATAAACGGAAGGAATGTGCTACAAAGTTTGATAATGTAAGCGAGCTTCCGCAGTTTTCAAAATATGCCAAGACTAACACTCTCAAACAGAGAGTGGAACGTCATACTTGTGAATTATGCCAAAAAGACTGTAGAAATCTGGTAATACACCAAGTTAAGAAACTCAAAGATTTAAAGGGAAATACAGAGTGGGTACTTCTCATGCGAAAAAGGAGACGGAAAACACTCGTGGTATGCCCCGAATGCCATAATTTAATTCATTCGTAACACCGCAAATGATAAGCGGAAAGCCGTATACATCGAGAGGTGTACGTGCGGTTTGGGAGGGAGTGGATGCAAGCCCTTTTCGAAGGATGAGCTGAAGCTTACCTCATGACACCACCCTTTTCTTGGGCGGCAAGGAGAAAACCACCCTCAAAGAAATGTCGGAAATCTTGGGGAAAGAAACCATTGACAGCTTCAACACTTCCGAGAACCGGGGGCGTGAGGTATCACATGGGCTGAACTATCAGAAGTTAGGCAAGCAGCTTATGACCGAAGATGAAATTGCAGTCATGGACGGCGGGAAATGTATCTTACAACTACGAGGGGTACGCCCGTTCTTCTCTGATAAGTATGACATTACAAAGCACCCCAACTATAAATATCTTTCCGACTATGACAAGAAAAATACCTTTGATATGGAAAAGCATTTAAGGCGCAGACCCGCCCTTGTAAAGCCGGACGAACCCTTTGACTATTACGAAATCAGCGAAGCAGATTTGCAGGAGGACACCGACCATGAATAGACGTATGCAGAAGAAAAAAGATAAGAAAATCACAGAAGCCATAAACGGGCTTGTTTTCATTGCCGAGCGACGGGAACAGCAACGGCAGGCAGCTATCCAGCAGTTTGTGAAACGGTGTGAAGCCCTGTATGAGCAGAAACGGGTGCGGCGGGAACTTTGATTTTACGGGAGGTTATACTATGAGCAGACAGAAAACAAAAACTGATGATATACGTCGTGAACATTATTTTACAAAGATGATAGAAAATGCAGAAAACGCTCTGCGGGAGTATTTGCAGGAACGCGGAGGGGAACAGACCCTTTACGTTACCGAGTATATGCAGCGTAGGAGCTATCTTTTGGAATGACGAAAAATGTGTGTTCCCGGCTGAAAAGAAAGGAGGAATTGACGCAGTAACAAAGAAAAAGACAACTTGCATGATACGCGCCCCTACAAAAATTCCTATCGCCCACACTGACAACTGAATACCGCCGCGCGGCAGAACTTTAGGCAGCGCGGGGACTTATGACCGCGGCAGTTTGAAAACTGACCGCCGTTTTTTATGCCCTTTTATAGGGCAAGCCGCATTTGCGGCAGAAAGGAGCTTTATGGAATTTTTTAACTCTGCTATCGACGTATTACAGACCCTTGTTATCGCACTGGGCGCAGGCTTAGGCATTTGGGGCGTTATCAATCTCTTGGAGGGATATGGAAACGACAATCCGGGTGCAAAATCACAAGGCATTAAGCAGCTCATGGCTGGCGGCGGTGTTGCCCTGATTGGCATCACCCTGATCCCCCTGCTGAGCGGTCTGTTCGGCTAATCTTTTCCGGGCGGCGATTGCCGCCCCGTACATATTTACTTGCAAGTGTTTCCAGCCCCTCCGTGGCAAACGGATTCTTATTATAAAGAGGAAACGCATTGCAAATCGAATATTCACCTTTATTCTGAAAGGACGGTGCTATTATGCAGATTCTGACTCACCTTATTTTTCTGCTCAACCTGCTCAAGACCCTTATCAACCATTTTTCTTGATAGGTGGTGGCGCTGAGTGGAAACAGTTCTCAAAGCGATCTCTGATTGGATCAAGTCGCTGCTGACAGCGGCGATCATGTCCAATCTTTCCGGCCTGTTCGATGATGTGAACACCCAAGTGGGCGGCATCGCCCAGCAAGTCGGCACCAAACCATCCAGTTTTGAACCGCGCGTTTTCGCTATGATCGAAGCCCTCTCCCGGAATGTGGTGCTGCCCATTGCAGGCGTGATTTTGACCTTCATTGCCTGTTATGAATTGATTGAGATGATCACCCAGCATAACAACATGGCACAATTTGAACCTGCGCTGCTGATGAAATGGATCTTCAAAACTGCCATTTCGGTCTGGATGATCTCCAACACTTTCGACATCATCATGGCGGTGTTCGATGTGACGCAGCAGGTGGTGGCAAATTCCAGCGGCATCATCAGCGGCAACACACGGGTGAACGACATCGGGATTTCCATGTTGCAATCCAGCATGATGCAGATGGACGTAGGACCCTTGTTCGGACTGTTCTTGCAGTCCTTCTTCATCGGTATCACCATGCGCATCCTGTCCATCGTGATTTTCGTCATCGTCTACGGAAGAATGATTGAGATCTACATGATGGTCAGTCTGGCTCCAGTGCCCATGGCAACATGGGGCAACCACGAGCAATCCCATGTTGGACAGAACTATCTTCGTTCTCTGTTTGCGCTGGGATTTCAGGGCTTCCTGATTCTGATCTGCGTGGCAATCTATGCTGTTCTGCTTCAGAATGTTGCCATATCCGGGGATGCCATCAACTCGATCTGGAGCATCGTGGGGTATACCGTGCTGCTCTGCTTCTCGCTGTTCAAGACCAGCTCTGTCGCCAAAACTCTGCTGGGTGCCCATTGATTCGGAGGTGAAATTTTGGCAGCTTATATTTCCGTGCCGCGCGATTTCAGCAAGGTGAAGTCCAAAGTAGCCTTCAATTTGACCGCCCGGCAGCTCGTCTGTTTTGGTGCAGCGGCAGTCGTAGGGGTGCCGCTGTTCTTTGTCCTGCGGGATACCGCAGGCAATTCCGGCGCTACCCTCGGCATGATGGCGGTCATGCTGCCCATGTTCTTTCTGGCCATGTATCAGAAGAACGGTCAGCCGGCTGAAAAGATCCTGCGGTACTACTTTCAGGCGCGTTTTGTTCGCCCGAAGGTGCGTCCGTACCAGACCTGCAATTACTATGCACTGCTTATGAAGGGAGGCATGACCCATGATTCCGTTTCTGAAAAAGAATAAGGACGGCAAAAAGCCGCCCAAGTCCACGGTGCCCCGCACGGCACAGGAGAGCATCCCGTTCCAGCGGATGTTTGAGGACGGCACCTGCCGTGTCCGTCCCGGCTACTACACCCGCACCATCCAGTATCAGGATATCAACTATCAGCTGGCGCAGCAGGAGGATAAGACCGCCATCTTTGAGGAATGGTGCTCTTTTCTCAACTTTTTCGACAGCTCTATCCACTTTGAACTGTCCTTTGTGAACACCGCCACCGATTCGGCAGACTTTGAAAAGTCCATCCGCATCCCGTACCAGCAGGATGGCTTTGACGATGTGCGCGCCGAGTACAGCCAGATGTTGCGGCAGCAGCTTTCCAAGGGCAACAATGGTCTGACCAAGACCAAATTCCTGACCTACGGCATCGAGGGCGACAGCATGGAACAGGTCAAACCTCGGTTGGAGCACATCCAGAACGACCTGATGAACAACTTTCACAGGTTGGGCGTTCTGGCAAAGCCGCTGGACGGTACGGAGCGTCTGCGGCTGATGCATGGGATGCTGAACATGGATGGAGCCAACAAGTTCCACTTCAACTGGAAAGACCTTGTGCCCAGTGGTCTGTCCGTAAAGGATGCCATTGCCCCCACTGCGCTGGCGTTTAAGAACAGCCGTACCTTTCAGATGGGCGGCATCTTCGGGGCGGTCAGCTTCCTGAATATCACGGCTTCTGACCTGAGTGACCAGTTGCTGAAGGATTTTCTGGACATGGATTCCAGCCAGATCGTTACCATGCACATCCAGTCTGTTGACCAGAACAAGGCCATCAAAACCATCAAGCACACCATCACCGAACTCGACCGCAGCAAGATCGAAGAGGTGCGCCCAGATAGGGCATTGTGTAGTGTAGCGTAAGGGACTACCCCGTAGGATAACGCGGGAAACAACCTGCCTAACCGAAAGGCGAAAGCTGAAACGGGAACAGAGCACGGCAGGAAAGCGGTAAGTCACTGAAAGACAGTATTGTGCGACTGAACCGCCATGTTAAGCGGATACGAGGATGAAGTTGGGTTTACTGATACGCAAGTTTCTAATTTCTGTTATTTTCAGGCGGAGGAAAATGTCTGAAACCTCTGTCATGAACGCGATGGATGATGCTCTTCCATCCATCGGTTATCTCAATGTTCATGGAATCTGTAGGAGAACCTATGGCAAGGAAACGAAAGCGCATACCGACAATCCGCATTTCCCTACACACAATGTTAACTGGGGATACCCTACACAGGAACGCCTGAAAAGGCTATGGCTGTAGAGCCTGAAAATCCTGCATGGGTACGGAACGCTCATAGTAGTCCGAGAGGGATAATGACCCTTACATGGCGAAGGAGCGTAGTTATTGTGTACTAAAATAGAACGTTGATTAGGGAGGAAAACCTCATTGCAACCAACAACCGAAATTTTAGAAAGAATCAGCAAAGACTCATTAACCCATAAGGAAGAAGTATTTACTAGATTGTATCGCTATCTGCTGCGCCCAGATATTTACTATCAGGCATACCAGCGTCTGTACACGAACAAGGGTGCATCGACAAAAGGTATCAATCAAGACACAGCAGACGGTTTCAGCGAAGCTAAGATTGAAAAAATCATTCAGTCCTTGGCAGATGAAACCTATCAGCCCACGCCAGTACGACGAACTTATATTGCAAAGAAAAGCAATCCGAAGAAGAAGCGTCCATTAGGTATTCCGACCTTTACGGACAAATTGGTTCAAGAAGCACTCCGTATGATATTGGAAGCAATTTATGAACCGCTCTTTCTGGACTGCTCGCATGGATTCCGCCCGAAAAGAAGCTGTCACACCGCATTAGACAAATTGAAGTACCAATTTGGTGGTGTGCGTTGGTTTGTTGAGGGGGATATTAAAGGGTGCTTTGACAATATAAATCACGATGCACTGGTTGGATTTATCGGCAGCAAGGTCAAAGATGCACGCATCGTAAAACTGGTCTACAAATTTCTAAAAGCAGGATATTTGGAAGATTGGGTTTACCACAAAACCTACAGCGGCACACCGCAAGGCGGTATTCTTTCACCGTTGCTGGCAAACATCTATCTGCACGAACTTGATAAATTCGTCATGCAGCTAAAAGACGAATTTGACACTCCTGAAAAAGGGAAAATCACCCCGGAATACCGTGAACTGCACAATAGAATCAAAAATCTTTGCTACCACATCGACAGAAAGAATGGAGTAGAAAGAGAAAGCATGATTGCAGAGTGTAAAACACTCCGCAAACAACTTTTGAAAACTCCTTGCACAGCACAGACGGATAAAAAGCTCAAATATATCCGCTATGCAGATGATTTTATTATTGGTGTAAAGGGCAGTAAAGAGGATTGCCAGTGGATTAAGAGCAAACTCTCTGAGTTTATTGGGCAAACACTCAAGATGGAACTCAGCGAAGAAAAGACACTTATTACCCACAGCAGTGAATGTGCCCGGTTCTTAGGTTTTGATGTTCGTGTCAGAAGATGTGAGAAAGTAAAGCGGAACAAGAAAGGCACAAAAGCGAGAACTCTCAACAACCATGTTGAACTGCTAGTGCCATTCGATGACAAAATCCACAACTTTATTTTCTCAAAGGGTATAGCGATACAGAAAAAGGACGGAAAGCTATTTCCCGTTCACAGAAATTCCCTGCTACGGCTGACAGACCTTGAGATAGTCACAGTTTACAACGATGAGTTGAGAGGTATTTGTAATTATTACGGAATAGCCAGCAACTTCTGTAAACTGAAATATCTGTCTTACCTTATGGAATACAGCTGCCTAAAAACGCTTGCAGCAAAACACAAAAGCAAAATCTCAAAAGTTGTTGCTATGTATAAAGACGGAACTGGCGAATGGGGTATCCCCTATGAAACGAAAAAGAAAGCCAAGCGCCGCTATTTCGCCAACTATATGGACTGTAAAGATGCGAAAATTTCAACAGACTGCATTAGCAATGCCGCAATTATTTATGGTCAGTCGGTAACACCGCTTGAGAAGCGTTTGAAAGCAAGAATTTGTGAACTCTGTGGCACAACGGAAAGCGAACGTTACGAAATCCACCATATCAATAAACTGAAAAACCTTAAAGGAAAAGAACCGTGGGAAATCGCAATGTTAGCAAAACGGCGAAAGACACTTATAGTGTGTGAGCATTGCCACCATCTAATTCACAATCAATGAGTTTTTCTGACCGAACAATGACAGAGCCGTATACTTCGAGAGAGGTAAGTACGGTTCCCGGAGAGGGTGATGCAAACCTGCTATTGCAAGATAGTAAGGCGGCAGCTCCCTACTCCACCAGAAGAAAGCCGTCCGCGCCGGATACGATATGGACGTGTTGCCGTCAGACTTGGCGACTTATGGGCGGGATGCAAAAGCCCTGCTGAAAGAATTGCAGTCGCAAAACGAGCGGATGTTCCTTGTCACTTTTCTGGTGCTGAACACCGGGAAAACCGAGCAGGAACTGGAAACCAACGTGTTTCAGGCGGTCAGCATTGCGCAGAAGCACAACTGCGAATTATGCCGCCTTGATTTTCAGCAGGAGCAGGGGCTGATGAGCAGCCTGCCACTGGCAGACTGTCAGATTGAGATCCAGCGTGGTCTGACCACCAGCAGCACGGCAATCTTTGTGCCGTTTACCACACAGGAGCTGTTCGACAACGGCAAGGAAAGCCTGTATTATGGCTTGAACGCCCTGTCCAACAACCTGATTATGGTTGACCGCAAAAAGCTGAAGAACCCCAACGGTCTGATTTTGGGCACTCCCGGTTCCGGTAAATCCTTCAGCGCAAAGCGTGAGATCCGCAATGCGTTCCTCGTGACGGACGATGATATTATCATCTGCGACCCGGAATGTGAGGTGCGACACGAAGTCGCGTAATGTATTGCGTGTAAACGCTACTCTATCCATTTGGAGTAACCCTACTGTGACCTGCACTGGTCAAAAGCCGGCGTTGGGAAGCTCACAGGACAATATGGGAAATCTGCCAGCCTAAAAGCAGACGTACCGTTAGGGTAAAGAATGCTATGTCGAATGTAATGTGAACCATCGTAAGGATCGTTACAGGGAATAGGTGAAATAAGGCTGATACACCTACACCAAAAGGTGCTGGAGGTGGCCAAGGGGCCTTTCGCTACCCCGAAGCAAATGGACACAAATCCTCCCGGTTCAAAGATGGCGGCTAAGGCATTCATGAATTATGCATTACGTGGAACGTGGAAAACCCTATGCACTCCTTTGATAAAGGTATCGACCTCGCAAGAGGGAGAAACGGTGCAGAGGGTATGAGATGGAATAAAAAGCGAACGGTTCACTGTAACGGTGAGCATAGGGGTTCAAAATTTGCCCTGACCTGAAAGGGTGCTGACTTATTCCGGGTATTTCATGGCAAGATTGGAGGTATCCCTGTGAACGATAAGTATTCAACGACGGAAGGTAAAACTTCTGAGAAGCTGTCGGACGAAGCTATGTTGAGTGCCCAATGGAAAAACATTGATTGGCATAAGGCAGAGCGGGAAGTCAACAGGCTACAAATCAGGATTGTCAAGGCAACTCAGCAAAAAGACTACAACGCAGTAAAACGACTTCAGTATCTTCTGACACATTCCTTTTACGCCAAAGCACTGGCTGTTAAGCGTGTCGTTACCAACGATGGGCGCAAGACTCCCGGTGTGGATGGTGTTCTCTGGAACACCCCGGCGAAGAAAATGAAAGCGGTTCTATCGCTGACAGATAAAGGGTATCGTGCGCGTCCTCTCCGTAGAGTGTATATCGAAAAGAAGGACAAGAAGAAAAAGCGTCCATTGGGCATTCCTACAATGTATGACCGCGCAATGCAGGCTCTCTATGCTTTGGCACTGGAGCCGGTGGCGGAAACAACAGCAGATGGGAAATCCTTTGGTTTCCGAAAAGGAAGATGCGCACAGGATGCCTGCGAATATCTGTTCAATGCACTGTCGCGCAAGCACATTTCTCCGAAGTGGGTTTTGGAGGGTGACATCAAAGGTTGTTTCGACCATATCAGCCATGATTGGCTTCTGGCGAACATCCCCATGGACAAGAACATTTTGAAGCAGTTCTTAAAGGCGGGATTTATCTATCAGCGCGAACTCTTTCCTACCGAGGAAGGAACTCCGCAAGGTGGTATTATCTCCCCCATTCTGGCGAACATGACGCTGGATGGTATCGAGAAGAAGCTGGTCGAACGCTTTCACACGAACGCGCTCGGTAAGGTCGATTTAAGATTTAAGAATGCCCACAAAGTAAACTTCGTCCGCTATGCAGACGATTTTGTGGTCACAGCGGCAACACCTGAACTGGCTCTTGAAGCAAAGGAGCTGATTCGAGAGTTTCTCGCTGAACGCGGATTGGAACTTTCTGATGAAAAGACCGTTGTCACCAACATTGACGATGGTTTCGACTTCCTCGGCTGGAACTTCAGAAAGTATAACGAAAAGCTGATTATCAAGCCTTCCAAAAAGGCGGTCAAGGCTATCGTTTCCAATATCTCTGACACGATTCTCCGCAGAGGAAAAGCGTGGCAGCAAGATGTTCTGATTATGAAGTTGAATGAACAAATTCGAGGTTGGACTAATTACCACCAGTCCGTATGCGCAAGTGATGCGTTCGCGCATCTGGATTATGTCCTGTACGAACTGCTGTGGCGATGGGCTAAAAGACGGCACCCAAAGAAGAACAAGTGGTGGATTTCCATGAGATACTGGCATCGTGTCGGTAATCGGAACTGGGTGTTCTCTACGGAAAACAAGGAGCTGATACGGGTAGACAGCACAGCCATTGTGCGACATACCAAGATAAAAGCTACTGCAAATCCGTTCCTCGATGAGGCGTATTTTCAAAAAAGGAAATTCGATAAAGGAATGCACCGGCTGACTGGAAAATTCAAGACGATTTGGAAAAACCAGAACGGGCTGTGCTACCACTGCGGAATGCCGATGGATGTAACGGAAGAAAGAGAAATCTTCTACCTTGCACCAAAAGCAAAGACTGGCGTGGAAGATGTTCGTAATATGCGCTACGTTCATTGCGCCTGTCAGAGAATTTATGCTGAGAACCGCTTGAAAAAGTGATGAAATGCTTGAGCCGTATGACGGGAAACTGTCACGTACGGTTCTTAGGCGGGAAGGCGGTGGTAACACCGCTGACCCAGCCGATTACGCTCCGCTGGTGGAGCGTCTGCATGGGCAGGTCATCCACATCAGCCCTGCCAGCACCCAGTATATCAACCCCATGGACATCAACAGCAACTACTCGGAAGAGGATAACCCTCTGGCTCTGAAAGCCGACTTTGTACTGTCCCTGTGCGAACTGGTGGTGGGCGGCAAAGAGGGCTTGCAGCCGGTGGAAAAGACGGTCATTGACCGCTGCGTCCATGTAATCTATCGCAAGTATTTCGAGAATCCCACCCCAGAAAATATGCCGCTGTTGGAAGATCTGTACAACGCCCTGCTGACGCAAGATGAACCGGAAGCCCGCCATGTGGCGGCTGCGCTGGAAATCTACGTCAAGGGCAGTCTGAACATCTTTAACCACCACACCAACGTGGATATCAATAACCGCATCGTCTGTTTTGATATCAAGCAGCTTGGCAAACAGTTGAAGAAACTCGGTATGCTCATCGTGCAGGATGCCGTGTGGGGGCGTGTGACCGCCAACCGCAGTGCCGGAAAATCCACCCGGTACTATGCAGACGAGTTCCACCTTTTGCTGAAAGAGGAGCAAACTGCGGCATACAGCGTTGAAATTTGGAAGCGTTTTCGTAAGTGGGGCGGCATCCC
>ERZ780178.1291-NODE-1291-length-16193-cov-3.155534_pt1 | contig 16193 bp, 10 predicted proteins | sample MGYA00511018_ERZ780178 | MGnify/ENA primary metagenome ERZ780178 (study PRJEB29588, sample SAMEA2151439) | human gut metagenome | biome: human gut; feature: human-associated habitat; material: faeces | place: Denmark | collected 2008/2010 ...
CAGCCGCTTTTCTATATTCATATGAATATCTTCCAGCTCAATGGAAAATTCGAATTCATCATGCTCAATCTGTTCAAATATCTGTTTCAGTCCGTTTACGATAGCATCTTTATCCGCATCAGAGATAATCCCCTGACGGGCCAGCATCGTCGCATGAGCGATGCTGCCGCAGATATCTTCTGCATACATACGGCAATCAAACTGAATGGATGCATTGAATGCTTCTACATTTTTATCCGTTGCCTTCGTAAACCGGCCACCCCATAACTTCATTAGAAAATCGCTCCTTATTTGTTCTTCTTTTCGTTCTTCTGCATCATCAGAGCACGCATGGTCAGCGGCAGACCAAAGAGATTGATGAAGCCGCCGGCATCTTTCTGGTCGTATACATCGTCTTCACCGAAGGTGACATATTCTTCACTGTAGAGAGAATAGGGCGACGAAGAACCAGCACTGATGATATTGCCTTTATACAATTTCAATTTTACCGTGCCGCTGCAGGTCTTCTGCGTTTCATCGACGAACGCAGCCAGTGCTTCGCGGAGCGGGGAGAACCACATGCCGTCGTATACGAGTTCAGCGTATTTATTGGCAACGTGTTCTTTGAAGTGATACGTAGCTCTGTCCAGTGTCAGATATTCCAATTCTCTGTGGGCATACATGATGATGGCACCGCCCGGGTTTTCATAAATGCCACGGCTCTTCAGGCCTACGAGACGGTTTTCTACGAGGTCTACGATGCCGATGCCGTTCTTGGCACCGATGGCATTGAGGGTCGTGATCAGTTCGAGAGCATCCATCTTTTTGCCATTGACGGCTACGGGAATCCCTTTTTCAAAAGTGAGTTCGACGTATTCCGGTGTATCCGGTGCTTTTTCCGGCTGTGTCGTGACCATGTATACCATATCTTTCGGGGCATTGGCCGGATTTTCCAGATCGTCGCCTTCATGGCTCAGATGCCAGATATTCCAGTCCATGCTGTACGGATAGGGATTTTCTTCCGATTTGTAATCGACAGGAACGTTATGTGCTTCTGCATATTTGATTTCGTCTTCCCGCGATTTGAGATCCCAGATTCTCCAGGGAGCAATCAGTTTGATTTCCGGAGCCAGAGCCTTGACGGTCAGTTCAAACCGTACCTGGTCGTTGCCTTTGCCGGTTGCACCATGGGCAATAGCGTCGGCGCCTTCTTTTTTAGCGATTTCGACGAGCTTCTTGGAAATAAGCGGCCGTGCAAAGGAGGTGCCCAGGAGATACTTTCCTTCATATACGGCATCAGCTTTGACGCAGGGCCATACATAGTCTTCCATAAACTCTTTCTTAATATCCATAATATAAGCTTTGGATGCGCCCGATTTGATGGCTTTCTTTTCAATAGCTTCAAAGTCGTCAGGCTGTCCTACATCGGCACAGGCTGCAATAACTTCCGCACCGGGATAATTTTCTTTCAGCCAGGGAATAATGCAGGATGTATCCAAACCACCAGAATATGCTAACACGATTTTTTTAATTTCACTCATAATCGGTTCCTCCTCTAAACATCAGCAATTTGTGTCTTTCAACTGTCTACGTGTGATAGTATACAACCATTCGCAAAAATATGCAAGTATTTTGTATAAAAAATTTTCAATGAGTTTTTTCTGGCATCAGGCTGCAGGTAAAACAAGCCCGGACAGGCAATAAACTGGCATTTTCCCCTGTGGGTATGATACAATATGACTATATCAGGAGGCTCTATGAAAAAAAAATATCTTTTCATATTTATTATCGCCTTTATCATCTGTGCTGCCTGGAACATCATCGCCGACACGCCAAAGACAGCACAGCCGGCATCTGCCAGCAAAACTGAACAGCACAGCTTCGTATCCCTGCCTGACACGGGCATAACCGAAAAGCTGTATCCTTATCTGCATTTCCACGCTGCCATGGAAGAATACCGGAAAAAAATTCCCGTGTATGTCGCCAGCGCTGCCATGCCCAAAAGTCTGAAAGAAGCCGTCGTCGCTACAGAGGACCGGCGCTTTTATGAACACGGGGCCATCGACCCTATCGGTATCGCCCGGGCAGTCATAGTGAATTTCAACTCCGGCAGGACAATGGAAGGAGGCAGCTCCATCAGCCAGCAGGTCGTCAAAAACACGTTTCTCACACAGGAACGCACCCTGACCCGCAAGGCACAGGAACTGATTCTGTCCATCCTCCTGGAACGGAATTACAGCAAGGATGAAATACTGGAAATCTATCTGAACACAGCGTACTTCGGCGCAAATGCGACGGGAATCGAGCAGGCCAGCCGCATCTATTTCAATAAAAAACCGGAATACCTGACGCTGGCCCAATCTTCCCTGCTGGCCGGTCTTCTCCAGGCACCGAGCTATTACAATCCCCTGGAAAATTACGAAGCGGCCCGCAACCGCCAGAAAATCGTTCTGACGCTGATGGCCGAACAAGGGTATATTACAGACCAGCAGGCGCAGAATGCGTTTAAAGAAAACCTGCGTCTGGAGCGATGACATAAAAAGAACCACGCATGAAGTTTTTTCTACCATCATGCGTGGTTCTTTTTACATAGTTTGCAGTACGGAGCTTGTAGTTTATAGAAGATGACTTTAATTTTTTAGTCATCCACTGCAAACTTAAAACGGATCTGGCCTTGTACGACAGATCCGTTTATGTATGCATAATTCCGTTATGCTCATTCCTGGGGCTTATTTGTCAGATAATAGGAAATCCGGCTCAGGCCGATGGATAAATCTTCTCGGAATACGAATATACGGTCCGGCACGTTCAGGCGCAGCGGGGCAAAGGAAAGGATGCCTTTGATGCCGGCAGCTACCATCTGATCCGCTACCTGCTGTGCCACAGCGGCAGGAGTCGTAATGATGCCGATCTGGATACCTTCCCGTCGTACGACTTCTTCCATTTCTGAAATAGGCGTGACTACGACACCGCCTACATTCTGACCGATAATGCGGTGGTCCACATCAAAGAGCCCCATCGTCCTAAATCCCAGACGGCCAAAGGTCTTGTAATTCGCCAGAGCCCAGCCCAGATGACCGATACCGGCAATACTGATTTTCCAATGCTGCTGCAGACCGATGATTTCCACAATCTGCTGACAGAGTTCGCTCACATAATAGCCGACACCTTTCTTGCCAAAGGCGCCAAAACAGGTCAGATCTTTCCGTATCTGTTCCGGTGTAATTCCCAGCCGTTCGCCAAGCTTTTCCGATGAAATGATATCTATACCGGCATCTTGCAGCAACAATAAATCCCGATAATACAACGGCAGCCGTTCGATGACTGCATCGGATATCGCCTTTTTCTGTCTCATGGGCAGAACCTCCCCACTCTCTATCTCGTTACACACTGATATAAAATCAGATGAATGTGCTAACACTTCACGTTTAATTATATCTTATTGTGAATTATTTCGCAAACTTTTTTTCTCTCTTTTCCCATATTCTTCACGCATATATAAAAGAAAGTGGAAAATTATAAAAAAGTTCGTGAAATACTGGTACGAAAACAAAAGAAGCTCTTATGATGGTTTTTACCCAACATAGGAGCTTCTTTTTAAACATGTAGAAAACGGCCACTCATTTTATATGAGTCTAACCAGACGGAACCAGATCTGGTTGTCACTATTCTTCACTGTCGAGATATTACGTTCTCCCTTAATCTTACGGGCCCAATCAAGGCGGGCATACCAGGCAGGCTGACGATGATAGTATTCTTTCTTATTCATGTACTGCAAGCCCAGTCCCCAGCCCATGAGATGCCGATGATCACCGATATTTTTATTCATGGTCCCCTCGCCGATATCAAAGAAGGGGCCGACTGTCAGTTCATCAGTCAGTTTATATTGCAGTTCGGCACTGGCCTGATAACCCGTATCGACAGCTCCTTCACTGGAAGGGTAGGCTCGTACGCCATACGGACCACCAAGGCTCAATTTTTCCGAACCATCCAGAGCCCGGCTGGTCATTTGTCCATGCAGCGTCAGATGAAGCTTCCAGTCCTTGCTCAACAAATCATCATGGACGGCATCGAGATTGAATTTGTGAAAATTACCCGCATCCTGCCGGAGTTCATCATGGTTCTGGCCATTAAACATCAGATGTGTATTTTTTGTATTCCCCCGTGTATAAATAGCCGTGTAGTTCGTATAGGTCCGGGCGTTTTCGTAAGCACCGCCGATGCCTAGATAAAAGCTGCGCGTCAGCTTTTTAGACTGGTAGCCAAAGGCCTGGTATTCATCACTGAACCAACGGCCGCTGATGCCGTACAGCAGTTTCATGAAAGTGTCAGACTTCTGAATAATCGGTGTACTGCCATAGAAGCTAAGCGTGTTGGCCTTGCCTTTGGCACCCAACCGCGTATACCAATCACCTAATTCATACCCCATATGAGAAAATGAAATTCCAAGACGACTGCCATGATGACCGGCCGGTACTTCGTAACTGAGCCAGTAATCCTTCGTATCTCCGTTGGTCGATAATAATCCGCCCACGTTAAAAGCATCACCATTGTGGTCGAGATTATTAAACTGTACATTCAAGCCATAACGATAACGGCCGGCATAGTGAGTACCATAATTATCCGTAAACAGGCTTACTTCTGTATCTTTCAGTGTATGCAGGTAAATATCGACATCACTGCTGCCGATGGCTGAGCCCGGTTTCATGACAGCTTTCGCTTCGATACCAGGCAAATTGTTGTAATTTTCTAATACCCCTTCGATACGGCGCGTCTTGATTTCTTTTCCTTCATTCAGAGGTTCAGAATAACTGACGGCCCGATGGTCAGACAGCTTGGTCTGATTATAAATGTGGACCTTGCCGTACGTCCCAGCTACGACTTTCATTGTAACGATGCCATTCTGAATATCCTGTTCCGGATAAAAAGCTGTGGCCAGATAATAACCTTTTTTCTTGCGCAAATACGTGCTCACTTCTCCCACGGCTTTCTGCAGTGTCTTAAAGGTAACTTCCTTATTTTCATACGATGCCAGGATAGGCTGTAATTCTTCTGCCTGGATATCGCCTTCAATCTGCAGTTCGATTTTTTGTACGTGAAACGCCGTTTCTCCCGCTAGTTCTTGCTGATGCAGCCGGTTTTCATCATCAATGATCATTTGTTTACGCTGTGTCATTTCATTGACCTGCAATTTTTGTGCTGACGGGTCGACAGGCTGCAAAATACCTGCCGCCCAGACGGGGCTGGCAGCAGTGCAAACTAAAGCCGCCAGAAAAGTGCCTAGTATCATGTTTCTATAGGACATTGTATGTTGTTTCATCATCGTTAAACTCCTTTATGGTATGATTATTTTGTTTCCAGCATTTTCCCCATCTGTACGCCACTATCTTCAATATAGATGACCGGCGGCATATGCATGTACCAATTCAACTTGCCATCACCGGTATCATGTTCGTCACTGTACAGGTAATCATTGCGACTGATTTCATGATTAGGCAGTACAGGCTTATCCGGAGTTGGCGGTTCTGGTTTATCCGGCGCAGGTGGTTCCGGTTGAGGTTGTTCTTCCGGTTTCACCGTACCCGGCGTAATGAAGATATTGAGCCCCTGCTGGCTGGAATTGTAAAATCCGTAAAGCTGATTCGGTACGCTGCCACCGCTTTCTTTATTGGAAGCCGTATATGCTGCTTGCTGCGTTCCATCTCCCCGATTCTGAACCCGGGTGAACTGGTCCTGCAGTTCCAAAACTCGCTTCCAATCCACGCCCTTGATTTGCTGTCCATCCGGCATCGTCACATCGTAAAGTGCTCCAGATACATCGCTTGCCTTGTTTTCTACGCTGTTTTTCCGGGTTTCTACTTTCGTCTGGAAGGCTGTCAGTTCGGGTTTATAGAACAGTTTATTGCCATTGCTGTCTTTTCTCCCTGTTTCGTACAGTTTCCAGGTATAGCCACCATCGGGATAACTTCCCGTTTCTGTGCCAAGCTGGCCTTCGTTATCGACAGTCGTCGTATTTTTCCAGGTCAGGAATTGGGCATTGGCATAGGCCGTTTGGTCTGGTACTTCTGTAATGCCGGTCTGGGCACCAAAGTTCTCTTTGAATCCATAAACACCAGAATATAATTCTATTTCGCCTATGACCTTGTCACCAATAGTTCCCGAGTTGATAAAATGCGGAGGATTGTCACTGGGAAGCTGGTCACCATAATATAGTTGGCCAATGAATCCTCCGACTTGATCGTCAGCGGTTACTTTACCATAATTATAGGAATTATTGAAGAAGATTTCTTCCCCAGTTTTCCCACTGCGCAATTGATGATAACCGATGAAGCCGCCGACTTCATCCGTTCCAGCGATAGTACCGAAATTAGCGCAATTATTGAAATAAATATCATTCTTCCCACCATCTGGAGTTGAACTGCCGATGAAGCCACCGATTTCATCGCTTCCTCCATTGGAGACGTTGCCATAATTGACGCAGTTGTTAAAGGTAATCGTGGCATCCGTATTGACCTGGTTATGTCCGATCATCCCAGCAATCGAATATTCATCTCCCAGGACATTGCCAAAATTATAGACCTGGTTCATGGTAATGGAACCGCAGTTCTGGGCATCCCCGATGATACCACCAGAATAGCATGTGGCTACTGGAATATCCGCTTCATTCCAGACCCGTTCCAGCAAAGTTGTCCCTTCCGTATAGTCAACACCGATGATACCGCCCACATGGGCCGTACCATTTTTCTTATTATAGCTATCCCGGATGACCACATCGTTATACAATTCATTATCTGTGACAGCTACTAAGCCACCGGAGTATTGCCCCAAAGCCCCATTATTGTAGCTTTGTTCGATGGTACCACCGAATTTGCCGGCAATGCCACCGCTGTAATCCCCCATGATATTCCCATCATTGTAGCTGTGACGGATGATCACGTCGGAAGCTTTACCTTCATTCTCTTTGCCCAGGCCAGTCGTAAAGCCGACAATCCCACCTACGTTTTCAAAGCCAGCCGTGATAGTACCCGTGTTATGAGCATAGTCAATGATAGAACCCTGTGCACCGTAAGTATGTGTGCTTTTCCAATCAGCTCCTTCATAATGACCGGAAAGCGTACCCACAATACCACCGATATACCATCCCCTGTCATAATAACCATCCTTACTGGTATCGACGCCGATGGTGCCACCGTTATAGGCATGGCTGATACGCACGCCCTTAGCTGCCTCCCCTTCCGGACCAATGGCCCCGGCAATACCACCAATGAAGTATGACTTTACCTGGTCCGAATACCCATATTTGTTAATGAATTTCACGGTCTGCTGTTCGATACGTCCCGTATTGCGTACCTGGTCCATATTTGCTGCAGCCAGCCGGCCAGCCAGGCCACCCACGTAAATTCGACCTGTAATATGACCAGAGTTAGAAACATTACGGAAGGTATTCGTTTTCCCTTCCTGATTTTTCCAGCTATTTTCATAGCCGATAATACCGCCTACTCCCTGGCCAGTATACTGGTTTTCTCCATTGACTACAAAACCTGTATCTACAGTCTGTCCTGTAACAGACGTATTCACATTATGCACATTCAGGAACGTATTCCCTTCTCTGAAGCCATCAGACCAGCCAATCAGGCCACCCACATTGTTATAACCAGTCACGCTGCCATTAGAAACGGTGATATTGGCCACGCGGACTCCATCCCCATCCAGATAACCTGCCAGTGTACCTGTGCCAGTGCTGTTCTTTTTGGTATCGTTGACCTGGATATGATCAAAAGTAAAGTTATCGACCCGCACATCTCCAGATATATAGCCAAAAATGCCGGTACCATCCGTCCCATCGCCTACAACGATATTCTTGTTACCAACAGTATAGCCGAGCCCATCAATAGCAGCGCCCCAATTCAAATTTGGAGCATAGCCTTCCCAAGTTTCGTTTGTCAAATCGTCCTGGGACAGCATATAATGACCCTGAGAATTGTCTTCAACTGCTTCACGGAGTGCTCCCATGGAATCTTTCAGAAGGAAGCCTTCTGCCGTTACCCCCAGTTTAGTATTTACGCTATTAATCAATTTCTGATCAACGTCCCCATCTTCATTTTCCGGAGTCCCCGCATGGATGGCGTTAGCATCGATTGTAATGCTGGGCGCGTTGAAGTTCGTATCCACATTGGCTGCTTTCAGGCTGATGGTATCCCCGTGCATCTCAATCCGGTCCGCCTTTACAGCACCAAGATTGATGATATTTCCCTGGGCATCGCCCTGAAAATTTACTTTTCCAGAATTGATGAAGGACTGCACATCGGTCACGTCCTTTGTGCTGGCAATGAAACCGCCCGTATTGATGACTGCCCCATCGCCGATGAGAATGCCATTAGGATTGATCAGGTACACATTGCCATGGTTGGCAGCATTGATTTCCCCGTAAATCTTCGATTCATCATGTCCGACGACCCGATTGAGAACAGCAAAATTCTGAGGCCCTGTGAACTGGACTTTTTCTCCCTTTCCTACAGAAAAGGAATCCCAATTGACGAACAGGTTCTGTGTCTGTTGGGAGACGTTCATGGCGTTACCTGCCGTAGAAATATTGCCGTTGCCGCCGGCGATGACCCCCCCTTGTGGCATGGCTTGTACAACAGGCATAGCCATGCCTGCGCCAGTCAGAGCCAGGACACAGGCCAGCAGTCTGGCTTTTCTTCTCGTCTTGTTCCATACACATGATATATACATCATACTAATCCCTCCTGAAATATGGTTGCCGTATATTTTAAAAGAAATTATCATAAATGCGTTTTGTTTCCCAAGTAAGCAACCTTTTCTGTGTTTTTATATGAAATAATTATGCCAATTAAAACTATGAGCTTACAGTTGCATTTTATGCACATGCAAAAGGAGCGACTGTCTCAAATTGAAATTCTATCATTTCAATTTGAGATGGTTGCTCCTCCATCAATAAGTTATTTTATTTTATTCATTCACATGATTTACAACTTATTCTCATTTTTTAGTTTGGCAACCGTGTGACCTGTAGACGGTGCCCCTTGCTTCAGGCGATACACCGTCGCCCGGCTAACTCCCAGTTGTTCCGCAATTTCTGTAACCGTACGTCCTTCAGCCTCCAGGGAACGAATCATTTGTCTGGCTATATCACGCAGTGTCCCGTGAGGCATCTTCGTGTGCTGAGACATGACGACCATTTTCATATCCTGCACCGTAATCAGGGAATTGGAAGAAAGTAATACCAAACGTTCTATAATATTCGATAACTGGCGCACATTTCCCGGCCAGGCCAGCGCCCGGAAATACTTTAGCACCGCTGGGTCAAACTCTTTATATTTCTCATATAACTTATTGAACTGCTGTAAGAAATGCAGGCTAATCTTTTCTATATCGTCACCACGTATACGCAGCGGCGGTATGTGGATATGCAATACTTCCAAACGATAATATAAATCGAGGCGGAACCGTTTTTCCTCTACAGCCTTCTCCAGATTCTGATTGGTCGCCGCAATAATCCGTACATCGACTGGTATGGTCTTCTGACTGCCCAGAGGTCGGACATATTTTTCTTCCAGTACCCGCAACAGCCGGTTCTGCATAGTAATATTCATGTCGCCGATTTCATCGAGGAACAGAGTGCCGCCGGTAGCAGCTTCGAAAATCCCTTTCTTACCACCTTTGATGCCACCGGTAAAAGTCCCGTCTGCATAACCGAATAACTCACTTTCTAATAAGCTGTCATTCAGGGCACTACAGTTGATAACCAAAAAAGGGCCATTTTTTCGATTACTGAGTTGATGGATAGCTTGAGCCAGCAATTCCTTGCCTGTACCGGATTCGCCCGTAATCAGAATAGTGGAATCCGTCTGCGCATAAACAGCAGCCTGCTGTTTGATGGTCTGCATAGCCATGGATTCACCGATGATATCTGCCATCGTATACTGTACGGTCTGACCGCAAGATTTCTCCCGCTTCGCCTGTCCCGGTTTCTGAGCTGCCCTGTCATTAAGTCTAAAAAATATCATCGCCCGGCACAAGTGCTGCCAAACCGTATTACAGCCCACATCTATAGCACGGCACGAAATAGTGTACTGACGCAGATAATAACACAGCTCCTGTTCAGCCAATAAAACATCTACCTGATTGGCACTGACCCGTGCCTTTAATTCCTGCACCTGCAGTTCTGATCCAGGATCACAACAGCAGAAAAAACGGACAGGTGGGACCGCCACAACCCGGGATAAGTTTTTCCAATCACAATAGAGTTCTGACGAACCGACGATGCCTACCCGTTTTCCCTTATATAAACGGACAGCATTCAAGATATCGACAGCTGCCGGCCGGACCTGAAAAACAGGAATACAAGGATATTGATGCGATATTTTCCTGTATGTTTTGTCCCAGGTAATGAAGGCATCCAGTCCCTGACTTACGAGGCGCTTTACCTGTGCTTCATTATATTTACCATCCTTCTCAACCAGCATAGTATACACTAAGTCAGTAACATACAAAGGTTGTGCAAAACGGTCGAAAGCTTTTTTTGTTCTCATATCAGGGAATATCAAACAAAGCCTGACTGTTTTTCCCCTGTTAAAATATCTCGGCATTTTACGATACTCTCCCTTGCACAAGAGTTTTTTTATAAAATAATCTGTCAATCTTATAACACAAATAACTTTAAAAATCAATACTAAATACAGCTCTTACTATTCCTGTTGACTATTCGTAGTATTCCTCTTCTTCGATTTCATTCGGTTGTCGATACGTTCGTTTCCTTTTATTAGAGAGTCCCAGCATATAATCAGTCGTCGTATTATAATAATTCGCCAGCTTAATCAGATTCTCTATAGACAATCGGCGTTTTCCTGATTCATACATCCCATAAGCTACCTGTGTACACTGGAGCACTCTGGCCACATCAGCCTGCGATAAATCGCGTTCTTTTCGTAATCTTTTCAAAATTCTCCGATACTTCATCTTCATCACCTGCCTATAAATTTGAAAGGATTTTATGAATATTGGATATAAACTATGAGAGTCATACCTGTTCCTTTCAAAAATATAAACGATATTTTTGTGCCAACCATAGAGAAGCAAAATAATCTTATCTTTCCATTATGAATTCTACAGATGTGTAATAATCTGAAAAAGGACTGTCTCAAATTTTTACAACGACAAAAAGCACCTGCCAACCCACGTCGTTAGGTTAACAAGTGCTTTTGAAAGAAATTATCAAATCCTATTTTTTGCTATATTCAGCGTATTAGGCCTGTCCTATTCTCTCTCCTGATATTCCTTACTCATGTTGGCAAAGAGGCCGATGAGCAGCCAGAGGCAGAGGGATATCTGGGTACTAAATAAATCATAGTCACTGAAGCTGCTAATAGCTACAGCCAGGATGGACGCAGCCGTCATCAGGGCCATAGCCCGGTCCTGGGGCTGTACACCACGCTTGCGTAAAAAGCGGACCGCACAGACACCCGCCCCAAAAAAGAGCCAGCCAAACGCACAGAAACCGGCAATGCCTGTTTCTGCCAGAATATTCAGGTACATGTTATGGGCGTGGAAAATGGTAATACCCGCCTGCTGTATCAATTCATTGTATACAGGATATACGAATTTAAATGCCCCCCAGCCGATTCCCAGCAACGGATGATCTGCCACCATCTGCAACGCCGCCAGCCACATATCCATACGCATGGATACAGACGTATCGGCACTGCTGTGATAAAAAATAGACAAGAGCCGGTGGGTGACGCCGCCATGATAGAAGGCCAGGAGGAAGGGAATGCAAAGAAAGGATAGCCAGAGCCTTTTATCCCATACGAGGCCAAAGAAGAATACAAGAGCGCATGCACTCAGCCAGGCGCCGCGGGAATAGGTCAGGATCAGGCAGAGAGCCAGCGCCGCCAGCAGAACCAGCAGGGCAGCCATTTTCTTCGGAGCGCGTTTTCTCACTATGAGCAGGGAAAAGGCCGCACTGATTGCCATGAGCAGGAATTCCGAAAGAAGATTGGGATTGTATAAAGTGGAATACATGCGCCGCCGTAAGAGGGGAAAGGCCGAATTATCGACCCATTCTTCTTCATGGAGCGTCAGCATGTGGGCATACTGGTACAGGCCAAATAGAACGACGATGGCTGCACTGGCAAGAAAAACGAGCAGAAACAGGCGCCGTTCTTCTCTGCCGCGGACAAAGACGACTATGAGGTTATAAAAAATAAAATACTGCAGCACTGTAAACAGGTAAAAGGCAACGCCAAACAGCGGCCTGGGCGATCCGGCCAGAGATACAAAAGCCAGGATAGCAAACAGGGCTGCTGGTTTAAAAAGGGGCGTATCATGCCAGGAGGCTATAGGATATTTCCATACATACCGTGCTGCCAGAATCAGTGCCAGGATAAAACAGGCTTCCATGGCGATAATCTGAAGGGGCATAAAAAAAACAGTCCCCAAAAGCGCATACACTACATGTATGCGGGCTTTTTCCTGAGAACTGCTGGCTGTCGGCAATAGAGTCGTAAGTTTCATATGTCATATCCTCCCAATTTAATTATACGAAGTTGTCAGGGAAAAGTCCAGTACAGCCCCTGCCGGGCGCACGCAGAAACACCTCCGGCAGGCATACAACAGAAACAGCCCCGGCATTTTCGTTTCATGCCGGGGCTGTCTGCGGAAAGACTCCTATGACCCATTCAGGATATCATGTGCTTTTTATTTTTTTACTTTAACCCATACAGGGTTGGATACGGCATAATGGTCTTTGCCATCCTTTGCAATGACGTTGACCCAGGTGTCGTGTTCCGGTTTTACTTTGACTTGTACAGAAACGGGATCAGTCGTATTGTCGAATGCCTTCGTTTCCACCGGTTTTCCTTCGCTTACGACCTGTACTTCTTTCAGGCCGTTGACAGCCTGTACCTTTGTTTCAAAGGTATACGTGCCATCGGCCGCTGTCTGCTGGGTCGTGCCGAACATGGACTGTTCTGCCGGGGTGAAGATAGGCCCCATAGTAACATAAGCCTTGCCTTCTGCCATGGCATTGACAAACTTACGGCCTGTCAATTTGCCATCGACGTGGGAATACATGCGGATGATACCCGGATACAGATTGGATGTCGCATCATGCTGGTCCGATCCGGCACTCAGATATTTCTTGATGCCACGGTTCCAGTAACCTTCTGCCACATCGAGAGTCCGTTTGTCCATATTCTTGGCATTGGACAAATCCATTGTCGATTGCAGTTCCAGGAATTCAAAGTTTTCCGCACTGGGGTCATCGCCACCCTTGACGCCAGCACGATTGGTCAGGAAACCATAGTCGGTGAAGGGATGATGCATGACGACCAGGGCATCCCGGTCATGCCCCTGCTGGATGATTTCACCCGGTGTCAGAGACGGATCCGGACAGGGCATCTTGTCATTGACCATCAGGAAGCCCCAGTGTCCCCATCCCGGAGAAACTTCGACGTTGGGAATGAAAGGCCTTTTGTACTGATTGGCCAGTTCCCGCATAGGCTTGATGTTACCGATGTAGTCGTGATCGAGTACGAGATTCAGGTCCAGGCCGGCTGCCAGCTGTGCGGCAAAGAGTTCCGGGACAGTCGTCGCGCCATCGCCATGGTCGGCATGCTGGTGATTGTCATTGCCATACCAGCCCGCCTTTTCAGGATGAATGAGCTGAGGAATGACGAACTGATGCTGAACTGTCTGTCCGCCTTTGACAAAGGTCTTGAATTCAACCGGTTTCGATGTATAATCGGCTCCATGATATGCCGTAAAGGTGAGTTCATTTTCCGGTGCCGATACGTCAAAATCCGCTTTGTGTGTCGCCGGGTCTGTAAAATATACCGAGCCTCCTAATCCTTTTACATCCGATTTGATACCGGTGACGACCACTTTAAAATCGACAGGTTTCCCGTTTTCATCAACAGCCGTCAGCGCCGCTCTGGCACCCGGTTTTACTTGGAAATCAGCCACAGTGTTGCCTTTCAGATCGACATGCTGCACGTCAGACGGTGTCGTTCCCTGGCTCTGTACATAAATGTCGTAGCTGTCCTGCGGCAGTGTGACTTTATACTTGCCATCTTTATCGGTAATCTTCCAGACGAAAGGCTGCATGATATCTTTCATGACCTGATCGATACCATCCGATTTTATCGTCTTTTTATAAGATCCTGGCTTATTGAAGATGACATAGGCATTGGGCAGCGGTTTGCCATTGGGATCGCGGACAACACCTTCAATGACGCCAGCCTTGATAGACGGATCTTTCTGTATCTTCCGCTCGATGACCGGAGCCGTTTCCCCGTTGGGAATAACCAGGATTTCGCCCGTATACGTATACGACTGGCCCGGCATGATGTCGCGGTTCACATAGACATCTTTATAGCCCGATGAACCTTTGTAGGCATTGGCATGATCGGTATTAACAGCTACGGCGTAATTTTTCCCGTACGTAACGACGAAATCCCCGTATTTCGTATTGACTTCGGAATCTTCATTGATACGTATGCCCGTTCTCTTGACATCAGGATAGAAGCCAAAGGGGCCGAACATATTCACGGCAAGGGTACTGATAGAATAGCCACTGTTCATATTCAGATAGGCATCATTCCCTGCCGGATTTTCGACGACTGTCTTCATATCAATATAATTCTTGCCATCTTCCAACGTATACTGAATCGTCACGTTCAAAGGCAGTTTATGACCTTCTGTCCAATATCTCGTCTTCGCCGTTACAGTGACTTTTTTATCGCCTTCCAGCTTGTACGTAATATCTTTTACGGGCGTATGCAGCAGGTCTTCGCCATGCCACGAACCAGTAGCTGTCCAGTAATCGTTGAGGAATTCAATGTCATTGGTCAGATCCGTCCCAAATTTCCCATCTTTCATCATGGCAATGTCCAGGATGCTGCCCGTCGTCATATTCCAGTAGTTATTGGAACCTACGGCAAAGGAAGCAGCAATCTTGTCATTGTAGATAGTGAAATCCTCTGCCTTATTAGCCATGCCCTGGTCAATAGGCGTCGGGCCCTGCACCACTCCTACAGCCGCCATCGCCGTTGCCGATATACCTGCCATCAGCGCAGACATAACTAACATTTTTAACACTTTCTTTTTCCCTGATTTCATATATCATTCTCCTTTCTATGATAAAGACGTACTGGTTAAACAGATACGCATTGGGCTGGAACCAGAAAATAATGCAATTAATACCTCATTATGACATAGACTGTATCAGCAATTCGTAAAAGACTAGTAAAAAAGTGGTAATACCACAACTATATTAATCTCTAATAAAGGCGTTGATCATCTGCCGGCCGTAGTCATTTACTTTATAATAAACCTGTAACTGACCGGCATCATCCAGTTCAAACCGCGATTCATCGAGAAGCCCATTGGCCTTTGCCGTCATCAATGCTTCCTGTACGGCATCGGGGCGAAGCATTTTAAAACTTCCGTATTCTCCTTTCAGGGCATGGATGACATCCATATTAGATGCTTCTTCTACGGTCGTCATATATTTCATGATTGCGTAATAGAGCGGTTTCATACGATCAGGCCTCCTTTTTCCGGAATGCATGGAGCGGATTGAGATTTCCGACGAGAGCAATGCCGCAGATCATGACAATAGCAGCCGCCCACTGTACCGGCGTGAGCATCCAGCCCGGCTGTCCATCAAACACACCGACGATGATCATGCAGAAGAACGGCCCCCAGAAAGAATACGCTCCATTGCAGACCATGCCGAGTGCGGCACCGCACATCGAATTGCCCTTATACCAGAAGGAATATGCCGGCATGGCACAGAAGCCGGAAATGACAAAGAAGATGATCGACCAGTCGCTCCAGGCGCCGGAAAGAAGGCGTGGAGCCAGTCCGGCACTGCCATCAATCATGCACAACAGGGGCAGCATGATGAGCATATTGGAAAGGCCGGAAACGCACTGACGGATGGTAATGCCGATATTATAATCGATGAGGGTCGTGCCAAAGCCGGCAACGGCGCCTTCAATCCCCCAGCCCAGCGCGCAGAACAGGGCAATGCCGCAGGCCATCAGCGCCGTCGGTCCCACGTCTGAGAAGGATGTACCGCCGATGACACCGGCAGCGACAAGGCAGAGGAGGATACCGCAGACCATCCGTTTATTGATTTCCTGTTTGAATACAAAATGGCCGATGATGGCCCCAAAAGACGCATTGAG
>ERZ780178.1308-NODE-1308-length-16071-cov-2.265422_pt1 | contig 16071 bp, 9 predicted proteins | sample MGYA00511018_ERZ780178 | MGnify/ENA primary metagenome ERZ780178 (study PRJEB29588, sample SAMEA2151439) | human gut metagenome | biome: human gut; feature: human-associated habitat; material: faeces | place: Denmark | collected 2008/2010 ...
CCCCCCCAGCCGATACCGGCGTAGGTGAGCTTGACGGTGATGGTCTCATCGCCGGAGACGGTGATCGCGCCGCTCTTGGAGACATAGTTTTCCTTCGAGACGGTGTAATCATACGTCTCGCCCTCAACGAGGGTATACGTGCCGTCGTCGTTTGCCGTCTGCGCGCCCTGTGCTGCATGGGTCACGGAGACAGCCGCGCCTTCCGGTTCGACGTTGAAGGTGATCTTACCGGTAGGCAGTAGCTCGAGCGCAGCAACCGTGATGGCCTTGTTCTCGCCTTCCACCGAGAAGGAGACGTTTTCGACCGTCTTATAGCCAAACTTCGACGCCGTGTAGGTGTAATTGCCGTCCGGAAGCGTGTAGCTGCCGTCCTTGTCGGCGGTCACCACGTCGCCCTTTGCGTTCTTGACGGTGATGACCGTACCCTCCGTGCCAAGCGTGAAGGTAACCTTCGAGAGCGCCTCGGTGCGGAAGTCCTTGAGCTTGAGATAGGGGCTTTCACCGCCTCCATAGACGTACGGCTGCTCATAGGTCAGCGTCAGCTTATCGCAATTGCACGAGCCGCCGTTACCAATCCCGAGGTGCTTATTCTTGATGAGGCGACAAGCTCGATCGACACAAGAACCGAACTGCTCATCGAACGCGGCATGGACAGCCTTATGGAAGGAAGAACGGTGTTTGTTATTGCACACCGACTCTCCACCGTTCGCAATTCAAATGCCATTATGGTGCTTGAAAAAGGCCGTATCATTGAGCGCGGCGACCATGAAGAGCTGCTCCGCCGCAAGGGCAGATATTACGAGCTGTACACAGGCATGTTTGAATTGAGCTGATTACTGCGTCGAAATTCGAACGGCTCCGTGTATTCAATGTATTTCGATTGATGCATTACACGCACGGAACGCAAATTAAAGGGAACCATCGAAACAAATCGGCACGGTTCCCTTTTTGATGCTGTTGATTCAATTATTCCGAATGCGCATTAAAATTCGATGCATTAAAACCCGGTGCGGGAGGATTGATCCATGCGAAGCCGCCGGTCATTCGTCGATTGGCGGTTCGTCCGTCTTCGGCCTTTCCGGTTTCGGGGAAAGATAATGCGGGCGATAGCGATAAAGCGTGCAGGTCATGCCTCCGTTTGAAAGCTTGCGCCTTTTATCCGCTCTTGCGCCGTATATGCGTTCAAAATCCGGATGTGATGCAATGATGTTCACGCTCCAGCCGTCAAGCCGCGAAAAAATGCCGTGCATTTGACGATACAGCTCTTCCGCACTCTGTTTTTCAAGCAATCGCTCACCGTACGGCGGGTTGCAGACGATCACGCCGCCCGTACGCGTTTCACGGAGCTTTTGAACGGGTTCAACGCGCCAATCGAGCATGACCCCCGCTTTTTTTGCATGTTTTTTACAGAGCTCAATCGAATGCGGGTCTATATCCCTTCCGGATATATCCACTGTGTCACGGCGAACACTGTCCCTCGCCTGCTCCCGCGCCGCAGCGAATGCGTTGTTCTGCAAAAAATGCCAGTCCTCAGCCGCAAACTCCCGATTAATTCCCGGCGCGATATTGTTTGCGATCATTGCGGCTTCAATCGGCATTGTGCCCGAACCGCACATCGGGTCTATGAGCGGACGTGTTTGCCTGTAACCCGAAAGCATCACTATTGCTGCACCGAGCGTTTCCGATATCGGTGCAGGCACATTGTATGTTCTGTATCCCCTTCGGGACAGTCCCGCGCCGCAGCAATCCAGAGCAACGGTGACTTCATCGCGCAGAATCCCGATTTCGATTATTATGCGTCTGCCGTTTTCCGGCAGAATTTTAAGTCCGTATTCACGCGAAAGCGAATCCACAATCGCTTTTTTCGCAATGCTTTGACAGTCGGAAACCGAAAAAAGTCTGCTTTTTGCAGATTTGCCGTTCACATGGATAAAACTTGTGCGCAGCAGGTAATCCTTCCAGCAAATGCGGCGCACGCCCTCGTACAGTTCATCAAAAGTTACGGCGCGGAACGAAGCAAGCTTCATCAGCACGCGTTCCGCAGTTCTGAGCCAAAGACAGGCACGCGCCATTGCAAAATGGTCTCCCGCAAAATCAACTCTTGCATCGCTGACGCGAAGCACCTCAATTCCAAGATCGCGCAATTCGCCCGCAACGACGGACTCAAGCCCGATTTTGCACGTTGCAAAATAAGTATCAGTCATACATATATCTCCGTTTATGTTGCTGCCGTAAACCGCCGGCGCACTGTCATTCCGCATCCGGTGCGCCGCCGTTGTTTTCGGGCCCGCTTTCGGATTTGTTCACAGAATCATCTTTTGTTTTTTCGGCAGACTTTCTGCCCGAATTTGTCCGTTTTTTCGAAGCGAGATCCGCCTTGTTTGAGCCGGCGTCGGCGTTTTTGCGGGAAGACGGCTTGGTTTTTCCGGCCTTTTTCCGTTCTGCTGCTGCTTTTTCCTCTGCATGAAGCTTTTTGAATGTTTCTTCAAAGCTGTCTTCAAGTTTGCACATTTCTTCCGGCTCGAACATTCCGTATACGCAAAGATCGCTTTGAAGCTTCTCCGCCGCATTTTCCAACCTGCGCAGAGTTATATCATAATCCTTTATAAGTTTTTTTGCATTAACTGCTCTTTTGCTGTTCATAAAGCGGCATGTATAATCAATCGCCGCTGCATATGCAGGAACCTGCGAATTGGATAATGCCAACCCCAAATCATTGTACAGTTCCGCAGCCGCTTCAACAATATTTTCGGCTTCCTGCCTGATTTTTTTGCTGCAATTGCAGAGCTTTTGCTGCAAGAGTGCATTCAGCCGCCCGAACGGTGCCTGCAAATGCGGACAATCATCCTCTTTTTCTTCGTCATCCGTTTTGTCGGGTTGATTTTCGGTTGAGAACAGTTCACCCGTTAAGAGTTTTCCCTTATCAAAAATCGTGAACCTTGTCATATTCTCTTTATCGCGGAAAGTCATGATTGCAAACCTGCGAACGCTGTCGTCACAACTCGGATCCAAAAGAATCTTGTAAAGCTCATGCATCGCCGACCGACGGTCACGCTCGTACAAAAGCATCAATCCGCCGATACGGAAGGGCGGAGGAGTTTTTTCTGCGCAATACCGTACGCACTCTTCAATCTCCTCTTGTGTAAGCTCCGGTTCGCTTTCGGTCAACATCCTGCCTGCATCTTCATTTCCGAGTTCGTTCGAAAGCACGGTCATGCAGCGGAACAGTTCGCCGCTCGGAACATCATAGGGTATGCTGACGTTTCTCAGAATGCCGTCCTCCTGCGTTTTTATGCACAGTTTGCGATAATAAGCAGCAACACTGTCACTCGGATCTATTCGCAGCTGTTTTTCAAAGAGAGTTCTGGCAAGAGCATAATCCCCGCTGAGGTAGGCTGACAGAGCATAGTTATGGATTACCAATTGATCGTACGGGTGCTCCGAATAGACCCTTTTAACGAGAGTCATCGCGGCGGAAGCATTTTGAATTTCCAGCATCACGGCGGATGCCCGCATCAGCTCTTCTTCATCCAACCCTTTCATTTTAAGGATGTTGTCTGCACACTCGGCTGCTTTGCGCGGCCTGTGAGCTCCGCTGTACAAAAGCGCGGCATAGCACCGAATCGTTAATCTCGATTTCCATTTTTCGGGAGCGGCCTCGTATTTTTTGATACCTTTTTTAAAATGCATCACAGCATAGCAGCTCAAAAGATACTTTTCGAACAGTTCATAGGAATCCGGGAATTTTTCAATTGCATCGCTGAGAAGTCCGTATGCCATATCGCCGTTCACGCGATCCTCCTCTGCTTCAATGCGTTTCAGTGTTTCTTCAAGCTCAACCTCACTGCTGTCGCGAACGGCAGGAACGGATTCCCTTGACTCGTTCAAAGCACAATTCGCCTCACATATATCAAGAGCCTCGTAAACAGCAATCAAGTCCTCATCAGTGTAGCTGTCCGGAACGTTTATCAGGAACTGCCTGTACGCTTTGCGCGCCGCAACGTATTCGCCGAGTCCAAGGTAGCTGTAGCCTGCAATCATGAAAGCATCCTGAACATATTCATGACCGGAATTCAGGACGCATGAGGAATAAGCAAGCGACTCGGTGAACCTGTTCATCTCGTTGTATGTTCCCGCGATTGCAAGCATAACTTCCTCGTTTTCGGGTTCAATTGTTTCCGCACGCCGCATCAGCGAAAGAGCGCCGATATGATCGCCCGCATCGAGTTTGTCCGCCGCAAGCTTCATAACAAGCTCAACATTGCCGCTGATATCAATAACGTTGTCAGGTTTCTTTTTTGTGCTTCTCATGCTGCATATCCTCCACCCGGTTTTAAGCAGACGCCGAGTTGAAGCCGTTTCATTAAAGTCAAGCCGTTCGGCGAGTTTCCGATTTTTGTTGATTTCGGTTGTGTTCCGTTTTTGAGATCACTCATTTCCGCAGTCGTTTATCGCTTCGGCAAGATCTGCGGAAATCTCATCCGAATCGTTTCCGCCCGCCTGTGCCTCTTCAAGCAGAGCGCGGAGTTCATCCTCGTTAAAAACGTATTTCGTTTGGCAGAAAGAACACACAAGCTCCGCCTTGCCGTCGTTTTCAATAATATCTTTCAGTTCGTTTTCGCCGAGCGACATAATGACGCGCTCAAGCCTTTCCCTGCTGCAATCGCAGCGGTATGCAGGGCAGAGAGTGTCGGTAATTTCAAACTCCATGCCTTCGAAAAGGGCGTTAAGCGCGCTTTCGAGGGTCTCTCCGTCATCCATATGCTGTGACAGCTTTGCAATTTTGCCAGTCAGCTGTTCAAGCCGAATAATATCGCTCTCCGGACAATCGGGCAGCGGTGCAATAATCAGCCCGGCAGCGGAGCGCACGGTCCCCTGCTGCGGCTCAACCCTTACGCCGAGATAAACCAGCGACGGCTGCTGGTCGCTTGTGTAAAAATAGTTTGCGAAATCATCTGCAATTTCGCCGTCAATAAGCTCGCACCTGCCGACATACGGCTCCCGCAGCGACAAATCGCGAATAACGCGCAGCTCACCGCTGCCGCCGACAGCACCCGAAACATCCAGCTTTCCGAACTCGTTAAGCGGCAGTTCAACCTCCGGATTGGTGATGCACCCCTTAACGATTCCGCCCATATGCCCGACAACCGTTATGTTGCCCGCAGGCCCTCCGCCCGCAATTGTCGCCGTTATGCTGTCCGTTTCGCTTTTCAGCTGTGCACTCATCATGGAAACGGCGAGCAGCATTCTTCCGAGAGCGGCGGTGCAAACACGGCTTGTTCCGTGAATTTCTCTTGCGGTTTCAACTATTTCGCGTCCCGAAACGGCGATCACGTTCACTGTGCGGTTAAAAAGCAGACCGCGAATGATATTGTCGCGTTCAGCGCATGTGTTTTCGATGCGGTCGACAGTTGCATCGCTTTCGGTCATCTTATTTTCAATTTCGTTATTCATAATGTTTTCCTTTCGCTAAAGGTCATTTGAGCAGGCCGCAAAGGTTATTTGCCGACTCTGCCGGGCTTTCTTGCCGTGAATTGCAGCCGTTCGCTTTCATCACACGGCGGTTCCGTTGTGAATGCCGAAAAAACCCCGATATTTTCAAAGCCGATATTTTTAAGCCACGAAACAAGCTCCCTTTCGGAATGAGCACGTTGAATATGCTTTTCGGAAAATCTGGAATAAAGCGGTTCGCCGTGCGCGTCGTTTGCCGACTTCACAAAAAACTCCAGCTCCATTTCCACAAGCTTGCTCTCCGCATCATAGCAGTTTTGCCAGAAGTATGCAACGTCCGTTCTGCTGTCGCAATAGCCGTTTTGCCCGAGAATGTGCTGCAATTTATATCTTGACGAAACATCAAACAGCAAAATGCCGCCCGGCCTGAGCCCGTTGAATGCCGTCAGAAGGAATTTTTCAACATCCTCGCGGCTTGTAAGGTAATTCACGCAGTCACATGCCGCAATGATGCAGTCAACGGGACGATGCAATTCAATGCGGCGCATATCCATGCATATAAATTTTGTTTTTTGCCCGCACCGGCGGGATTTTTCAGCGGCAACTTCGAGCATGTCCCTTGAAATATCCGAACCGGTGACATCGTACCCGGCTTTGTTGAGCCGAAGAGTCAATGCGCCTGTTCCGCAGCCGCACTCAAAAATTCTCGCTCCTTTCGGAAAGTCGGTCGGCAGCAGCGATATTATATAATTCGCCCATGCATCATAATCCGTATTGTCCATGAAAATGTCATAGACCTCCGCAAATTTTGCATTATATTGTTCCATTGCCGACACCTCCCGAATTAATCAGCGAACACAAAATAATTATAAACCAATATAGCGGATTTTGCAACATCGTGAAACTGTGGAATGCACCGTTTATCGGTTAAAAGCTGTTCGCCGCAAGACATGTTCCAGCAAAAGGCAAGTATTCGACAGTTCTGAGAAAGCGACAGAAAAAGCTGTTTTCCGCAGGTATAAACCGCAGTCCTCCCGCGTGCGTTTCGGAATCAAAATTGCAGAATCCGCAGATACTATCATGCAGCAGGCGGCGGAACAGCCGCCGAACCGCTCAAACGCGGTAAAAAACAAGGTACAGAAATACCGCATGATGCAGGAGGAATCCGAAATGACAGAAACAAACACTTCAGGAATAATCACTGCTGCGGCAGACATTATTGCGGGGGCATTCAACGCACTTCCGAAGCGGGTCTGTAATCAGCACAAATTTTCCGACTATGCCGACTATCTGCGTGAAAACCTGCCTGCACAAGCGGAGTTGGACTTGCAGCGTGAAAAACCGCTGAACCCTGCACCGCTCGTTTCCGTTGCAATTGCCTGTTCGGGAGCAAGCCGTGCGGCCGTTCGCTCAACGCTCGAAGCACTCGGCAAACAAACCTATGCAAATTTTGAAGTTTGCGTGGTTTCGGAGCTTGCGCAGGCAGGGCTTACGGATTATGAAGGCATTCCGAAATTCAGGCTTGTGCTTTTTAACGGCACGGCGTATGAGCAGTTGAAAGCCGCCGAGAAGATGCTTAACGGTGCATACTTTTTGCAGCTGCTGCCCGGAGATTTGCCCGCACCGGACGCGCTTCACATGCTTGTTCTGCAAACTCATGCAAATCCCGAAGCGGAGGTTGTTTTTGCCGATGAGGACTCCGTGATTGACGGCATTCGGCAAAACCCGATTTTTAAGCCAGACTACGGGCGCGACACATTGCGTTCCTTCAACAGCATCGGGCGGCCCATGCTTGTTTCCAAACGTGTACATACGGCTGTCGGCGGGTTTCGCGGCAGCACACCGGCCGAGCTTTGGGCATACTGCATTGAATGTGCTTCGGCTGCCAAGCAGGTCATTCACATTGCAAGGATCGGGCTGACCGTTATCCGCGACTGCGACGGCAGCGAAATTCCCTGCACCGATATACTGAAGCGTGAATTCAATTCCCTTTATCTTAGCGACGGTTCGGGAAAGAAAAACCGCACAAACGGATACTGCTTTGAGGGCAGCGTTTTGGGTACACTTCGTATGCGTTACCCGAGAAAACGCGAACCCTCCGTCGGCATTGTTATCGCCGGTGCGGACGGAGTTGAAAACCTTCAGCGATGCATTGACTCGGCGGAGATGCAGGCAACGGTTGATTGCAGGCGAATTATCATTGCGGATGACGGCAGCGGGGATGAGCGAATGCGCCGCTATCTTCTGGCACTCAAAAAGAACAGGGCGGCAGAGATCGTTCACGTCAATGCGGAACAGCCGCTGCCAGAAACGCTGAATGCATGTGCATGCAAAGCCGCTGCGGATCTGCTGCTGTTTTTAAACGGAAACATTGAAATTCTCTCCCCTGCATTCCTTCGCGAATTCACCGAACTTGCGCTTCGGCACGGCGCAGGTGCGATTGGCGGAAAAATCGTGAACGAAAGCGGAAACATCCTTTCCGCCGGCACCGTTATCGGCCTTAACGGCTGGGCACAAAGCCCTTATTCCGGCGAAAAGGATGATTTTGAAGACTTTTTAAAATGCAGTTTTCTGCACGTTCAGCGCAATGTAACCGCCGTCAGCGGCGCATTTATGGCAGTCAGCGGCGAAAACTTTTTCAGTTTCGGCATGTTTGACGAAACACTGTCCGGAGTGGGATGGGACACGGAGTTCTGCGTTCGGCTCATGCGAAAAGGTCTTGCAAACTGCTTCACTCCGTTTGCAAAGGCGCGGTTATCGGGCAGGCTTCCGAATGATTATGCCAATGCAGGCAAAGCCAATCTTTTGCGCTGTTATGATGTATACCGCGAAACACTGCTTTGCGGCGACAGGTATTTCAACCCAAACTTTGATTATGCGAACCCCGTTCCGACTCTCGCCGCGATTCCGTACCCGCCGATAAAGCTGAATCCGTTTTATTCCGGCTGAGCTTCACCCGCAATCGACCGAAAACGCATCAGTTTTCGCCGTCATCCGCATTTATCAAAGCTTCCGCAAGGGTTTTATATTCCCCGGTGGGATCGGTTTCGGGAAGGGTTTCAACCTTTTTGAGGGTTCTGCAAATTTGCCTTGTGCGAACACCCACAAGCGTTTCAAGGTCATTATGCGCCTTTTCAAGCGATTTCTGCGTTGCTCTGAGCACATCGTCAAACTTTCCGAACTCTCTTTTTATCTGAGAGAGCAAATCCCAGACCTCGCTGCTGCGTTTTTGTATTGCAAGTGTTCGGAACCCCATTTGCAGGCTGTTAAGCAGCGCCGCCATGGTTGAAGGACCGGAAAGGTTAACGCGGAAACGCATTTGCAGCTCTTCGATAAGCCCGAGCCGCACCGCTTCGGCATAAAGTCCCTCCGTGGGCAGGAACATGATCGCAAAATCCGTTGTGCGCGGGGGATTTATGTATTTTTCCTTTATATCCTTCGCGCATTTCAGAAGAACTTCACGCAGATTTTTCTGCGCAGCGGCAACATCCTCACCGGAATCATACGCATCGCAGAGTTTGGAATAAATATCCGCAGGGAATTTGCTGTCAACGGGAAGGTAAACCGCTTCTCCGCCGTCATTCGGAAGTTTTATTGCAAATTCAACGCGCTCATTATTCTGTTTTCCGGCGTCAAAATTACATTCGTACTGTTCCGGCGCAAGAACTTCGCCGAGAATTGCGCCGAGCTGAATTTCGCCGAGCGTGCCGCGTGTTTTGACATTTGAAAGAACCTTTTTAAGATCACCCACTCCGCTTGCAAGCGTCTGCATTTCTCCGAGCCCCTGATAGACCTGTTTAAGACGTTCATCAACAAGCTTGAAGTTTTCGGAGATTTGCTTTGTGAGCGTCTCCTGCAATTTTTCGTCAACAACACCGCGAATTGCATCAAGCTGCTTTTCGTTGCGTTCCGTCATGAGCTTCACGCTCGCATCCATTGCCGCCAGTTTTTCCGTGCAGACCGTTTCAAAATGTTTATTGCGCGTTTCCGCCTGCTCCGCCTGTGTTTTCAGCAGAGTATTCTGAGCAGCAAGTCTGTCCGAAATCTGTTTTTCGAAGGAATCCTGCCCTGCGGCAAGCCTGTCGGAAAGCGTCCTCTGTTCGGAAGAGAGCCTTTCGGAAAGCGCGTTTTGTTCGGTATTCAGTTTTTCCGAAAACGCTTTCTGTTCTGCGGAGATTCTTTCTGCCGCCGCTGTCTGTGCCTCCGCAAGGCGGGAAGCGGTTTCGCGCATCGAAGAAGCAATGCTTTCGTTTAAAGCAGTTTTGAAGCGTTCATAGTCATTCTTTGTTTGTTCGTTGTATCGATAAAGTGCGTCCGAAAGCTCCTTCAGCCTGTCCTGAAGTCTGCGTTCAAGCTCCGCCGATGCATTGCCGACGGAGGAGTTCATTGCGGCACCGACCGCGTTTTCCAATCTGCGCTCAAGCTCTGCGCGTTCACGTTTTTTTGCATTCAGCTGCCCAAATAAAACAACAGCCGAAACGATTCCCGCCAACAGGCTGAAAACCGTAATGATGAGCAGGGTAATGAATTGAGTGTTCGGCATACCTTATTCTCCTTTATTTTCCTCTGTTTTGAATTGTTGTCCGCCGCACGGTTCGGTTCACCGATGCCGTTTATCGGCAAATTATAAAACCCGCAGCTCAACAGGCAACCCGTTCTGAGCCGCCCGCCGGCGCGGGTCATATAAACAGTCACTTGTTTAAGCTGAAGCGGTGCAGTTGAATGAATCGACCGCTCAGCCTTGGTTTTTAATCAGCCTTATCAGTCTTCATCGTCCTCCTGTGTGCGTCTGCGCGGTGCTTTTTTTGCGTTTCCGCCGTTCTTGCGCTTGTAAATTTCAACAGCGGCAAGGGCAATGATCGCGATAAGCGCAACTGCCGCAATAATGATAAGAATACTGTACCATACTTTCAGCGCACTTCCCGTTTTTGTGAGCATTCCGTCCAGCTTGCTGCCGATATTCGGATCGTCAACGACCGTGACCCCGCCCGTTGCCGGGGGTTCGTTCGGAACGGTGCCTTCGGCATCGATATATTTTGCGGTCAGATGCGCCTCAAACATGTGTGTGTTGCCCGAAGCGTCAAGAGCCGTCAGGAAGAACACAAGATCTCTTTCTCCGCCGACGTTAAGATCGATATTGAATGACTGTGCGCCGGAGTTGGGTTCAAGAACGGCAATCTTGTGGATTTCATAATCCAGTTCTTTTTCGGTCAGGACAACATCGGTGTAGGGAGTGCTTCCCGTGTTTGTGACGGTGAAAGTCAGCCCAATGATATTCTCTCGATTGAGTTGAGTGCGAACTTCCGCGCGGAACTCAAGGCCGAGAGTTGTCGGATCGATGTAAGGGCGAACAGTGTAGCTCTTTGTGTTGTCCTTAAACACGATGCCGGACGAATAAACGCCGGTGATGTTGAACACAACATAGCGAACGGCTTCAGGGTTTCTGACGAAATATTTAATGGTTTTCGACTCACCGATTGCAAGGCTGAAACCGCTTTGAACAACGGTTCCGAGATCGTCCGTAACGGTGAGCGAATTCAGGCTCTGGTTGCCGTTGTTGGTCAGATACAGTGTAAATTCAACGCCGTCCGGTGTGGGTGTGCCGATTTCGACCGTTTTGGTGAGCTGCGCATTTATAAGGCCGATGGTAAGCCCCGAAAGCGTTACCGACAGGGCATTTGTTGAACCCTCGGGAACAAACGATACAGTCGGTTTGCTCGTTACGGTTGATGTGCGCATTGTGTATTCGTAAGTGAATACGCGGCTCTCTCCCGGGGCAAGGCTGAATGCGGGAAGCATTGCCTGTGTACCGGCAACATTCTTATCAACAAGGATAATGCTGTTGAGATTCTTGGCGCCTGTGTTTATCATTGTATATGTCAATTTGACAATATCACCCGCCGAAGCAATCGATTTGTCAACGCTGCGCGAAAGCTTGAGATAAGCCGTGTCCGCACGGGAAATGACAAGAGTCAACTCACGCGAACCTGCGGTTTGGGTTGCCGTATCGAACCATGCAATTGTAAAGCGCAGTGTTTCGCCGATTTGTTCCTGGGCAACGTTCATCGTGCCGGTAAATGTGCGCGATTCCCCCGCGGGAACATCGGAAGTGTTGAAAGAAACGCCGTATGTGTTGATTATTGAAACATTTGTGTACACACCGCCGCCGGGCTGAGTTGACGGCTCGGGTTCGGGTGTCGGCTCGGGTGCCGGAGTGGATTCCGACGGTTCCTTTATCAGGGAACCTGTTGCGGTATCATCCAGCCCCTGTCCCGCAGCACCGCCCGGGTTGCGAAGCGTGATGCTTACGGTGACCTGTCCGGGACCGGACAAAAATGCGGGGTTTGCCGAAATGCTTGCCGCGTCCGTTCCGTTTTTTGCGGGCAGAACGGTGATTTCGGCGGAATTGCCATGAACAGTCTGCGCATTTGCGGCGAACCCCGTTGAAACGGGAAGAACAGCCGCAAAAGCGATCAGTGCAGCGAACAAAGCGGTAAATATTGAAAATTTCCTTCGAGTCAATGCTTTCTCCTTATCCCGAACAATGCAGCAGGCACTGTCGGCTCATGCGCTTCGGACACAGAATGCTCCTGCTTGCGCATGTACATAAAATATCAATCGTATTATACAGCATTCACCTCGATTTGGGCAAGAGTTTTTATTAAAATTATATTCAACTTGTTTTTGCTGTCTGTTTTTATCGGCTCCGCGATTCGGGCACGAGAAACCGTGATTTTGTCACCGAATGTGTCCCTTCGGCGGAAAAATGTGATTTATTCCCGCACTCATTGGCAAACGGGGCTGAATGCTGTATAATAGACAGCGGAATGGATACTCTCGGCGCACCGCTTGCCGGCGGCAGAATTAATGTGCAGTTTTCGGCAGTTCTTAAGCGTCAGCAGCAAAGCCTCGGTTTTCGCTGCTTCCGATATCGATTGATTTTCGGGAATGCTCTGAATAATCGTTAATCAAAAATCAGGGGGTTCCGTTTTTCCAAAACTCAGAACGGAGGAATCACACACTATGACCGCAACAAACAACGACCGCCGCAAGCCCGGCTGCTCAGCCGCGGCAGGATCGGGATGCGGAAGCATTTTCGCCGGCTTTTCCAAAAAAACTTCGACATTCATGCGTGTTGTCTGCTTTATTGCAGCAGCAGCTTTTCTGTTCTGCTTCAGCGGATGCAAGAACAATAATAACGACAAAAACGGTGTTCCGAACGACAAGACCGCTGCAGTCGCATCCATCGGGGACGAAACCGTGAGCTACGCCCTCTATACGGCTGCCTTCGACTCATATCTTTCGTACATGGAACAAATGGGCTATGATCCCGTCAGCAACGAGGAAGAGCTGCAAAAATTCCGCGATTGGGTGCTTGAATATCTTGTTAAGGATATGGTGGTTCTGTATCGGGCAAAGGAGGAGGGATTTAAACTTTCCGATGAACAGATCGCGGAATCCGATGCACAGGCGGAAACCGAACTGAAAGAGATATATGACGAGTATATGAAAACTGCCAAAGAATCCAATGCCAAGGACGATTCAAAGACCGTTCAGCAGTATTTCGATGCCGCCATTGCGGAGCTTTCCGAATATTACACCGGCAAAACCATGACCTATGATGAATACTGCGAGGAATATAAACTCGAACTGCGCAACACGGCACTTATCGAAGCGTACAAGGATTATGTTTGCAAAGATTTTTCCGTGACGGATGCAGACATTGCCGATTGGTACGAAAAGCAGCTGAAATCGGATAAGGAGCTTTATGCCTCCAATCCCGGGCAGTATAAAGATAACGAAGAGTACTTTGAAAAATACTGCGGTATCTACGATGATGCCGCGCCCGCGCTTGTTGTTCCGGAGGGATACTCCCGAATCATGGATATTGTTGTTATTCCCAAAGGCGAACTCGGCGATGACTACAAAAAAAAGAACGAACAGCTTGATTCGCTGCGTGAAGAATGCACATCCCTGCTTTTTACGGATGCCTTAAACGGTGACGGCGCAAATTCCGAGCGAATTGCGCAGCTGATTTCGGACTATAAAACGCTTCAGGCTGAATGCGATGAAATGTATAATAAATTCATTGAGCCTTATCGTGCAAAAATCGACAAGGCCTTTGCCGAGCTTGAAGGCGGAGCGGACTTTGCTCAGGTCATGCTCAAGTATACAGAGAACGAATACGTTGCAGGCAGCGACAGTTACGGGGGCTGCGAAACCTTCCGCACAAAGGGGCAGTTGATTTCAACAAAACACAGCTCCTCAAAGGGTGACTGGAGTTCAACCGTCAAGGAGATTTATTCGCTGCTTAAGCCCGGTGAATACTCGGATGTGTTTACCGACACGGACGGCAGCCTGCATATCATTTACCGCGGTGCGGACGAAACGCCCGGCGAAGTTAAGCTTGCGGATGTGATTGACAAAGTAACGGCGATCGTCAAAGCGACAAGCGATACCGAAGCATGGGACGAACTGCTTGATACATGGATGGATGACGCCGATATTGTGTATGACAAAGACCTTATCGCATCCGTCGGAAAAGACTATGTTAAAGAATAATCATTAAAGAGGAGCACCTGATGAGACTTGATAAATACCTTAAGGTTTCGCGGATTATCAAACGCAGGACCGTTGCAAACGAAGCCTGTTCCATGGGACGGGTAACGGTGAACGACAAAGTTGCAAAACCTGCAGCCGATGTTAACCCGGGGGACATAATCAGCGTTCGCATGGGCGCAAAGCGGCTGACGGCCGAAGTGCTTGCCGTGCGCGAAACCGTTCGCAAAGAGGAAGCGGACAGCATGTACAGAATCATTGAAGACAGTCTGAATACCGATGCGGATTGACACCGCAGCCGAAAGAGGCACGAAACAGCATGGATAAAACTACAGTATCCGCAATTCTGCTTGCGGCCGGTTCATCGTCGCGAATGGGCGAAAACAAAATGCTGATGCGTTTTTGCGGCAAAACACCCGTCGAGCTTTGTGTTGAAGCTTTTTGCGGAATTGCCGATGAAGCCGTTATTGCCGTTTCGCCCGACACGGAGGAAATTGCACTTACAGCGGCAAATTCCGCGCCCTACCCCGTGAAAATCGTTCGCGGCGGAAGTACGCGGCAGGAGTCAGTATTCAATGCCGTCCGCGCAGCATCGGGCACGATTGCCGCCGTTCACGACTGTGCCCGCTGCCTTGTTGACAGAGAAACCATTAAAGCCAGCCTGCGTGCCGCAGAGCAATACGGCTGCGGCATTGCGTCCGTGCCCGTTGCGGACACAGTTCGTTTCGGCGATACCGGAGAAACGCTTGACAGAAGCAGGCTTCTTGCGGCACAAACTCCGCAAAGTTTCCGCAGAGATATTCTTTTGAATGCATACAGCAACGCCGTCGGCAGCTTCACGGATGATGCCGACCTTTGCCGCTCAACGGGAGTACAGCTGCATTTTTCTCCGGGCAGCAAACAGAATCTGAAGCTCACAACGCGGGACGATATTCCGTATTTTGAGTTTTTGCTTTCAAAACGCAGTGAGCGGAATCTCCCCTCGGGCAATGTGTCCGCAAGATCCTCTGCGGAGCTGCGCTCGGGAAACAGCCCGGCTTTGTCAGCAACGGAGGTAAGTAATATGTTCAGAATCGGCATCGGCGAAGACACCCACCGCCTTGCAGCCGGGCGAAAGCTCATCCTCGGCGGCGTTGAAATTCCGTTTGAACTCGGACTGCTTGGGCATTCCGATGCAGACGCACTTGCTCATGCCGTGATTGATGCCCTCCTCGGCGCATGTGCACTCGGCGACATCGGGCAGCATTTTCCCGACAGTGATGAAGCATTTCGCGGCATATCGAGCCTTTTGCTTGCAAAAGAGGCCGCTGCACGCATTCGCGCAGCCGGATTTGAAACTGTGAATATCGATTCCGTGATAACGGCTCAAAAACCGAAGCTTGCGCCCTTCCGCGAAGCAATGTGTGCAAACCTTGCCAAGGCTCTCGGCGTTCCGCCGGAAAATATCAGCGTCAAGTTTACAACGCCCGAAGGAACCGGTCCGGAGGGTAATCTTGAATGCATCACCGTTCGTGCTGTTGCAGCGGTGCGGAAAGTGCGGATACAGTGCTGATACGGATGCAAACCGACTCAAGCTTACAACATGCAAAATGACTTTTGATTTTTCAAAAAAACTTTTCGTTTCAACCATTGCGGAGGACTGCGCTGCTGCTGCGCGGGAACACTCGCTCGGGCTTGAAATTGCAGAATTCTGCTATGCGCCGAACATGGATACGGACAGTGCGGCGCATTTTCGCCGCGTTTCGCAGCTTACTGCCGAATCGGGCTGCGGTCTGCGGCTGCTGCTTCACGCCCCGTTTGCGGAGCTTTCCCCGTGTGCAATAGATCCGCTGGTTCGCGACGTTGTTCGGCGGCGATTTGACCAAGCGCTGTTTGCGGCGGATGTTATCGGAGCAAAACGAATTGTGTTTCACTCGGGATTCATACCTTTTGTTTACTATAAAGAGTATTTCATTGACGAATCCGTTAAGTTTTGGCGTGTTTTTCTGAAAAACGCACCGAACGATATGAGTTTTTTGCTTGAAAACGTTATGGAACCCGAACCGGAAATCACAGCGGCGG
>ERZ780178.1313-NODE-1313-length-16032-cov-9.281029_pt1 | contig 16032 bp, 12 predicted proteins | sample MGYA00511018_ERZ780178 | MGnify/ENA primary metagenome ERZ780178 (study PRJEB29588, sample SAMEA2151439) | human gut metagenome | biome: human gut; feature: human-associated habitat; material: faeces | place: Denmark | collected 2008/2010 ...
GCGGAACAATGTATTAGCCTGAAAACACGGCGCAAGACCGAGTTCAAACGCAATTACCTGTGGCTACGCAAAAGCGGAAGTTTTTAGACTTCCGCTTTTTTTTATTTTATCGCTACTGAAAGATTTTCTCAAAACCGTAAAATCTTTCAGTAGTAGTGAACAATTTTATTGACAAACGGAAAATTTTTCAGTATGATATTGTCGAGGTAACTAAAATGATTAAGAGAGAACACTACATCGAACAAATTCGCCCGTTTTACGAATCCGACCTGATTAAGATAATTACCGGCATACGCAGATGCGGAAAATCGGTAATTATGGAGCAGATTATCAAAGAAATATCCGAAAAAACGGACAACGTAATTTACCTTAACTTCGAAGAAAAAAAAGTATCGGCAAACGTAACCAACGCCGACGAATTGATCGCCTACGCCGAAGAACACAAAAAAGACGGAAAATGCTATTTGTTTTTCGACGAAATTCAAACCCTCGACGGCTGGCAGGACGCGTGCAAAACGTTAAGATTATACGATTATTCTCTGTTTATCACAGGCTCTAATTCCAAACTTTTGTCGGGCGAATTCACGAAAGAGTTATCGGGCAGATACGTCGCGTTCCGCGTAAGACCTTTCGTCTATAAAGAAATAGTCGAATACGGTAAAGAACTCGGCAAAGACGTTACGGTTGCCGACTATCTCGTATGGGGCGGGTTTCCCAAACGGTTCGAATTCGACACGGCGGAAGCGCAAAGCCGATATCTGAACGATTTAGACGACACGATAGTTTTACGCGACCTTATCGGTCGGTACAAAATACGCAAAGAAAGTCTGTTCAAAAGTCTCGTCAATTTTATTTTACGCAGTAACGGTCGCATACTTTCGGCAAACTCCATTCGCGATTATATCAGGCAGAAACATTCTTCCTGTTCGATAAATACGATAATGAAATATATCGGATATCTCGAAGAAGCGTACATCATAGAACCGATTAAACGATATTCTTCGAAGACGAAAAAAGAGTTATCCTATCGCGTTAAAATATACGACGCGGACGTTTGTTTCAACTCTATACGCTGTATGAACAACCGTTACGATATTACGCACAACCTTGAAAATATCGTCTATAACGAATTGATTTATATGGGTTACGAAGTATACGTATACAACGACAACGGCAAAGAAATCGATTTTTGGGCGAGCAAAAACTCGAAGCAATATTACGTGCAGGTTGCGTACAGCGTAGCCGAAGAGAAAACGTATCAAAGGGAATTCGGCGCGTTCAAGAATATAGACAATCTTTCTCAAAAAATCATTATTACGAACGACGATATCGATTATTCGACGAGCACGGTAAGGCATATAAAACTAAAAGATTTTTTGACTGCCGACAGTTTATAAATATAGAAAAGAGTAGCAAAAAGCGTGGGTTGAAATCTTTCGATTTCAGCCCACGCTTTATTTATAATCTGATTTTATTCGCCTTTGTCTTCGGAAGGAGTTTCTTCTGCGGTTTCGGTTGCTTCGGTGGGTTCAACCGTTTCTTCGGTCGCTTCCTGAACGGCTTCGGTCGGTTCTTCTTTCGCTTCTTCGACGGGTTCGTCCGCTTCGACTGCTTCCGAACTCTCGTCCGAAACGTCTTTGACTTCCGCTTCCGCTACGACCTTTTTAACCTTGGCGTTACTCTTCTTGCCGTTCTTATCGGCAGGCTTCCAGAGCGCGACGACCACTATACCTACCAGGCAAAGTACCGCTATACCCAAAAATATAAGAGAGAGCCAGTTGTTCTTAAAGAAGTTTTTAACTCTTTCGTCTTCGAGTTTAAGTTCTTCGACCTGATCATGAACGGAAACGGCATCGGTTTTAACCTCTTTTACGGTAACGCCGTCCTCACCGCCCTTGGCAGTAACCGACAACCTGAAATAACCCTTTTTAAGCGGGGTAAAGTAATAAGTGCCGCTCTTGAAACCGTCTTTACTGAATCTTGCTTCTTTGCCTGCGGTGGCGTCCACCCAACCTTCGGCGTTCGCTTCGCCGCTCGTTGCGTTGTACTGAAGTTTGACGAGAGTATCGGAGGCGTTTTCGAAGGTAACCGAAAGGTTCTGATACCTTTGATTTACTCTGCCTGTTCCGCTGTCGCCTTTGGTGGTAACGGTTATCTCTTTATTTTCTTTGTTTTCGTAAGAGAAGATGGGAGCGACGAGTTCAGCGGTGTCTTTCTTATACCAACCGTATACGCCGCCGACTTCGTTTTCTTCGCAATCTTCTATCGAAATTTCTTTCTTGACGCCGAAATCGTTGCCGTCGTCTACCAGAACGTAGAAACTGTACGTTCCTTTCGACGAAACGCTTAAAGTGGGAAGATCGCCCTTTTTAGCCGTCGCGGAACTGAAAGAACTCGAACTGGGGGAACTATAATACATTTTGTACGTAAGTTCTTTTTTATCCACGACTTCGCTGTTTATAAGCGACGAAATTTCTTCGAAAGGAAGAGTAAGAGAGTTACCCTCCGAAACGGTCAATCCGTTGATTTTATCCTGTACTTCGGCTATTTTGCCTGCGTCGGTAACGTAAGACAAATCGGAGCCTACGGTATAAACCGTAACTACCGTCGTAAACTCTTTTTTGCCGTTTTTGTCGGCGTCTTTCATAGTGGTTACAACGGTGTATTTACCGCTTTTCGCGGCTATAATATCGCTGCGGTTGGGGAAAAGAATCGTATTGTCGGATTTATTCCAACCGCCTTTACTCACCTCTTCGCCAGTCGCGGTTTCGCCGGGATATAGTTTAACGTTATCTATATCGCCCGCTACGGCGGTGGCAGGATCGGAGTCCTCTTTGAGTTTAACCGAAATATAGTCGAACGGGACTTTGGTTGCGACGAGTTCTTTCGCCTCGGTAACCGCTATATATTCCTTGGTTACGACGGGAGTATCGCCTTCGGCGGCAGCCGAAACGAACCCGAAAGCCGTAAATACGGATATAACGCCGATTAAAACGGCTATTATGCGTAAACTTTTTTTGCTTTTCATAGTTCTCTCCGTGAAAACATATTGACTGATTATATTCTATTCTACACTTTTAACTTGATTTTGTCAATGCAAAAAACGTAAAAAACTTAACAATTATCAAATATATAAAGGAAATTACGAAAAAACTATTACAAAAACCCCTTTCAGGCGGTTTTATACGCGTGAAAGGGGTTGAAGTTTTTTATTTTCTGCCCGTCGAGCCGAAACCGCCCTCGCCCCTGACGGTGTCGGAGAGTTCGTCCTTTTCTTCGTATTCCGCGAAAAGGTAAGGAGCGATTACGAGTTGAGCGATTCTTTCGCCCTTCGCGACGATCTGATCGGTTTTGCCGTGATTGTGGAGCGCGACCTTGATTTCTCCGCGATAATCGCTGTCGATAACCCCGACTTTATTTGCGGGGGCAAGTCCGCGTTTGCACGCCAGACCGCTTCTCGCGTAGACGAGCCCTACGTAGCCGAGCGGAATTTCGACCGCTATGCCCGTACCGATAAAAGCCGTTTCGCCCGCGGGGATAACCACGTCGTTTTCTTCCGCGCCGTAAAGGTCGCCGCCCGCGCTTCCGGCGCTGCCGTATGTCGGAGCGACCGCTCTTTCGTTAAGTTTCTTGAAGTTGATTTTCATTTTAATAATACTCCTTTGCGAGAACGACTTCGCCTTTTTCGGCGGTTTTTCGTAGGTCTATTATTCTTTGATTTTCCGACCCTCTGAACGCGAGCGAAATATTCCGTAAATTCTTGTCGTATCTGCCGTCTACGAGAATATCCGCCGCCGAGAGAATTTCTCTTGCCGTCGGCAAAGCCGCGCGCGAGGACGAAAGGAGTTCTTCGTAGGTAAACCCCGAATATATCCACACCGTTTTGCCCTGCGTTTCGCTTTTTACGCGGCGTATGAGTTCAAGCACTCCACGCTGATTTTCGGGTTCGAAAGGTTCGCCGCCGAGCACCGACAATCCTTTTATATAAGACGGTTGAAGGCTTTTTATCACTTCGTCTTCGACTTCTTTCGCAAAAGGTTTGCCGTAATCGAAATTCCAGGTGGCGGCGTTGAAACAATCTTCGCAGCGGTTTCTGCATCCCGACACGAAAACGGAAGTCCTCACCCCCGTTCCGTTCGCGATATCGCAATATTTTATTTCGCCGTAGTTCATTACAGGTGCAAAACCCTCTCTTTGATTTCCTGCGTTCTGCCCTGATTCCAGAACTGCGTGCCGATATATCCGCAGGTACGACGCGCCACGTTCATTTTGGACTGATCGCGGTTATGGCAGTTAGGGCATTCCCACACGAGTTTGCCGTCGTTATCGGTTACGATCTGCATTTCGCCGTCGTAGCCGCAAACCTGACAATAGTCGCTCTTGGTGTTGAGTTCGGCGTACATTATGTTATCGTAGATGTACTTCATGAGTTCGAGTACCGCGGGGATATTGTTTTGCATATTCGGCACTTCCACGTAACTTATCGCGCCGCCCGGCGACAATTGCTGAAATTCGCTTTCGAATTTAAGTTTGGTGAACGCGTCTATCTTTTCGGTTACGTGTACGTGATAACTGTTGGTGATATAGTTCTTGTCGGTAACGCCTTCGATAACGCCGAAACGTTTTTGCAGACATTTCGCGAATTTATAGGTCGTGCTTTCGAGCGGAGTTCCGTAAAGCGAGAAGTCTATGTTCTCTTTGGCTTTCCATTCCTTGCACTTATCGTTCATGTGCTGCATGACCGAAAGAGCGAAAGGCTTGGCTTCTGCGGAAGTATGCGATTTACCCGTCATATACTTGACGCATTCGTAAAGCCCCGCGTAGCCGAGCGATATGGTCGAATAACCGCCGTAAAGGAGTTTATCGATCGTTTCGCCTTTTTTAAGTCTTGCAAGCGCGCCGTACTGCCACAAAATCGGAGCGGCGTCCGAAAGAGTGCCTTTAAGTCTGTTATGGCGAAGCATAAGAGCGCGGTAGCAAAGGTCGAGCCTTTCGTCGAAAATCTTCCAGAATTTATCTACGTCTTTACCCGAAGACAACGCTACGTCAACGAGGTTAATGGTAACTACGCCCTGATTGAATCTGCCGTAATATTTGGGTTTGCCGTTTTCGTCGACGTAAGGCGTCAGGAAACTTCTGCAACCCATGCAGGTATAACAATGCCCTTCGCCGTTTTTATCGACTTTGTATTCGAGCATTTTCTTTTCGGAAATATAGTCGGGTACCATACGTTTTGCGGTACATCTGGCCGCAAGTTCGGTAAGATACCAGTACTTGGAATCTTCGGTTATATTGTCGGGTTCGAGAACGTATATGAGTTTGGGAAACGCAGGGGTAATCCATACGCCCGCCTCGTTCTTTACCCCCTGTATTCTTTGAAGAAGCGTTTCTTCGATAATTACGGCAAGGTCTTTTTTCTCCTGATCGTTCCTCGCTTCGTTGAGGTACATGAACACGGTGATAAAAGGAGCCTGACCGTTGGTGGTAAGAAGGGTAACGACCTGATATTGTATGGTCTGAATACCCCTTTTAATTTCGTTGCGAAGGCGTTTTTCGGCTATCTTATTTATAAGGTCGGTGTCGGTGATACCCGCTTCGGCGAGTTCTTCGACGACTTCCTTTCTTATTTTCTGTCTGCTTATATCCACGAACGGCGCAAGATGGGTAAGAGAAATAGATTGCCCGCCGTATTGGTTTGAAGCCACCTGCGCTATTATCTGCGTCGCAATATTGCAAGCCGTGGAAAAACTATGCGGCTTTTCGATATACGTTCCGCTTATAACCGTGCCGTTCTGCAACATGTCTTCGAGATTGACGAGGTCGCAGTTATGCATGTGCTGAGCAAAATAATCGGCGTCGTGGAAGTGAATGATACCTGCTTCGTGCGCGGCGACGATGTCTTTCGGCAACAAAATACGCTTGGTTATGTCCTTGCTGACTTCGCCCGCCATATAATCTCTCTGAACGCTGTTGACGGTCGGATTTTTGTTGGAATTCTCCTGTTTGACTTCCTCGTTGTTGCACTCGATAAGACTCAGAATCCGATCGTCCGTCGTGTTCGCTTTTCTTGCGAGTTCACGGGTATAACGATAAGTTATATAGTTACGCGCAACGCGATATTTTTTATGCGCCATTATCTCGTTTTCGACGAGATCCTGTATTTCTTCTACGCTTAAAGCGCGCGAAGAAGCCATCGCGATTTTCGCGACGTTCGCCCCTACCGCCTTGACTTCTTCGTCCGACAGTCTGTCCGCTTCCCCTACGGACGCGTTCGCTTTCGCCACCGCGTTGACTATCTTCGCCTCGTCGAACGCGTCTTCTCTTCCGCTTCTCTTGATTATTTTCATATCCGACCTCCCCTCGCGGCAACCTGCCGCAATTTTATCGTTGAAATTATTTCAGTGCCGATAGTATATCATACGCCGTACCGTTTTGCATAGTGCAAAAGCAACATTTTGGCGCTTTTTATAAAAAAACACAATATATAGTATTTTGCACGAATTTTCTGCACAAAATGTAGAAAACAAGAATAGCCTTTTCCGTTTGGAAAAGGCCCGTTATAAACGCAAAAGATTGTGAAAATTTCCTTATGCGCGGATAATCGGAATCAAGCGCGCGTTCCGTCATTTTGTCGGCGACGAATCAAACGACTCGTTACGCTTGCCGCGAAGTTTAATTTTACCGGCGCAAAGACCGAGGGGCGGGATAAATATCCCGCCCCCCGATACAATGGAGAAATAATTGAAACAAGAAAAAACCTGTGTGAGCAATTTTAACTTCTTTGGGTTACCCCTTTGAAGTGTCCTCATTCTACTATACCGTTATGATTGAGGTATGATGTCTGCTTGTATTTATCGTGAAATAATTTTTCGGCACAAAATCGCTTTTAACGCCTGTAAAAAGTAACGGTTATCTTGGTTCCGCTGCCGTAAACCGAAGCAAGATTTATATCCGCCCCGTACAGCGCGCAGATATGTTTTACTATCGCGAGTCCGAGCCCCGTTCCGCCGCTCTCGCGGGAGCGGGATTTGTTCACGCGGTAAAATCTTTCGAATATACGCGCCTGATGTTTTTCTTCTATGCCTACGCCGTTGTCTTCGACGGTAAGAACGGTTTTTTCATCGGTTTCGGCGACGTTCACCTTGACGTAGCCGCCGTCGTTGCCGTAGCGGATAGAGTTTTCGACGAGGTTTTTAACGAGTTCGACCGCGTGTTCTTTTTCGGCGTTTATACGCCCTTTGCCCGAAACGGTTACCGAAATATTTTTGTTTTCGGCAAGACCCGCAAGGCTGCTTCTGACTTCTTCGGCGACTTCGACGAGATTTATATCTTCGGCTTTCACTTCCCTTTGGGTTTCAAGCCGCGAAAGATCGAGCATATCCGAAATGAGCGTCAATATACGGCTAAGTTCCTTATCCGTTTTTTTAGTAAACTCTTTTATCTCTTCGTCGTTCGTCTTCAACGCTATCAGATCGTTAAAGCCCTTGACCGCGGTAAGCGGAGTTTTGAGTTCGTGCGAGGCGTTCGCGAAAAATTCGCTTCGCATCTTTTCGCCCTTTCTCACCGCCGTTATGTCGGAAGCGACTAAAACGACGTAGCCGTTATCGAGCAAGTTGAGCGCGACCATATATGTTTTGCCGTCTTCTTCGAATTCGACCGAGCCGCTTTCTCTCGTCTTTACGCAATTTTCTATCGCCGCAAGCACTTTTTCGTCGGCGGTTAAAACCGAATAGGTCTTGCCTATCGCGCCCGCTCCGCTGAAAATTCCGTCGGCGACTTTGTTGGTAACTTCGACGTTTCCGTTTTCGTCGATTACCACTATACCGTCCGAAACGTTATTCAATATATAATCGAGCCGTTCCTTTTCGGCGGTAGCCTCTTTAACGCTGTCGTTGAGTTTTTGCGCAACGCCGTCTATTTCGGCGGTTATTCCGTCGATCTCCGCGTCGCCCGTAGGTTTGCTTGCGGCTCTCGTTTCGCCGTTGCCGACCGCCGCAAGATTATTCTTGACGTCTTTAAGCGGTTTTATAACCGCGTCGGCAACTAAAATACTCGTAACGTAGGATATGAACAACGCGCTTACGAGCACCCATACGCACGTGGGAACGATTTTCCAGACGTACCCTTTTACGCTCTCGACGGGGATAGACACCCTGACGATAACGAAAGTTTCGCCCGTCTGAACTTTTTCGGCGTAGTAAACCATATCTCTGCCCGTAGACGCGCTTTTTCTGGTAACGGTTTCGGGTTTACCCGCCATAGCCGTCATTATCTCTTTTCTGTCGCCGTGCTCCGTTCCGACTATCTTTTCGTCTTCGCTGTCGGCTAAAACGATACCGTTTTCATTCACTACCGTAACGCGAGTGTCTTTCGGAACGTTTTCGGTGATATGGTCGTTATAGTTCGCGACGTAAACTTTCGTGAGCGCGACTATGTTTTTTTCGGCTTCCGCCTTATAAGATTTTTCGCTCACCGAAATCCCCGTGAAGAACATCACGAGAAGAGCGAGCGTTATTATTACTATATTGAAAATTATAAGTTTCTTTTTCATTTTAACGTATACCCTACTCCCCTTACGGTGGCAATCTCCGCCGAGGAGTTCTCCAAAATTTTGCGAAGATCGCCGATATGAATATCGAGCGTTCGCGTTTCGCCGTAATTCGTTCCCCAGACTTTATCTAAAAGTTGGTCGCGCGGAAGCACTTTTTCGGCGTTTTTGCAAAGCAGTTTCAAAAGTTCGTACTGCTTTAAGGTAAGAGCCTTTTCTTCGCCGCACACCGTTACCGACCTTTTTACGTCGTCGACGACGATATCTTTATACGCCACTATCGACCTCTCTTTCGCGCTCGTGCGAAGTTTTGCGTTTATGCGGGCGATAAGTTCGAGTACGCCGAACGGCTTGGCAATATAATCGTCTGCGCCGAGGTCAAGCCCCTTTACCTTGTCGATTTCGGTCGTTTTAGCCGAAACCATAATAACGGGTAAAGTAGCGGTAATCGCGTTATCGCGTAGTTTTTTAAGTATCTGATACCCGTCCGTGCCGTCGAGCATTATATCGAGAAGCACGAGGTCGGGAAGTCTTTTTTCGAGAGCCGCCGCAAGCGAATCGTACCCGTCGAACGTTTCGACGTCGAAGCCCGCGCCTTGCAGAGCGTAAGAATAGACTTCGCGGATATTCTCCTCGTCGTCCACGCAATAAATAAGTTTCTTTTCGTCCATAGTTTCTCCTGTTTTTATTCGTTATCGTCGTACGCCAGTAGAAGCATACTCAACCCACTCGCCTATATTCACCGCGTGATCGCCGATACGCTCCAGATATTTGGCTATCATCATAAAGAGTATAGCCTGATCGGCGTTTTTCGGGTTCTGCATTATAAGGTCTACGAGATCGCGTTTTACCGTTTCGAACAGTTCGTCTACGCGGTCGTCGCGCTTGTCAAGACCTTTTGCGAGTTCGAGATCGCGGTTGATATAACTCGAAACGCCGTCTTTTACCATACCCGAAACTATTTTAGCCATCATCTCTATGTGTTCGGGTTCTTTTATGAACGCTTCGCCCTTGAATTGAAGAGAAATTTCGGATATGTCCGCCGCCTGATCGGCTATTCTCTCCAGATCCGTTATCATTTTCAGCGCGGCGGAAACGTCGCGGAAGTCGCCCGCAACGGGGTGCTCCATAAGCAGAATTTTAAGGCAATCCTGCTCGATTTCCCTTTCGGCGTGATCGACGTTTTTATCGTTTTCCATAACCTCGCGCGCGAGATCGTCGTTACGCGTTTTAAGCGCGGTTATCGACTTTTCTATGGCTATTTCCGCCATGTGGCACATATCGATAAGTTTTACGAAAACTTCGTTAAGTTCTTTTTCGTATTTTGCCCTTATGCTCATTATAACCTATTTGCCTCCCTTTTTCAAGCGTATGTATGAAATTTTTAACCGAATCTGCCGGTAATATAATTTTCCGTGCGTTTATCTTCGGGCGAAGAAAATATTTTTTCGGTATCGCCGTATTCGACGAGTTCACCGAGCAGGAAAAACGCCGTCTTATCGGCTATACGCGTGGCCTGTTGCATATTGTGCGTTACGATTACTATAGTCGTGTTTTCTTTGAGTTCTTCGATAAGTTCTTCTATTTTGCCCGTCGATATGGGGTCGAGCGCGGAAGTCGGTTCGTCCATAAGGAGTACGTCGGGATAGGTCGCGAGAGCCCTCGCTATGCAAAGTCTTTGCTGCTGACCGCCCGAAAGACCTAACGCAGATTTACCGAGCCTGTCTTTGAGTTCTTCCCACATGCTCGCGCCTTTAAGCGATTTTTCCACGATTTCGTCCAACTGCGATTTTTTCTTTATACCGAAAGTCCTCGGACCGTAGGCGACGTTGTCGTACACGCTCATCGGAAACGGGTTGGGTTTCTGAAAGACCATACCTACCTTTCTGCGAAGTTCGTTTACGTCTATCTTATCGTATATGTTCGTATTACCTATTAAAAATTCGCCCTCTATTCTGCATCCCTGTACGAGGTCGTTCATCCGATTGAAGCATTTCAGAAAAGTGGACTTGCCGCAACCCGAAGGACCTATAAACGCCGTAACCTGTTTTTCGGGTATCTCTATGCTTACGTCCTTTATAGCCTGAAAATCGCCGTACCACAGATTTGCGTTTTTAACGGATACGTTTTTCCCGAATTCGTCTTTTCTCTTATTTTCCATTTTTGCTACCTTTTAATTTTTTATCGAGTTTTTTGGTTATTAAGTTTGCCAACAGGTTGAGCGCGAGTACGATTACGAGCAGCACGAACGCCGTAGCGTAGGCTTCGTTAAGATATTGCCCTTCGCCCGCGAGAGTATACAGCGCAACCGCCAAAGTCGTGCCGTCGCTCATTACGCCTTTCGGCATAGTCGTAAGACAGTTGCCCATCGTGTAGACGAACGGAGCGGATTCTGATACGACCCTGCCCATAGCGAGTATTATCGCCGAAGCGATGCCGGGGAGCGCGCCGGGCAAAACGACTTTGAAAATCGTTCTTACCTTGCCCGCGCCGAGCGCAAGACTGCCCTCTCGCAAAGTGTCCGATACCGATTTAAGGCTTTCTTCGGTGGATCTGACGACCGTAGGCAAAAGCATTATGGCAATAGTAAGACTGCCCGCCAATATCGACTGTCTGCCGTTAAACCAGGCAACGAAAGTAACCATGCCGAACAGCGCGTACACGATAGACGGAACGCCCGCTAATATGTCTATCGCCGAACGGATTATTCTCACTACTTTGCTTCCTTTTTTGGAGTATTCGTTCAGGAAAATCGCCGTAAACACGCCTATCGGAACGGCTATCACGAGGCTTATCCCTACCGTCATAAGAGTAGTTACGATTGCTGGGAAAATCGAAATGTTTCTTACCGAATATTTGCCGAACAGAAGTTGCGTAGTTAAATGCGGAATACCGTTCACGCAGACGAAAAGGATTATCGATATAAGCCCTATCGACGCGATAACCGCCGAAACGTAAGCGACTATCTTTCCGATTTTTTCTATTTTTATCGCGTGGAAAAATTTTGCAAGCGGCTCTATAGAGCGTTTCTTATGGGTTTTATCCTTTTTGCCGCCGCTCGTTGCAAGCCCGGTCAAAAGGTTTATTATAAGGATAAACAACAGCAGAACCACGCCCGTAGAGATAAGCGCGCCGAGTTGCAGATCGCCCGCGTAACCCATTTCCATTACGATATTGGCGGTTAAAACTCTGAAACTCTGAAACAACCCTTTGGGGTATTCGACGACGTTGCCCGCAACCATTATAACCGCCATGGTTTCGCCGACCGCTCTGCCTATACCTAAAATTATCGAAGCGACTATGCCCGACTTCGCCGCGGGGACGACCGCCCGGAAAACGGCTTGTTCGTGCGTCGCGCCGAGCGCCCTTGCGCCCTCGTAATAACTGTCGGGTACGGCGTCTATACTCGTTTTGGAAAGCGATACGACGGTAGGCAATATCATAAGCCCTAAAACGAGCGACACGGCAAGAAGTCCGCTGCCGCTGCCCGTTTCCGAAAACACTCCGAGTTTGGGGAGCAATACCACCATTCCGAAAAAGCCGAAGATGACCGACGGAATACCTGCAAGCAGGTTTATTACCGTTACGAACGCGCCTTTGAGTTTTTTGGGGCAGAATTTGGATATGAACACCGCCGTAAAAAAGCCGAGCACGCCGCCGACTATCACCGAACCGAGCGTTGCGACTATCGTTCCGATAATCATCTTGAACACGCCGTATTTGCCCTTTATTTCGCCCGTAAAGCCGTCGTCTACGTTGGGTTTCCACTCTTTGCCGAAGATGAACTTAAAGAAGCCTATCCTTCGAAAGGTCGGCACGCTCTTAATTATCAGGAAGGCAAATATCGCGATAACCGCGACTATACACAGAGCCGCGGTAAATGCGAATAATATTTTGAACGATTTTTCTTTTACTTTATTTGAATTCATAAGTTTTTTTATGATTCCCGTCTTTGCGATTACAGCGCATCGATGACGTGCTTGTTAATTGTCATCCTGAGGTTTACCGAAGGATCCCCTGGAAAGGCAGAACCTGCGGACTCGATATTATCCGTAATATTCAATCCGAAAAATACCACCCTTCCGGGAGATTCTTCGGCAGAGCCTCAGAATGACACGTGTATATTCGTCTGCGCTCCGATCTTCGGGTATGCCCTCCCGTTGAAGCGGGAGAGGTGGCACGCGAGGCACTCCGGAGAGGGGGCGACCTGCCGAGGGGGCTTCACTGCGTTCAGAATGACACTTAATAAACACGTCATTGCGGGGCGTTCTTTATCCCTTTATCGCGCTGAACTTAACCGTCTTGCCGGTGTAAATATCAAGCAACACCTTAGCCGTTACGTTCGAGATTTTGTCGTTCTTTTTGTTTACGATTATCGCAACCGCGTCAAGGCAAAGCGTGTGCTCTTCGTAACCCGCGTCCGGCTTGGACGAACTCGCAACGCCTATTACGCTGCCCGTGTTGGTCGAATCTTTAACGGCAGTTCTGCCGTCTGCGGAAGAAGGATAACTCTGGACGAAAGTTACGTTCGCTACTTTACTGCCGCAAAGCGTTTTGTAATCTTCTACGAGAGTAGTCATAAGTTTCTTCATCGAAGACGAACCTTTTATCGTAACTTCGCCCGAAAGAGCGGTTTCGGGAACGGTATATTCTGATCTGGTATTGAAATCGCTCGTAGTTATTCCGTCTGCTTCGATAGTCTTTTTAACGGTCGTACTCATACAATAGTTGTAGAAGTCCTGCGCAGCCGCGCTTAACGTAACGCCCGTTTTGGTGAGCATAAGGAAGGGTCTTGCAATTTTATACGCTCCCGAACGAACGTTGTCAGCCGTCGGAGCAACTCCTTCTACTGTCAACGCCTTAACGGTGTTATCTACCGCCGTAAGCGATATATAACCGATTGCCGATTCTACGCTTGCGACTTTCAATTTCATGCCTGCGGTATCCTTTTGAATTTCGCCCGCCTTGATATTATCTGCGGTTACGCCTACGTACTTGTCGAAGGCTTCTCTCGTGCCGCTGCCGTCTTCTCTCGTTACTACGAGAATGTTCTTCTCCGCATTCGCCGATTTGCACCCCGTGAACGCGAACGTCGCTACCGCGGCTACCACAGCCGCAACTACTGCCAAAATTTTCTTTTTCATCTTTGTTTTTTACTCCTTTATTAGTTTTCATCTTTTTTATTTCCTTGTAAACGCTACGGGGTCATCACCCTTTCGCTCTTTACGCCTGTATTATACACCGCCCGAAAAATTTTAACAGGCTATTTTTGGTAAAGCCTTTGTAAAGTTTAAGTAAATTCGTAAAGCCCCGAAATTAATGCGATAAAACGGTATAAAAAAGCCCCCGGCGAAAGGAAATCCCTTTCGCCGGGGGCTTTTAAGTCTGAATTATATTATATAGGGTTTAGTCTATCGACTTTAATTCGAACGTTTCGCCCTTGGCAGTCTTCCATACCATTGCGGTGATAGTTTTCGCGTTTCCGTTTCTGTCGAGAACTTTACTGCCCGAAACCGCTATATATTGGTTAGAACCGCTACCGAGCGCGGCGGTATACATCGAAGCGGTATTAGCCGAAATCGTATTACCGTCGTCGATAAGTATAAACTTGCTCGTGTTATCTCTCTGACCGAAATTGAACGCCATATTTTTCGTTACGGTATCGTTTTCTTGCGAACTTATATTGAAATTATTATCAAGTACGGTAATTTCGGCAACGCAACTCCAACCTATACGTTCGATTTTTACGGGACGAGTAGCCGTTACGGTGTTGTTTACGAACGTGAATTTCTGAAGCGAATGCGGTTGCTCGTCGACGTTACCCGACCACGAGCCGCTGTCCGCTCTCCACCATATGGGGTTAGAGTTGTTCGCGGAAGTCGTGTTTACGTAATTATTAAACGTACAACCGTCGAAAGTTGCGGCGTTTGCAGGGCAACTGCCAACGATAATTCCGTTAAAGATACAATTTTTGAAAGTTATAGAGTTAAGGTAACTCCAGGGCGAGGTATATTTTTGAATATCGAAACTTACTACGCCGTTGAACGTCATATTTTCAAACGTAACGTTGCTGTTGCCGGGAACGAGCATATATACGCTCGTATTTTCGTAGTTATCGATACTATCATAACCGGTCGCCGCGCTCGTAATCGTTCCGTCTTTGAATATGAACGAATATTCGCCTGCGCCCGCGGGGGCAGTTCCGTACTTATTAAGTTTGGTGCTGCCGAGCATTACGCCTTTGCCCGTATATCCGCTGTTATTTTCGCTGTACGCAATATCTGCCGACTCGACGTCGCCCATGGCAACCGATACGGGAAGACGTCTGGTTTCGCCCTCTTTCGCCAAAGGAATATCGTTGAGAGTCAATTCGTCGTTAAGAGCCGAACGTGTCGCTTCCATAGGAATTTCCACGTTGCCTTGCTTTGCTTCGACGGTGAATTTAAGCGTGCATTTTTTATTTCTGTATTCGCTGCCCGCCTTTACGGGGAGTTCGATTACGCAAGCCTTTTCCGCGTCGGAAATTTCAGCATTCGCTTCGAGTTTTTGCCATTCGGTCGCGCCTACGGTATTCTTTCCGCCGATATTTATTGCAAGACCGGCAAACAAGCCCTCGTCTTGCGCTTCGATAACCGTTCTGTACTTTATAGCCACGGTAGATTTGTTTTTAACTGTAATCTTGAACGTAGCCTTATCGCCGGGGGTCATGTTATCGAGTTTAAGTTCGCTTCCCGTCAAGGTAGCCGTACCGCCGTTTACGAATTTACCGCCGTTTTCGTCTACGGCGTTGTCGGCGTTTACTATACCGTCTTCGTTTACGGAAGTCGGCGAGTAAACCGTCAGATCGGAAGCCGTAGCCGTTACTTCTACGTTACCCGACGTAATCGCTATGTTTACGCTGCTATTTGACGTGAACAATGCGAAAGTTGCGCCTGCGACTATACTCATACAAAGAGCGATAGCCATAAACGACGAAACTATTACGTTTCTTTTTGCGTTTTTCATTTTTTCTCCTTTCGTACACCCAAAATTTTGTTCGTGGATTATATTATTTTATGAACAAAAACGCTGAAAAATAGGGGTAAAAATTAAATAAATTTTGAGTGTCAAGTGAAAATTTTTGCGTAAACGGGCGTAAAATCGTTGACAAGCCCATATAATAGTGATAAAATAAACACGAAAATGTACATCAAATAATATAATTTACGAACAAATTTGAAATACGATTAAAGCCGAAACGCAGGAAAAAATCTTGCATTTCGGCTTTTTATTTTGTATATAAACTCCGCAAAATACCACCCTTCCGGGAGATGTTTCGTTTACGCTCAACATGACGGTAATCAAACAATCTGTCATCCTGAACGTAGTGAAGGATCGCCTGGAAAGGCAAAACCTGCGGACTTGATGTTATCCGTAATATTCAATCCGCAAATACCACCCTTCCGGGAGTATGCTCTCCCGTTGAAGCGGGAGAGGTGGCGCGC
>ERZ780178.1318-NODE-1318-length-16004-cov-4.257696_pt1 | contig 16004 bp, 16 predicted proteins | sample MGYA00511018_ERZ780178 | MGnify/ENA primary metagenome ERZ780178 (study PRJEB29588, sample SAMEA2151439) | human gut metagenome | biome: human gut; feature: human-associated habitat; material: faeces | place: Denmark | collected 2008/2010 ...
GAACATGGAGAGAAGAAACGGCAAGGACAAGCCCGTTATCCGCAAGGCTCTGGTGGAGCTGGACGGCAAGCCCTTCCGGTTCTTTGCCGAGCACAGAGCCGAGTGGGCGGCAGAGACCTGCTATGTCTATCCCGGCGCAATCCAGTACTTTGGCCCCCGGGAGGTCTGTGATCTGACCACCAGAACGCTGGCTCTGGAAAAGGCGTAATCAACTTCAGAAAAAAGGTCTCCGGCCGCGTGCCGGAGACCTTTTTGGTAGACCCAGTCCCCCCGGCCATGCCGGAGGGACTGATTTCGTTTTACTTATCCAGAGAATAGCTGCTGACTTTCCATTCGTCGTTTTCTCTGACAACGACGATGTTCAGATAGGCAGTTTCTTCGCCCAGGCTTGCACAGTAGGGGTAGGCAAATTCGCAGGTGCCGTTCGCGGCCGCTTCTTTCCACATATCCACCGTGACCTCGAACCACTGCACGATCACGTTGTTCGTATCGCCGGGATAGGTTTCCACCCCGCCTGTGTAGTCTTTGGAAAGCGACTGGGACATCGTATCCTTATCTCCGTAAAAATAGGCAAATGCAAATCCGCTGACGAAGGTGTTGAGCGCCTCTGTGCCCTTCTGTTCCTCCGACTGGATGATGATGCTGTTGGAAGCATCGGCGGGGATCAGGGTCTCGCCGTTCACCGTCACATCCTTGCAGTCATAGAAGCTCATGTCACTGCCGTCCAGATCCCGCAGGGTGTTGTTTTCCATCACGATTCCCTCGGTGCTCTGGAACCGGACGCCGCCCTGACTGCACTCATAAATGTCGCAGTTGGCGACCCGTATATCGGTGCAGTATCCTGCGTCCACGCCCAGAATGCCGCAGCCGAAAAGCCCGCAGTTGTCTACGGTGACGTGGGTGCTGTCCTGGAATTGCAGAACACCGCCGGCGCAGACGCCGGGTTCTCTCGTGTGACCGGCGGTGAAGCCGGAGAGAGTGATGTAGCTGCACGCCTTGAAGGTCAGGACGTTGGCGTAGCGGGGGATGGCGGCGATGGTGTGACCCGTCACGTTGCCGTCATTGCTGCGGATGGTCAGATTGTCCACCCCGTCGATGACCAGCTGGGGGCCGTCAAATTCGTCCAGCCAGTAGTAATAGTCTCCCTTGGAGGTGCCGTAGCCGGTGGCGGTGCTGAGGTCGTAAAGCTCCGCGTCCAGCACGATGTCCACATTGGGGCCGATGGCGGCGATCAGCTCGTCCACCGTGGAAACGTGGATTTCCAGCTGCTTCTGGGTCGGTTCAGTTGCGCCCGTGGAGTACAGCTCGTTCATCTGATCGTAGGTAAGGGGATTGCCCGCGCCGTCCGTGACGGTGCCGTCGTCGCTGAACCAGCGGCGGATACTGCACCCTTCAAACCGGTTGTCGTCCAGAACCAAATTCGCTTCAATGTCCTGCGTATCGAAGCAGGTGGATTGGAGGCTGAATGCTGCCTGCTGGGTGCGGTTGTTGGAGAACAGATTGCCCTTCATCTGAACGGTGCTTCCGTGAACGATCGCCAGAGTCATAAGGCTGCTGTCGCTGATCTCACAGTTCTCCACTGTCACATTCTGACTGATACTGATATCAAAATAGGTGTATCCGCCGTATTCCTCGGAGCCGATGCGGTAAATGCGGGTCCCGGAGATGGAGACGTCTTCACAGTTGATGATCTCGGCGGCGCTGCTGGAGCAGTCGTACACGTCGCTGTCCGCGAGAGAAATGTCCTTGGAATCCGCCGCCTGCAATCCGATCATGCCGCAGCCGTAGATGCCCAGACGGTTCATGTCGGTGCCGGTGCAGTTTTGCAGGTAAATAACGCCGCTGCTGCACTGACCCAGTTCCAGGGTGTGACCGGCGGTGAAATCCTCCAGCGTGACATTTTCGCAATTTTTCAGATTGATGACGCTGGCAGACCGGGGGTCGCATTCCAGAGTCGTGTTCACCTTGCCGCTGCCGCGGATGGTCAGGTTCTTCACGTTTTGCAGCATCAGCTCAAAGCCGTCGTACTTTTCCGTCCACCCGTAGTAGGGGTTTTCCGAGGGCAGGCCGTAGCCTTTGGCGCCGGACAGATTGTAGGTTCCCGGCTCCAGCTGGATGACGGTGTCCGGCGCGATGGCGGCCAGCAGCTCGTCTACGTTGTGGACGGTGACGGTGTCAGAGGAAGCGGTGGGTTCGGTATCCCCGGCGGCTGCCGCATCTTTTCTCGCGGGGCTGGTCACCAGGCACACCGCCACGAAGACGATGGCGATCACGCCCACCAGACTGATCCAGAAGCCGGGCTTCTTATAGGAAAGCACCGACTTGATGCGCTCCTTGACGCTCACCTCGCCGAAGGCCACGGGACAGGCCGCGAAGTGCGCCCGATTGGTGGAGCAGTTCAGCAGGGCGGCGGAGTAGGCTTTCCGCTCCTCCAGCTCCATGAACTGCACCACCCGCTCGTCGCAGGCGATCTCGATGTCCTTGCACAGCAGGATGTAGGCTGCCCACACCAGCGGATTGAACCAGTGCAGTGCCAGCGCCAGAAAGCCCACCATCTTGAACCAGTGGTCGCCCTTGTCCAGATGGGTGCGTTCGTGGGCGAGAATGTAACGCTGTTCCTCGGGGGTCATGCCCATGGGGATGTAGATATTCGGGCGGATGAAGCCCAGAATAAAAGCGGTCTCGATGCGGTCGCATTCCCAGCCGCCGGGGATTTTGACTGCCTCCCGAACCTTCAGCTTCAGGGTCAGGTAGGTGTACAGACTGTAAATGCCGAAGCAGCAGGCGATGCCGAGCCAGAACCAGGGCAGAACCGACAGGAAATCAAAGCCCGTATCCGGCTCCGCCGCCGCTTCCGGGGCGGGGGAGGGGGTGCTGCTGATCACGGTGGTGACGGGGGACTGGATATCCGGAAGCGCCTCGGGCATCTGCGCGGGGGCTTCCACGTCTGCCGGGGAGAAATCTTCCGGCGCGGCGGACGTCTGGGAATGGTTGAGCTGCTGCACTTGTGCCACCGGGTCGGCGCTGGGCTGCAAGCTCAGGTCGCTTTGGATCTGGAAGGGCATCAGCAGCCGCAGTCCCGCCAGCAGCTAGAGCAGACAGATATACTTCCGGGGCGTTTTTTTCAGCACCAGCCGCAGCAGCATGACAGCCAGAATGACGATGCTGCCGTGGAAGCTGGCCGTCAGGATGTTCTGGAACAATGTGTTCATGTTCGATCCTCCTCGTAATTGTCAATGAGTGCCTTCAGCTGTTCCACCTCGTCCCGGGTGAGCTTCCTGCTCCGGGAGAAGGCGGCGATAAAGGCGGGCATGGAGCCTTGAAAGGTTTCCTCCACCATTTCGTCCAGCCGGGACGCCTGCGCCTGTTCCTTGGAGACAAGGGCGGTGACCACGGCGTTCTCGTTCTTCACCACGCCCCGCTCCGACAGACGGCGGATGACGGTGTAGGTGGTGGCCTTCGACCAGCCCAGCTGCTCCTTGCACAGCTCGACGAGATGGGTGGAATTGATCGGCTCATGCTCCCACAGAATCAGGCAGAAGCGGTATTCGCTTTCAAAGATTTTGGGCGCTTCCAATCAGAATACCTCCTTTGGGTGTATCTGGAAATACAAAAGTTTAATGAATTAAACCTTTCAGAAGATAGTCTAACATAGTAAACCCCCATTGTCAAGGGAAAAATTACAAGATTATGACAAAACTGAGAAAATCTGGAAAAGTTTCGCAACAGAAAGCCATGGGAATTTTTCCAAAACAGCGGAGAAAGCCGCGCTTTCTCCGCTGTTTTCGGAACAATAGTTATGCGTTTGTGGCATTTCCTTCCCGCTGCTGGCAGGTGAACAGAATGACCTGACGTTCTTTTGCCATGTCTTCCAGAATGGCCAGCGCCGCCTGCATCCGGGTATCGTCGAAGCGCACCAGCGCGTCGTCCAGAACCAGCGGGGAATCCGGGGTCAGTTCTTCCGCCACAGCCAGACGAAGGGCGAGGTACAGCTGGTCGATGGTGCCGTCGCTGCGCCACAGGGCGTCGTGGAGGGTTTCCTCGTCACCGGTTCCGGCTTGGAGGGAGAAGTCCTCACCCATGGAAAGGCGCTGGTAGCGCCCGCCGGTCATGGCGGAAAGATAGGTCTGCGCCCGCTGGGAAATCCGGGGGGCGAACCGCCGCTGTAACTCCGACCGCGCCTGCGCCAGCGTATCTTGCGCGATGGTCAGGGCGGTGTAGGTCTTTTCCAGCTGGGCAAGACGGGCGTTGACTGCGGCCAGCTGTTTTTCCAGCTGCGCCCGGTCGCCCAACGCTTCCATCCGACCCTTGTACTGGCTGATGCGGCTTTGCAGCCGCTGCTGCTCCTCAGTGCAGTCCGACAGCAGCCGCGCCGTGTCCGCCGGGGAATGGGTCAGGGTATCCACGCCAACGGGAGGCCGGACAGGCTTTGCCATGGCGCTGAGGGTATCCACCAGATTTTGCGCCCGCTGGGCTTCCCGCCGGGCGGTGTGGTAGGCTTCCCATTTGTTCGTGATCTGCTGCCAGAATTCCATGACAGCATCCGGCTCCTGGGCACCGCACAGGGAATCCCGGCGCTTGCGCATAACCATCAGACGCACTTCCACGTCTCCCTGGGCGTCCTGATATTCCTTCTGGGCGGCGTTGTACGCCCGGAGGGCAGTCTCATATTCCCGCAGGGAGTCCGTCCAATGGGCGGGGTCGGCGGTTCCGTATTTCTTTTCCAGTGCCTCGGTCTGCTTTTTAAGCCTTTGCATTCCCAAGAGGCTGAGCGCCTGAAGAAGCACGGAGACCATGCCGAGGATTCCCGCCGGGAGGTAATTTCCCATTACCAGCAGCGCAATCGCACCGGCCATGATGATAGCGCCCAGAATCAGCAGCAAAATCGGCATTTTGCTGCCCCGCAGACCGGTCATGGTCTGACGGTCCGCGTTGACCATTTCCATGGCTGCCGTCACGTCCATGTCCGCGAAGGGGTCTTTCTTCGCCGGGGGCAGGGGGGCGCGGGGAAGCATCTGCAGCTCCATTTGCAGGGCGTTCCACTCGTCGCGGAAGGCGCGCAGCTCCTTGAGCTTCTTTTCCGCGTCCTCCTGAGACGGCAGCTTTTCGCAGGCGGCTTCCCGGATGGCAAGTAAATCCTGCGCCTGTTCCAGCGCTTCCCGCGCCTGCGCGACCCGCCCGGCGTCCGCCTCCGCGGCGGCATAGTCCAGCGCGGCCTGATGGGTGTTCAGCTGCTGCAGCCATGTCTTGACGTCGTCCAGACGCATTTTCAGCTTCTTCACCTGTGCGTCCAGCGCGTCCAGTTCCTCGACCTTATCCTGTAAGGCGTCCCGCTGGCTTTCCAGCTGGGGGAGAAGACCGCTTTTGTTGAAGCGGCAGCGGTTTTTCAGGTCCCGCAGATTTTTTGCCAGCTTGTCGCTGGTACCGCTTTCGTCGCCGGTGGTCACGAGGTCGTTGAGCCTGCGTCGAAGGGCTTCATCCTGCGTCACTGGCAAATCCGACTGACGGATAAACCCAGCCCTGCGGAACACTGTCTGCTCCACGCCCAGCAACTGCTGGCCGCAGTTCGCTGCCGTCAGCTCCGGGACAGGCAGCCCGGAATCGGTTTCGTACGCCTTGAATTCACCCAGAGGGACTCTGCCCTTGGTGCGGCGCTCGATGGTGATGTCCCGGTCGTTCCAATTCAGGTCAATGCGACCCGCCATGGGATTGCCCGACCATGGGGCGTAGCGCTCCTTGTCGGCGAGGGCGGTTTTCGTGGTTTTGGCGCGGGTATCCAGACCGTAGAGCATGGCGACCAGAAAGGCGCACCATGTGCTTTTGCCCCACTCGTTGGGGGCAGTGAGGATGTTCAGCCCCGGCTGGAGGGTCAGCTCCGCGTGCTCCAGCTTGCCGAAGGTGGCAGTCATTTTGTAGATTTTCACAGCGTGACCTCCCGTCCTTCCAGCAGCTTCCGGGAAATTTCCGCCGCAAGCTGAATTTCCTCCCGGCTGTCAGGGTCGGCCTCCATGGCCTCCCGGAGCAGACGGAAATACACGCCCTCCAGCGTGTCCGCGCCGGTGTCCCCCCAGATGTCCAGCGGCGGAAGTGTCTCGTCCCGCAGCGTCAGATTGGGAACGGCGGAAAAACGCCGCGTGAGCCTGGAAATATCCGCTTCGCCGCTTCCCGTAAGGGTGACCCGGAAAAAGTCACGGCTTCCCGCGGGAGGCAGGATTTTTTCCAGCGCAGCTTCCGCGCCGGAGGAAATGTCCGCTTTCAGCTCGTGGAACCGGATGGTGTCCAGCGCCACCGCTCGAAGGGAGGCGCTGTCCTCCACGGTCACGATGCACACGCCCTTTTCGCCGGTTTCGTCCCAGCCGCGCCCCATGGGGCAGCCCGGCCATGCGCACAGCGTCCCACCGGCGTGAAACGCGCCCGCTTTATGGATATGTCCCAGCGCCAGATATTGCAGCCCCGAGTCCCGCACCTGCTGGGCGGTGATGGGGCAGTAGGGGGAGTCCTTCCGGGTGGGATCGCCGTGGAGTACGGCGATGCAGTACTTTTCGCTGCCCTCCGCCCGGAAATTTTCCAGCAGGGGGGCACTGTCCATGCTCTGGTAGCCCGCACCGTAGACCCGGCAGTTTAAGTCGGGAATCGTGACGGCTTCCAGTCCGCCGGTGAACACGTACACGTTTTCCGGCCAGCTTTCTTCCAGCCAGAGGGAACCGGGGGCGCAGAAATCGTGATTGCCCGGCGTGATGAAGACCCTTGCGCCGCACTCGGACAGGGCTTTTTTGAGGGCTTCCACCGTCTCCCGGGCGGGCTCACCGTCAAAAATATCTCCTGCCAGAAGCATGAGATCGCACTTTTCCCGGCGGCAAAGTTGGGCAGTTTTGCCGGGGATGCTCTGCTGCTCCTGCTTTAGAAGCGCCCGCTGGCTGTCGTCGAAGCCCGCGAAGGGGGAGTCTAAGTGCCAGTCGGCGCTGTGTAAAATTTTCAGTCCCATTTGTCGACCCTTTCTGCCTTGCGGCATTTTCCGGTTTCCGAATCGATGGTGAACAGCACGGCCTCGATCTTGGACGCGCCCTCCGCCCAGCGGTAGCGCTCCGGCAGATCACCCCGGAATTTGGCGATGGACAGCTCCGGCCGGATGCCCAGCACGGAATCCCGGGGGCCGGTCATGCCAAGGTCGGTGACGTAGCCCGTCCCCTTGGGCAGCACACGGGCGTCCGCCGTGGGAACGTGGGTGTGAGTCCCCCACACGGCACTGACCCGCCCGTCCAGCATGTAGCCCATGGCCAGCTTCTCCGAGGTGGCTTCGGCGTGAATTTCCACCAGAATGATCTTCGCGGTGAGCTGCTTGAGAATTTTGTCCACCATCAGGAAGGGATTTTCCGGGCCGTAGTCCATATTGCACCGGCCGATGAGGTCGATGACGGCCACGTCGCCTGCCGCCGTCTGCACCACCTGCCAGCCCCGCCCCGGAACCTGTGGGGCATAATTGGCCGGACGGATGATCCATGGGCAGTCGTCCATATAGGGGACGATCTCCCGCTTGCTCCAGGTGTGGTTGCCCATGGTGACGATGTCCGCACCGGCATCCAGAATGCTGTCCGCCTGATTGGGGGTGATGCCCACCACGGCGGCGTTTTCGCCGTTGACCACCGCAAAGTCCGCATGATACTGCCGCTTCATCTGCCGCAGATTCCGGCGGATCTGCTCCAAGCCCGGATTGCCTACCACATCGCCAACCGCCAATACCCGAAAGTCCATAGCTGCCTCCACACAAATACTGGAATATACGTTCATTATAGTACAGAATTCCCACTTTCGCAAGCCTTAAGACGCAGAAAGGCAGAAGCGCAGCCAAATGCCGACGCTTCTGCCGGGAAATCAGTTTTTCTTACCCTTTACCAGAAAAATCGCAACCAGGGAGCTGACCAGCAGCAGATACGGATAGAACAGATACCGCATGATGGAGAACGCCGACAGGGCAAAGCCCATTTCCGCTGCCGCCGAGATGGCGACCAGCATCTGCGCACCGTAGGGGATAATGCCCTGAAAAATGCAGGAGAAGGTGTCCAGCAGGCAGGCCGCGCGGGAGGGGGAGATGCCGTAATCCTCGCTCATTTCCTTGGCAATGGGGTTTGCCATGACGATGGCGACGGTGTTGTTGGCAGTGGCGATGTCCATGGCGCCTACCAGCAGCCCCATGCCCAGCTGACCGCCTTTTTTGCCCCGGAAGACCTTCCGGATGAAGCACAGCAGCGCGTCAAAGCCGCCGTAGACCCGGATCAGGGCGCACATCGCGGCCACAAGGATGGCGACCATGCTGGTCTCGAACATGCCCGCCGCGCCGTTGCCCATGCTGGCGAGAAGTGCGGTGGCTTCCACCTGCCCGGTCAGGAGCATGATGACAGCGCCGGAAACGATGCCCGTCAGCAGAACGATAAACACGTTGATCCCGGCAACGCCTCCCGCCAGAACCAGAACGTAGGGGATGATCTGAACGAGATCGTAGCTTTCGTCAATGGGCGCGGTGTCATGCCCCATGGTCAGAAGCAGGATCAGCACCAGCGTGGCGATGGCCGCGGGCAGGGCAATCCAGAAATTGCCCTTGAACTTGTCCCTCATGGCGCAGCCCTGACCATTGCAGGCGGCGATGGTGGTGTCGGAGATGAAGGACAGGTTGTCGCCGAACATGGCACCGCCCACGACGCTTCCGGCACACAGCGCCATGTCGAAGCCGGACGCCTGGGCGACCTCCAGAGCGATGGGCATAATGAGGGTGATGGTGCCGACGGAGGTTCCCATGGCAGTGGAGACGAAGCAGGCGACCACAAACAGCACCGCCACGGCAAACCGGGCGGGGATGATGTCAAGCATGAAGTAGGCGACGCTCTGGGCGGAGCTGCGCCCCACCACGCCGACGAACGCGCCCGCCGTCAGGAAGATCAGCAGCATGGTGATGATGTTCTTATCTCCCACGCCCTGCCCCATGATGACAAGCTTTTCCTCAAAGGGAACCGCCCGGTTCTGAAGACAGGCTACTAAAATAGACACGAGAAACGCGATGACGATGGGGATGTTGTAAAAGCCCATGGGGATGTGCAGACCGTACTCAAACAGCAGCCCCAGCCCAAGATACAGCACGAGAAACACGCCGATGGGCAGCAGCGCAATGGGGTTCCCTTTTTTCATTTTCCAAACCTCTCAACGAACAGATTTTGCATATTCTGTGGGGGTAATGCCAAACTTCTCCTTGAACTGCCGGGAGAAGTGATGCACCGTGGAATAGTGGAGCTGGGCGGCGATCTCCGTGAAATTCAGGTCGTTTTCCCGGATCATCTGCTTGCTCTCCTGAAGCTTAATCCGGCGGATATACTCGCCGGGGGAAATCTGCAGATTCTTGTGGAACAGCGCCGTGAGGTAGCTGGGGCTGACGTCCACCTGCCGGGCGACCAGCGGCACCGACAGCTTCTCCCGGATGTGGGCGCTGATGAACTGCTGCGCCTGACGGATGATCTCGTTCTCACTGTGGACGGCGTTGGAGGTCTGCAGCTTTCCTGCCTTGGGGGACGCGGCCTCCCGCTGAAGCTGAAGCAGCAGCAGATTCAGCTGGTAGAGGATGATGTCGTTGGAGTAGGCGTCCATAAACTCCTGCTCCCGCAGCATATTCTGCAAAAGCGTCGCCACGCTCTGGGGCGCGGTGAATTTCCGGTTCAGCAGGGGAGCAAGGTTAACGCTGCTGACGTCAAAGGAAATGGTCACGAACCGGGGGGCGACGCCGATGTCGGCGTACTGCATGTGCCACTGCCCCGGGCCGTAGAGGACGATGTCTCCCTGCCTGAGCAGAAGGTCCTGCCCGTCTACCACGCTGTGCAGCGCGCCCTGATCCACGTAGGTCAGCTCGGTCATGGGGTGGGATTCTCCGGAAAACAGGAAGCCCTGCTCCTTTTCCTGATAGAAGAAGGTGTAAATGCCCTCCACCCGCAGCTGATGATCTACCCGGGCGCTGCCGGGGGCGTGACGTCCCAGCTCCTCCGGCGGCTCCTGAGCGGACACCATCACTGTGGCGTCCCCCTGAAACGGCTCCAGGAGGAAGTAGACGCCCTTGCGGAGAACGGCGGGTTTGTCCAGATAGAAGCGCTGGTAGGTTTCCCCGTCCGTGCTGGCGGACAGGACGCTCATGCCCATGCCGCAGCTGATCCGCGTTTCCGATGCGGCGCGGTAGATCACAGCCTCCGCTTGGGACAGCCGTACCGCGGCGGCATCGTCCCGGAACAGATTCCTGTCCGTCTGGGTGCGCTCGGACGGAACACTGCCAAAGCAGCGGAACGTGACCTGATTCAGGTTTCGGATCATGGAAATCAACCCCCGGAAAAAAGATGGCTCGCGCAACCCAGCCGTATAAGAATTATTATATCGAAAAAAGAAAGGAATGGCAAATGGTTTTCCGCGCGTTCCGAAAAACCGTCAAAACGCCCAAAGAACGGCGATTCCCGCCATGCACCGTACAGATGTTTCTGTCGGAAAACGCCCTGCCCAGAGCGGAAAAACCCGGTTGGTCATTTCGCCGGTTTTGGGGAAGGCGTGACCCGCAGACAGCAACAGCCGGGGCAGGTCTGAAGCCTGCCCCGGCTGTTGGCAATTATTTGAAGAACGATGCCTTACCGCTGATATTCAAACTCGAAGTCGTAGATATCCACGGTGTCCCCGTCGGCAATGCCCATTTCCTCCAGACGGGCGAACAGACCCACCTTGCGGAGCTGCTGGTCAAAATAGTTCCGGGACTCATAGTCCTCAAAATTGATGTTCTGCACCAGCCGTTCCAGCCAGACGCCGGTGACCAGCCATGTGCTGCCGTAGTGCTCGATGTCGAAGGCGTTGGGGTCGGTGGGCTCGGCGATGACCTCCACGTACTCCGGCTCGTAAATGGTCACGGGGGGCAGGGTGCGCAGCCGCTCGGCTACCGCCCGCATAAGATTCCGGGTGCCCACGGTAGTGCCTGCGGAAATTTCGTACAGTTCGCAGCCCGCTTCCTCGGCGGCGGCGCGGAGCCGCTCCAGATTGTCGCTGTCCGGGGGCAGCAGGTCGGTCTTGTTGGCGGCCACGATCATGGGGCGGTTGCTGAGGTCGATGCTGTAGTTTTTCAGCTCGGCACAGATGGCGTGGAAATCCTCCACGGGATCCCGCCCCTCGCTTCCGGACACGTCTACAACGTGAACGAGCAGGCGGCAGCGGTCGATGTGCCGGAGAAAATCATGCCCCAGACCCGCGCCCTCGGCGGCGCCCTCAATGATGCCGGGGATGTCCGCCATGACGAAGGACACGCCCTCGTCCACGTAAATCACGCCCAGATTGGGGTACAGAGTCGTAAAATGGTAATTGGCGATTTTCGGATGGGCGTTGGAGGTGACGGAAAGCAGGGTGGATTTACCCACGTTGGGAAAGCCCACCAGACCCACGTCCGCCAGAAGCTTCAGCTCCAGAATCACGTCCCGCTCCTGTCCCTTAAGACCGGCTTTGGCAAACCGGGGAACCTGACGGGTGGGGGTGGCGTAATGGGCATTGCCCCAGCCGCCCCGTCCGCCCTTGGCGAGAATGAAATCCTCGCCGGTGGACATGTCTACGATGATCTGGTTCGTTTCGGCGTCTCGCACAACGGTGCCCCGGGGGACTTCGATGATCAGGTTTTCGCCCCGTTTGCCCGCCATTTTCCGACCCTGACCGCTGACACCTGCGGCGGCCTGATACTTGCGCTTGTAGCGGAAATCCAAAAGAGTGGACAGGTTGTCGTTGACCCGGAGAATGACGCTGCCGCCATGTCCGCCGTCGCCGCCGTCCGGGCCGCCGGAGGCCACATATTTTTCCCGGTGGAACGCCACCGCTCCATCGCCGCCCCGTCCGCCGATGACGGTGATGCGCACTTTATCCACGAACATAGTTGTACGTCCTCCTAATCTATGGAAGTACGGGTACTTCCCTTTATTCAGCCGATTCTGCTGGCCAGCTCGAAAGCCAGCAGGGCAATTTTTTCCTTGTCTGATAGCCGGGCGTGTCCGGACAGGCTTCTGGGGTCCCACTGGGGGTGATCCAGATTGTCCCCGGCATAGAAATACTGAAAGAATTCCACACCCCGGAAATCGCACATGGCCTGCATGGCCGCGCACTCCATCTCCACGCATACCGCACCCATGCGCCGCCGGGCAGCGACCTTTGCGGGGGTCTCCCGGTAAAAGGCGTCCGTCGTCCACGCAGCGCCCTGCACATAAGGATACCCAAATTCCCGAAGAACCTCGATAAATTCGGGAATATAGCGGGTGTTGACGTCGATCAGATCGCTTGCCGGGGCATAATGATAGCTGGTGCCCTCATCCCGGATGGCTTTTGTGGGAATGATGATGCCGCAGTCCTCGATTCTTTTGTTCAGAACGCCGCAGTTGCCCAGCAGGATGAACCGGCGCGCGCCCATGGCGATGATTTCCTCGAACTGCCCCACACAGGCTGGCGCGCCCACCCTTGCTTTGCAGAAGCCCAGTCGGCTTCCCCGGTAGGTGACCTCATAAATGGGCCAGTCTCCGTCCGCGTCGCGGGTCTGGGCAATGCGCTTACCCTCCAGAAATGCGGCCACGGAGGCAAAAAGCTGGTGGGAAAAGACGGCGACCACCGTTTCCGGGAAATTCTCCACCGGTTTTATGTAGTCCGGGTTGATGACGGCGCGGGGCGTGGGGTCAAATTCTGCTAAAAGCACGATGGGTGCCTCCTTTTTGTGACATGCGCACAATGGCGCGGTATTATTTCGGAGTTTCCTTATAAAAAGGCTGCCGCAATCAGTGATGCGGCAGCCTTCCTTGTCCAGATGATCTTACTGCTCGGCGTACACGGAGCACTGCCGGCGATCCTTGCCCAGACGCTCAAACTTGACGGTGCCGTCAACCTTGGCGAACAGGGTGTCGTCCTTACCGATGCCCACATTGACACCGGGATGGATGTGGGTGCCTCTCTGGCGAACCAGAATGTTGCCGGCCAGAACGAACTGACCGTCGGCACGCTTCACGCCCAGACGCTTGGACTCGGAATCACGGCCGTTCTTGGTGGAACCGCCGCCCTTGTGGTGAGCGAAGAACTGAATACCAATCTTCAGCATGGTGTTACACCTCCAAAACTTCGATATTATCAGGATAGTCGTCCCGCAGCGAACACAGGGTCACCAGCATTCCGGCAAGCACTGCCTGAACGGTGTCCTCCTCGTCGCAGGACGCGGGGAGAGTCAAAGTGATGCGGTTATCTTCCCCATCCTTGACCCGAACCTTGGCCTTGGCGCCGCACACATCGTTGATGGTGGCTTCGGCCATGGTAACGACAGCGGAGACGGCGGCGCAGACAATGTCTTTTCCCGGCTCGTCATAATCGCTGTGACCCGAGACGGAGAATCCGGTGATCCTCTCGCCCTCGGTGTGAAATTCGCATCTTGTCATAAATTACAGAGCGATCTTGGTGATCTCCACCTTGGTGTAAGGCTGGCGATGACCGATGTGCTTCTTCTCGTTCTTCTTGGACTTGTAGCGGATGATGTCGATCTTCTTGCCCTTGCCGTTCTTGACGACCTTGGCCTCGACGCTGGCACCCTCCACAGTGGGAGCACCGATCTTGGTGTTCTCGCCGTCCAGAACAGCCAGAACCTGATCGAACTTGACGGTAGCCTCGGCTTCCGCACCCAGCTTCTCCACGAACACGACGTCGCCCTCGGCAACGGTGTACTGCTTACCACCGGTTACGATAACTGCTTTCATTTGTTTCACCTACTTTAATTGTGTAGTCTCGCTCTGGGGGCGCGGTGATTTTGGACGCACCGACTGAAAGCCCCTTCAATGCGGCTTGTCTATTCTAGCATTGCATACAGAAAAAGTCAAGAAGTTTATTGGACTTTTTCTTGCGTTTTTCTCTGATTTTTGCTATACTGCCAATGGAATCGCAAATCTTTCCCGGCGAGGTGACTGCCCTGTGAAAACAAAAACGTGGATATTGCTCATTGCGGCCATTGCGGCGGTGTGCCTTGGATTGAGCATCTTCCTTCTGCTGCCCGGCGACGACGCCGTTTACGCTGAGATCAGCAGCGGGGGAAAGATTGTCAGAACCGTAAATCTGCGCATCGATCAGCAGTTTACCGTCACCGGGGAAACAGGCGGCAGCAACACCGTCACCGTCCGGGACGGGCGTATTGCCGTCACGGCGGCGGACTGCCCAGACCACTACTGCATGGAGCGTGGCTTTTGCAGCAGCGGCACGCCGATCGTGTGCCTTCCCAACCGTCTGGTCATCCAATTTCAGGGGGAACAGAGCGTTGATGCGGCAGCAGGATAATTTCTGGAAAAAACGCTTGACAAATGGCGAATGGTTGTGTATACTAATCAGGCATTCAGTTGAGTGCGCTGACGGACGATTAGCTCAGCTGGCTAGAGCATCCGCTTGACGTGCGGAGGGTCAGCGGTTCAAATCCGTTATCGTCCACCACGAAAGAAACCTCTTTTGTCTACCAAGACAAGAGAGGTTTTTTCATGCTTTTCGAGGCAAAATAGCCCTCAATATAGGAAAATACCGCTGAAACAAGGGTTGGAACGGTCATTGAGGCCGCGCCAGCCCCTGTTTTTTGCTTTTAGGCAGTGAAATTGGCGTGTTACTTTTCGCGTTTCTTTGCGCAGCAAAGAAGTTGGCAAAACAGCACCCGACGGGATTTGAATTCGGGAAAGCACAGAGATGTCGCGGAAAAGTGACAGCAAAACCTTGTAAATCGACGGGATTTGTGCTATAATGTTTAATAATAGTTTATACCTTTTTGAAGGAATACCCTTGGAGATGGCAAATGGCACAGGAAAACTGGCTGAAATATAAGCTGCTGAAGCTCCTTGAGCTTCTTCGTCAAGAGACGGATGAGCAGAATCCCCTCTCCACAAGTCAGATTTGCAACAAGCTTGGAGATATGGGCATTTCGTGTGAGCGCAGGACGCTGACAAAAGATATCGCTGTTCTCAATGAGCTTGGTTACGAGGTCATGTGGAACTGGGTCGGTAAAGAAAAAGGGTACTATATTCGACGGATTCCGGTATAATTAACAAACACAGGAAGGAGCTGATTCCCATGCCCGACCACGGCATTTTTGAAAAAGTGGAGATATACGGAGCTGTCCCGGGCTTCATCATCCGGCACACCAGGCCGGGAAGCCAAATTGTCAAAAGCCATTGGCATCCGGAATTGGAGATCAATACAGCTTTTGAAGGCTCCTCGCGCTTTTTTATCAACGGCCGGGTGGAAGATGTGACACCTCAGCACATTGTGCTGGTCAATAGCCGGGAGGTCCACTCCTCCATCCCCTATTTCGCCACAGACGGCTTTGCCATCACCGGCATCACGCTGCAAATCAGCTACTCCTTCTTAAAAAGCCTGATCCCCAATTTCGATACATGCTATTTCGTCCTCACAGAGGAGGCTAATACGAAAATTCAATCCCTGATCCTTGCGCTTAACGAGTGGTATGAGCAGGAGGGTACTCCCTTCCTGTCAGTGCTTGTCCTCCGGCAGATCTGCGAGATTGTCTATGTCCTGCTCACCCAGTGCTGCCAGGAACGGGACCGGGCCAAAGACAGCACCTCTCAGGAGCCCTTTCGAAAGCTGGAGGGGATCCTGACTTACATTCATGACCATTACAGCGAGCCCCTGAACACCGCCCAGATGGCGCAGCAGTTTTTCTTCTCGAAAGAGTATTTCTGCCGCTTTTTCAAACGTTCTATCGGGAAAACTCCCATCGATTATATTAACGATTACCGTTTGAATAAGGTCATCCGGCTGTTAGAGACAGGTGATGCACAGATAACAGAAATCTGTCTGGAATGTGGATTCAATAATATGGGGAATTTTCAGCGACTTTTCAAGCGCAAAACCGGAATCGCTCCCGGCCGCTACCGCTCCTGGAAAAATTAAACAATTCCTTACAAATCAATTATTTATAAAGTGACGGATCAATC
>ERZ780178.1319-NODE-1319-length-16003-cov-3.288563_pt1 | contig 16003 bp, 13 predicted proteins | sample MGYA00511018_ERZ780178 | MGnify/ENA primary metagenome ERZ780178 (study PRJEB29588, sample SAMEA2151439) | human gut metagenome | biome: human gut; feature: human-associated habitat; material: faeces | place: Denmark | collected 2008/2010 ...
AGTTTCGAGGCGCAACCGCGCATCGCGCGGCTCTTAGCGCCGAAGATGGGCATCGACCCCTACAGGCAAGTGGGGAAGTGCATACGGATTCGCCCTGGATTTCCGAAAAAAGCACTGCATCCAGCGGGCGGACAGAGTCGTCCGCCCCTACATCCTTCGTTACCGACGAGAGATTTTCGTGCAGGGCAAGGCGGGTGCAGGCGTACATACTGTACGTCAAGTCCGGCCTACGCGGCCATGCGCGGAAAGATCCGGCGGCGTATTTCAGGGCTTTATTTGTCCTGCAGGCAGGCGATGCCGGGCAGTTCCAGACCCTCAAGGAATTCGAGGGATGCGCCGCCGCCGGTGGAGATGTGAGTGATCTTGTCAGCAAAGCCAAGCTGCTCGCAGGCAGCTGCGGAGTCGCCGCCGCCGACGATGGTCACAGCGTCGGAATCGGCCAGCGCCTGCGCAACGGCGATCGTGCCCTTGGCAAGCGTCGGGTTCTCGAATACGCCCATCGGCCCGTTCCAAACGACGGTCTTTGCGTTCTTGACAGCGTCGGCAAACAGCGCGCGGGTCTTCTCGCCAATGTCCAGACCTTCCTTGTCAGCCGGGATGGCGGTCACATCGACCGTCTCAACTTCGACAGGCGCATCGATGGGGTTCGGGAAATCGGCCGCAACGACAGTGTCGATCGGGAGCAGGAGCTTGACGCCCTTTTCCTCGGCCTTTTTCATCATGTCCTTGCAGTAATCGACCTTCTCTGCGTCGAACAGGCTCTTGCCGATGCCGTAGCCCTTGGCCGCGACAAACGTATAGGCCATGCCGCCGCCGATGATGAGCGTGTCGACCTTTTCAATCAGGTTGTTGATGACGCCGATCTTATCGGAAACCTTAGCGCCGCCGAGGATTGCAACGAACGGACGCTTCGGGTTCTCGAGCGCGCCGCCCATGATGGAAATTTCCTTCTGGATGAGGTAGCCGCAGACAGCCGGGAGGTAATCTGCAACGCCTGCTGTGGAAGCATGTGCACGGTGTGCGGTGCCGAATGCATCGTTGACATAGATCTCAGCCATGGAAGCGAGTGCCTTAGCGAAATCCGGGTCGTTCTTGGTCTCTTCTGCGTGGAAGCGAACATTCTCGAGCATGAGGACTTCGCCGTCCTTCAGAGCTGCAGCCTTAGCCTTAGCGTCCGGACCTACAACGTCTTTTGCCATGATGACTTCCTTGCCGAGGAGCTTGGAAAGCTCTGCTGCGACAGGCGCCAGGGAGAACTTCTTCACGTCGCCCTTAGCAGCTTCGAGTGCCTTAGCGGTCGCTTCGGCCTGCTCTGCCTCCGGCATAGCGTCGATCTTCTTCTTCTCCTTCTTGTCGAGCTTTACAACGTCGTTGAAGATGTTGTGCGGGCGACCCATGTGGGAGCAGAGGATGACCTTTGCGTTGTGGTCTACGAGATACTTAATGGTGGGCAGCGCACCGACGATGCGCTTTGTGTCCGTGATGACACCGTCCTTCATCGGGACGTTGAAATCGCAGCGGACAAGAACGTGCTTACCGGCAACGTCGATGTCTTCTACGGTTTTCTTGTTGAGGTAGTTCATTTTCGTACACTCCTTTAAGAAATATATTGAGTTACGGTTATACGTTTGGTTGGCGGACAACACCGCCTACAGAATTTATTTTATACCAAACGGAAGATGATTTCAAGAGATAACGCGCAAATTGCACACTTTTTAGCGCAAATTTTTCATTTTTGCGATTTTGTACGGGTTTTTATTTCGCACCGTTCGCGTCTGCCGCGTCCCAGTCGTAGCCGCGCAGGCGACCGGCTTCGGAGAGCGCGGGAAAATCCCACTGGCGCAGGACTTCGTAAACGCCGATGGCGATGCTGTTGGAGAGGTTTAGGCTGCGCGCTTCCGAAATCATGGGGATGCGCACGCAGCGGTCTTTGTTTTTGAAAAGCAGGTCTTCCGGCAGGCCGGCTGTCTCTTTGCCGAAGAAGAGGTAGCAATTATCGGGATAGTGTATATCCGTGTGCTTATGGACGGATTTTGTGGAGAAAAAGAAAAATTCGCCGCTGTTTTTTGCAAAAAATTCGTCGAGCGAGTCATAATAGGTGATGTCGAGCAAATGCCAGTAATCGAGACCGGCGCGCTTTAGCTTTTTGTCGTCGATCTTAAAGCCCATGGGGCCCACAAGGTGCAGCCTTGCGCCCGTGGCGGCGCAGGTGCGCGCGACGTTGCCGGCGTTTTGGGGGATCTCCGGCTCGACCATAACGATATTCAAAATCATTGCTGTCAAAGTCCTTTCGGGAAGAATGATGTATGTTTTTGTAAAAAGGGGGAAACTAAACGTGACGGCTGTTTTGTATGTTTTAAAAGCCGCAATCTGGATCTGGAGGTTTGATGCCATGTATAAGCAGAGCATGAACGTTGTGAAGGGCGTGGGCAACGCGGTGAAGACCGGGTACGATGCCTACCAGGGCTATTACCAGTGGGACCCTGCCGTGGCTGCCGTTTCGTCCGCGATGATGAACGGCGGGAAGAAATCCGCCAAGGCGCGCACAAAAGAGATGCGCCGCAGCACCGCCAAGGCCGTGCACACGGTGGGGCAGCTCATTGACGGCGTAGAGAACATGTTGAAGTAACTACCCGCGGTCGCAGTGGCAGCCCAAAACGCCGCTGTGGCCGAATACATAGATGCTGCATGGCGTGCGGCGCTCGCCGGCGGCTGCGGCGCATTTGAGCGTCAGGGAGCCGGAAGCGGGCTGCTCGTAGCACCGTTGCAGCCGGTTGCAGCACCCGCCCGCGATGTCGCGCCAGCGGCATGCCCCGGCGTTTGTGCAGTGCTTGATGCACTCCATATCGATGTAGCGCTGGGAAATTTCGCCGCCCGCGTGGTAATCACCGTTGGAGATGAGCAGGTGCGCAACGGCGAGGTCGCCGATAACGTTTGAAAAGTGGCTTTCTGTGCCGTGGTGCGGCGCTTTGACGATATAGTAGCCGTCAAACAGCTTCCCGGAGATGCGGCGCAGCACTTCATCGGACACGTCGCCGGTCATTAGAATATCGAGGTTCGACGGGCCGCGGCTTCGGCGGTTGTGAAAGACGAGGGAGAGGTCGTTCTGTGTTTCGGTGTAGACGTTGCGCACGACGGATTGATTTAAAATGTCCTGAATATCCGGCGCGGCGGGGGAATGGGCGAGGTTGCTGCGCATATCCTCCATGCGATTTAAGAGGTCGCGGAGAGAATCAAGCAGGATGCGCCGTCTGCCGGGCGTGGCGCGGTCGGACGGCGCGAAGGCCGTTTGACACTGCATGTAGAGCCTAACGAACGCATCCTTCGTCTCCAAAAACTCCGTTTCGCGCCCGGTGTGAAACGGGGAAGAGAGGCAGATATTGAGGTTTTCGACGGCTTCCGTCAGGATGGCATCGAACGGGAAGGGCTCGTTACGCGCGGGGGAGAGCACCTCGTAAAACGCGCCGTCGAACGTGAAAATGTCGCCGCCGCCGAGCGTGAAAATGCGGTCTGCGCCGACAGAATCATTGAGCGCGTCGAAAATACGCAGGCAGGTGGTGTTCACCTGTGCGAAGTCACTTTGCGGCACGGCGAAAAAATGCGCGAACACGGCGAACTCCAAAACGGGATTTACGCCGCGCTTATCGCACGGGAGGGCGGGGAGGTATACGCGGTCAAAGTAGTCGGGATCCCTTTTGACTTGTTTTAAAAAGCCGCTTATATGGTCGCGGTGGTAGTGCGTGAGCAGAAACTGGCGCTGGGCGGCGGGCGCATAGCGGCTGAAAATTTCGTTAAAACGGCGGTCAATCTCTTCTTCACCGCGGCGGGCGTAGCGGCTGACGGAGCCGCAATCCACCATTAAAATCTGCCGGTTTTGCCCAACAAGGACGGTGCAGTCGCCGTATTCCACGTCGTGCAGTTCAACGCGGTCCATTACGCTTTGTCCTCGTTCTGCACGTGGCGGTACAAAATGCCGTTTTCATAGCGGTCATCTTTCCACTCGCCGGTGTAGACGACATTGCCGTTTTTGTCGAACGCCGTGCCGTGACCCTGCCGTTTACCGTTCTGCCAGCCACCGGAATAAATCAAGTTGCCGTCTGCATCGAACAGGGTAGCTTGACCCGCTTTTTCGTTGTTTTCATATTTTTCCACGAACACGCAGTGCGTTTCGGGATCGACGGAGACACCTGCGCCCTGCTTTTGGCCGTCGATGATTTGGCCGTTGTAAATTAAATCGCCGTTTTTATTGAAAATCGTTGCCATGCCTTGCGGCTTACCGTTTTGCCAGTGGGAAATGTGCAGCGCGTGGTCGCTTTCGCGGAACGAAACGCCGAAGCCTTCGCGCTGATCGTCTTTGAAGTCGCCGATGTAGGAGACGGCGCCGCTGCGGTAGTGGTGCACGCCGAACCCCTCGCGCAGGTCGTTTTTGTACTCGCCTTCATAGAGCGTGATGCCGTTGTTGTTCACGGTGCGGCCGAAGCCCTCGCGTTTGCCGTCTTCGGAAAGGTCGCCTGTGTAACGGAGCGGCGCGCCGCCTCTGATGAGCGTGATGCCGGTTTCGGGGTCGTCCTCTTTTTCAGCTTCCTTTGCAGGCAGGAGCTTATCAAGCAAAGTACGTGCCTGCCGGAGCTCTTCCGGCGTGATGTCGGGGGCGCGGGCTGTATTTGGCGTTTCTTCGGGAGCAGGTTCTTCCGGGGCTTCTTCGGGTTCTTCTGCGGGAGTGTCCTCAATGAGGGATTCTTCGACTTCTTTCGTCTCGGGTTCTGTTTCGGGCTGCGGCTCGGCTTCGGGTGCTTCGGAAGCAGCTTCTTCGAGAACGGGTTCCTCTTCGGTAGGCTCTGCGGCTTTTTCGGCGGGGTCGCTCAGGAAATCGACAAGTGCGGGTTCGGTGAGGTTTTCGAAAACGGGCAGCTCGGGCTCCGGCTCGGTCGTTTCGGGCACGTCGCCGTCCTTGATCTCCCAACCCATGGAGAGCATGACGGAGGCGTTTTTATTCTGCTTCAGAAATTTGATGCGGCGCTGCTGCTCTTCACGCGGGCAGTAGGCGTATTCGCCGCGCTCATCGGCGACGAGCAGAAGGCGGTCGCCGAACTGGGCGTTTTGCAGACTCTGCTCGGCGGTTTGGAATGCATACGGCACGGGGAACAGCACGGTTTCTTTCGTTTTGCCGGTAGAATCGTTATAATCGAAGCGGATGACGGCGTCGCGGTGGTCGTCCGGCTTAAAGGTAATGCGCGCGCGGCGGTCATCATCGGGAGAGAAATACTCCGTGCGCATCCACTGCATTTCACCGTCGTAGTACACGCGGGCGCGCAATGCGCCGTAGGCGTTATAAAACGCGATGCCGCGCTGACCGCCGTTTGTGAATGCGGCTTCGAGCGTATTTTTGCCTGCGCGTTTTTTCCATTTTATAGTGCGGCGGGAGAGCTTGCCGAGCGCGACGGTGAGCGTTGCGCCGGGGCTGGAAAGCCCGTCGAAAATGCCGCGGGCGCGGATATGTACGGTTTTGCCGGAGCCGAAATAGCTGCGGCGCGCTTCATAAAGAGCATCGTGAAACGAAGACAGCGTATCGAGCCCGGTGTAGCACACGGTGTAGACCTTACGGTTCACAAGGCTGGCGCTGAGAGAAGTGGCGTTATGTTCCGTCATCTGAACGACCTTTCTGCGGAAAACGTGCTTGTTTCCCGTCTTTTCCGTTGATATAGCTTCAGTATACCACGAAAGGGCGCTTATTTCAATCTTGCGCGTACACGGTTCTTTTGGATTTTGACTTGCGAAATGCTTTAAAATCTGCTATGATATTGTATCATCATTCTATACTATATTATAGATGAAAGGATCGCGCGGCATGAAAAGTTCGAAGAAAGAAGTCTCGTTCAGGCGAAAACTGATGACGGCTGTATTGAGCGTCACGCTGCCGCTGATCGCGCTGCTTTTATTCAGTAACCTGTATTCCACGCAGGCATTTAACAGGAAAATTGCGGATTCCAACATGCGCACGATGGATTACCGGGTAGGGCGCATGGAGGAGCAGCTTGATTCTGTGAACGATTTTCTCACCGGGCTGACGGTGAGCGACGATTACCGCACGCTTTCGGGCGGTGAGAAAAACCCCTTAAAGGCGTATCTTGCAAGCTATACGCTCATTACGCAGTTGAAAACGGCGCTGCCGGCATACGGTGATGTGGGCGCGTTTTTCATTTACAGCGTGCCGAGCGATGCCGAGCGCGATATTTTTGACGATTCTATCCCCTATGCGCAAAAGGAGCGGCTGCGCGCTTTTGTGCGTGACGCGGCGGAGAACAACACGTATTCGTACAATATGCAGTGGCGGCACGCGGAAATCGGCGGCAAGGCATATTTATTCCGTTTTTACGGCGGGCGCGGCACGTACCTTGTGGCGATGGTGCCGTTGGCGGCGCTGGCGGACGTGCGCTACACGCAGATTGACACCGACGCGGTGATGTTGTTTTCCGATAAAAATAACGAGCCGCTGACCTCTGTCGATTTTGTGGAGGATAACGGGATCGATTTGAACGGCGACTATGAGAGCTACTTTATTTCGGGCGGAAAGCAGCGGTATATGATCGTGGGCCGTGATTTGGCGGGTACGGATTGCAGGGCAATCCTTGCCGTAAACGAAAGCGGGTATTTCGGCTCGCTCGATGGCTTGCAGGCGGCGCTGCTTGTACTCTCTTTGCTGGCGCTGGTGCTGATTCCGGTCATTCAGTGGCGGCTGACGAACTCCATCTCGAAGCCGGTAGAGGGGCTGCGCAGTGTTATGGAGCATATCCGTGCCGGCGATTTGGGGGCGAAGGCTGAGGGCAAGACGAACATACGCGAATTCAATGAGGTGAACGAGACGTTCAACACAATGATGACGCAGATTAAAGACCTCAAGATCGAATCTTATGAGCACGAGATTGAGACGCAGAAAGCGGAGCTGCGTTACATGCAGCTTCAGATTCGCCCGCATTTCTTTTTAAATTGCCTCAAAAGCTTATATGCGTTGGCTGAAGCGGGCAAATATGACCGCATACAGAAGATGATTTTGGAGATTTCGAAGCACATTCGGTACATTTTTACGGACAGCATGGAGCTTGTGCCGCTTTCGCGCGAATTAGACCACATTGAAAATTACATCGAGATGCAGCGGGGATCTTCGCAGTACCCGCCGGTGTGCCGGTTTGATATTGATTCGCATTTGAAGGAGCTGCCGATCCCGCCGCTTTCTTTGCAGAGCTTTGTGGAAAACTGCGTGAAGCATGTGTACTCGCCGGATTATGTTTTGGAAATCGAAGTGAAGGCGGCGGTGCTGCGCAGCGGCGCAGACACGTTTGCCGACCTGACGGTGACGGACAACGGCGGCGGCTTCCCCGAGGACGTGATTGCGGAGATTAACGAGCCGGACAGCCCGCTGTACGCGCAGAACCACGTGGGCATCAACAATGTGAAAAAGCGCTTGCAGCTGATTTACGGTGACCGCGCTTTATATGCGTTCTTTAATCGGGATATGGGCGAACGCATGGGCAGTGTATCTGAAATTTTGATTCCGATAGATCGCGAGATGCTGAATGTGGCGGAGGACGAGCCGGACGGAGAGGAGGCTTTCAACGGATGAACGTATTGATCGTAGATGACCAGCCGGAAGTTGTGGAGAGCATGGTGACCGGTGTAAACTGGAAAGAAATACCCGTGGAACAGGTGTTTACGGCGTACAGCGTGAAGGAAGCGCAAAGCGTTTTTGAACGCGAGCGCATAGATGTGCTGCTGTGCGACATTGAAATGCCGCCGACGAATGGCTTTGCTTTGCTGCGTTGGGCGCAGGAGCGGTTTTCCGGCGTGGTGTGTATTTTCCTTTCTGCGCACGCGGAATTTGAATATGCGCAGGAGGCTGTGAAGCTGGGCAGCTTTGACTATATTTTGCAGCCTGCGCCGTATGCGGAGATTGAGGCGGCGGTGGAGCGCGCGGCCGGAAAAGTGCGCGAAGCGGAAAACCAGAGACGGTACAACGCTTATGCGAAGTACCGCGGCGAGGATGACAGTGCGGAGAAGGAGCCGGACAAGACGGAGCAGACGCCGATACAACGCGCGATGACGTATATCCGGCGAAACATCGACAAGGATTTAAGCCGCGCGGAGATTGCGGACGCAATCTATTTAAACCCGGAATATCTTTCCCGCTTATTTAAAAAGGAAACGGGCGCCTCTTTAAATGATTATATTGTGACGGAGAAGATGCGCGCGGCACAGTCTTTGCTGAGTGACACGAACATCCCGGTGAGCCTCATTGCGACGAAGGTGGGGTACTCGAATTTCTCGTATTTTTCGCAGGTTTTTAAGAAATACACGGGCATGTCGCCGGTGGAATATCGTGCGGCAAAGCGGCGGTCTAAGCTGTAAAGCACGTTTTCTTTCGGTAAACTGTTGTAAAACTGTCACAAAATGTAAAATCCGTGTAAACGGGTGAAAGACAGAAAATATATCTTGCATTTGAGAGAGGAACACCCATATGGGTTTTCCTCTTTTTTTATCGATATAGAGTATCGATATGCAGGATTGCAAAAAGCATCCTGCAAAGTCTTCACGAACATGTCACATTTTGAATAGGAGATGTCACGAAATTTGCAGAAAAGATGCGGATTTTCTGTTACTATATATGTGTAATTTGACCGCGAAGGCTAAAAATAAATTTATCGCGGGTCGAAAAGTATGAAAGGAAGTAAGAAAATGGCAAAGAGACTTGTAGCAATGCTCATGGCAGCAGCGCTGACCCTCTCCTTGGCAGCTTGCGGCAACGGCGGTTCTTCCAGCTCCACCGCAGACTCCAGCACATCTTCCGAATCTTCCGCTTCTGACAGCGCTGCAGCTGATAGCAGCGATGCCTCTTCCGAAGCAGAAGATCTGAAAGAATCCGAACTCGTAACGCTCAACATCGTGACGATGTCATCCGGTAAAGAAGAATCCGGTATCGCACAGGTTGAGGAAGCAATGGACAAGATCCTCGAAGAGAAGTTCAACGTGAACGTTAAGCTTTCCTTCCTCCCGTACAGCAGCTATGCTGACCAGATCTCCCTGATGCTTTCCTCCGGCGAAGGCGTTGACCTTCTCCCGGTTTACATGGTCAACTACACGGCTTGCGCTGATTCCGGTCAGCTCTATCCGATGGACGACCTCATCGAGGAGTATGGCCAGGGCATCATTGAGCAGCTCGGTTGGGACAACATCAACTGCGGTCGCGTAGGCGGCGAGCTGTTCGGCCTCACGCAGGGCCGTGACCTTGCAGCTTCCCAGGGCTTTGAGTACAGACTGGACCTTGCTGAGAAGTACAACCTCGACATGGATTCCGTTAAGACCCTCGAAGACCTCCACGATGTTCTCGTTACCATTAAGGAAAACGAAGAGAACTGCTGGCCGGTAGCTGTTTCCGCCGGCGAAAACATCCGTAACTGGGGTTGGGACTCTCTGGGCGACGAGATGGTTAACCTCGGTGTTCTCTCCGACATGGCTACGGACACCACCGTTGTGAACCTCTACGAGACCGAGCAGTACAAGAACCTCGTTACCACGATGTACAACTGGATGCAGGAAGGCCTCATTCAGGCTGACGCTGTGAACACCACCGAGACTGCAACCACTCTGATGGACGCAGGCACTGCATTCGGCAGCTTCGTTAACCTGAAGCCGTACTATGCAGAAGAGAACAACGCGAACCTCCAGAACCCGATCGGCACGGTTGAGCTGATTCCGGCACTGGCTTCCACCGACCGTGTTACCATGGCTCTGTGGTCCATCGCAGGCAGCTGCGAGCATCCGGAAGCTGCTATGAAGACTCTGAACGAGCTTTACAGCAACCCGGAGCTGAGCAACCTCTACATGTACGGTATTGAGGGCGTTCACTACGAAGTAATTGAAAAAGGCGCTGTTACGAACGGTCAGGACAGAATCTACTATCCGGACGGTCTTGATGCAACGACCACCACTTACAGAAAGTCCGGTACTTGGCTGATGCCGAACCAGTTCATCGGCGACATCTGGGGTACCGATCTCCCGGCTGATTACTGGGATGCAACGAAGGCCTTCAACGAAGAGTCTCAGAAGTCCGCAGCATTCGGCTTCTCCTTCGACGCAACGCAGGTTGCGAACGAGATCACCGCTTGCACGAACGTTGTTAACAAGTACCACAAGGCACTCGTTTGCGGCGCTCTTGACCCGGAGACGACTCTCCCGCAGTTCAACTCTGAGCTGAAGGATGCCGGCATCGATACGATCATCGAAGAGAAGCAGGCACAGCTCGACGCTTGGCTGGCTGAGCAGAAGTAATTTACTTCACAATTAGACTTAAAGAAGCTGGAGCGAGATTCGTTTCAGCTTCCTTGTGAAAATCCGTGTCTTTTTCCCGAAAGGGAAAAGGGCATGGGCGTGTACAGAGAGATGACCCTTCTGTACATGCCCATGTTCTTTTGGAAAATTTCAACGGAGCAGGACGAAAACAGATTGAAAGGGGTTTCTAATTATGCCGAATAAATCTGCCGCACTGGAAAAAGAAATGAAAGTGCGCTCGGCAAAACCGAATAAGTGGCTGCGCTTTTACCGCTGCATCCCGCTGTATCTGATGTTCCTTCCGGGCGCCCTGTATCTGCTCATGGATAAGTATATCCCGATGAGCGGTCTGATCATCGCCTTCAAGAAGGTCAACTGGCGTAAGGGCATCCTTGCAAGTGACTGGGTGGGTTTCAGCAACTTCACCTACCTTTTTAAAACGAAGGACGCTTTCAACATTACGCGCAACACACTGCTTTATAACCTGTGCTTTATCGTGCTGGGCACCGTGATTGCCATTACAATCGCGATTCTCTTAAACGAGATTACGAGCAAGCTGTTCAAGCAGGTGTACCAGACCATCATCCTGATGCCGTACCTGATCTCCATCGTTGTGGTCAGCTATCTGGTGTTCGCAATGCTGAGCTCTGAATCCGGCTTTATCAACAACACGATCTTTAAGGCACTTGGCATTAATCCGATTTCCTGGTATACAGAGCCGAAGTACTGGCCGTTCATTTTGGTCATCGTACATATCTGGAAGGTGTTCGGCTACGACTGCATTCTCTATTATGCAACGCTCGTCGGCATTGACCACGGCTACTATGAGGCGGCGGTCATCGACGGCGCAAACCGCTGGCAGCAGATCCTTCACGTTACGCTGCCGAGCCTTCTGCCCACCATCATCACGCTGACACTGATGTCTATCGGCAAGATTTTCTATTCCGATTTCGGTCTGTTCTATCAGGTGCCGATGGATTCCGGCCCGCTGCTCGACATTACGAGCACGATTGATACGTACGTTTACCGCGCACTCATCACGCTGAACGATTACGGCAGATCTTCCGCAGCAGGCGTTTACCAGAGCGTTGTCGGCTTTATACTGGTCCTGTGCGCGAACCTTGCCGTTAAGAAAATCGGCGGCGAAGAGAACGCACTGTTCTAAGGAAGGGAGAGAGAAACACCATGGTCGAAAAAAACAAAGGGTTTCAGATCGGCGCACACATTGTGATGATCATCCTTTCCCTGTGCTGCATCTTCCCGTTCCTTCTGCTCATCGTGTCCTCCATTACGGACGAGCAGGAATTGATCCGCAACGGCTACACGCTGTTCCCGAAGGCACTCAGTCTGAATGCTTACCAGTACATGTTTAAGAGCAGCAACAAGATTATCTCCGCGTACGGCATCACAATCCTCTCCACAGTTGTGGGTACGGTGTGCGGCCTTTCCATGACAATCCTCATGGCTTACCCGCTTTCCCGCCGCGACCTGCCGGGCCGCAACGGTCTTGCGTTTTACGTGTTCTTCACAATGCTGTTCTCCGGCGGTCTTGTGCCGACGTACATCATGTACACCCGTTACATCAAGGTGAGCAACACGATTTGGGCGCTCATCATTCCGTCCCTCGTGGTCAACGCGTTCTACGTGATCATGATGCGCACGTACTTCTCCACGAACATCCCGGAAGCTGTTATTGAAGCGGCGCGCATTGACGGTGCGGGCGAGTTCAGAATCCTGTTGACGATCGTTCTGCCGATGAGCGTTCCGATGGTTGCAACGATGACACTGCTTATCGGCCTTTCCTACTGGAACGATTGGAAAAACGGTCTCTACTATCTCCAGCAGAACAAGAGCCTTTACAGTATACAAGTTCTTTTGAATGACATGCTACGAGACGTGCAGGCGCTGAAGAGCGGTATGGATGCTGCGGCTGCGGCTGAGATTACGGCGAACATGCCGAGCACGGGCATCAAGATGGCAATCGCCGTTGTCGGTGTTCTGCCGGTGCTCATCGTTTATCCGTTCTTCCAGAAGTACTTCGTCAAGGGCATCACGATCGGCGCTGTTAAGGGCTGATTTGATCAATCAGATATTCTCTTTGCCAACATAATAATAGAATGACAAAAATCACCTTCGCGGTTTTCCTCCGGCGAGGGTGATTTTGTTATGTACGGGTATTTTGTTGCGGTCGTTGTTTTATGTGTTTTCTTCGTTTAAGTCCTGTAATCTAAGGCCGGCAGTGCCGGTGACGGGCAGGGAAAAGACGATGGCTTTCGCTTTGGTCTCAAGCCCGGCTTCCTGCATAATGGCAGTCATGACGTTGTTTTTATCCGCGTGCTTTACGACGATGAGCACAAGCTCTTTTTCACTGGCGAGGGAAACGCCGAGGAACTTTTCCGCTCCCTCCATGCCGGTGCCCTTTGCGTGGATGACGGTGCCGCCGCCTGCGTTTTCGCGGCGCGCTGCGGCCATAATCTGCTCGGTATAGCCCTGGTTTGCGATGACGACCAGAAGCTCGTATTTGGTATCTTTCAAGACGCTTTCCTCTCCTTTCTGAAACGGCTGACCGTTCGTTAAAAACTCCAGCTGACGTTTGCCGCCGATACTGCTGAGCGGCATGGTGAACGCGATGCCGGTGCCGGGAATATCGATGAGCATGATGGTCTGCAGTCCCTTTTGCACGGCACTCCAGACCTTGCCGGTGACAACGGAAAGCAGCACGGCTTTTTGCGTGGCTTCAAGTCCGAAATCGTTTAGAATTTCGGACGCGGCGGTGCCTTTGCCGAGCGTGCTGAGCACGACCTCGATCCCATAGGTTTTATAAAATGACAGAAATTTCTGGCTTTGGTTGCGGTCTGTAATGGTAATCATCCAGTATAAATTGTCGCCCATAAACGCCCTCCTTTACAGTTCGATGATTGCGTTTTCGTCCATATCGGCGAATGCGGCGGGTGCGGCGGTCTCCGTTTTACGGCGCTGCATGAGCTTTGCCGCGAGGCCCATGACCTGAATGGTGATGAGCGGCGTCATGGCGACCATGGCAACGACACCGAAGGCATCTGTGACCATGTTGCCGCCGACGGCCGTGCACGCGCCCTGTGCGAGGGGGAGCAGAAATGCCGCAGTCATGGGGCCGGAAGCGACGCCGCCGGAGTCAAACGCGATGGCGGTGTAGATCTTCGGGACAAAAAACGAGATGATGAGCGCGAGCGCGTAGCCCGGGATGAGGAACCACAAAATCGAAATGCCGGTGAGGACGCGGATCATGGCGAGCCCAAGCGAGATGGACACGCCGACAGAAAGCCCGATGCCCATGGCCTTGGCGGAGATGGCGCCGTCTGTGATCTCCTCGACCTGACGATTGAGAACGTACACGGCGGGCTCTGCGCGAACAATGAAATAGCCCATGACCATAGCGACGGGAATGACGACAGCGGAATATTTATAGGAAGCTAACTGCTGCCCGAGGTAATGACCGGCGGGCATGAAGCCGACATTTGCACCGGTAAGAAACAGTACAAGGCCGATGTATGTATAAACGAGGCCCATGCCAATCTGGAATAATTTGCGCTTAGAAAGCCGCAGAACGAGAAACTGCGCCGCGAGGAAAAAGAGAATGATCGGCAGGAGAGAGACGGCAATCTCGATGAGGTAGGTCGGGATACCGGTGCGGAACAGCTCGAAAAGCTCCGAGGAATCCTGCATTTCGGGCAGGATGGGCGGCGTGTAGGTGCTTTCATTCGGATTGTAGATGATGCCGAGGATCATGACGGCCAAAATGGGGCCGATGGACGAGAGCGCAACGAGGCCGAAGCTGTCGTCTGCCGCGTGGCGGTCGCTGCGGATGGCCGAGATGCCGACGCCGAGCGCCATGATGAACGGCACGGTCATGGGGCCGGTCGTCACGCCGCCGGAATCGAACGCGACGGCGAGAAATTCCGGCGGGACAAAGAACGCCAGAAGAAACACGACGGCGTAGCATCCGACAAGCAGCGGCGGCAGCGCGATAGAAAACAGCATGCGCAGAAGCGACACGACAAGAAACACGCCGACACCGCATGCGACGGATAGAATGAGAATTAAATTCGGCACGGACGGCACCTGCGATGCGAGCACCTGTAAGTCCGGCTCCGAGACCGTGATGATAAAGCCGAGCAAAAACGAAAGCGTGATAACGACACCGAGCTTTTTCGTTTTTGTCATGGCGGTACCGATGCGCTCGCCCATGGGGGTCATGGCGGTCTCCGCGCCGGTGGTGAAGAACATCATGCCGACTAAAATGAGCACGGCGCCCATTAAAAAGCACAGCAGAACGCTTGGCGAGAGCGGCGCAATGGTGAACGAGAGCGCCAGCACGATGGTGATGATGGGAAGGACAGCCTGAAGCGCTTCCTTCCATTTTTCAGAGAGGATTTGTCTTAGCTTCAATCGATGCCTCACGACCTTTCTTATGTGTTGTGGGGTGGTTGAACGAAAATCACTTTTATTATAGCATAAAAACGCGTGGCTGTGACGATTGAAATTGTGAACTTTTCAAAAATTGTATAAATCTATATCAAAACGGAAATAGAGATGAAAACGAAAAGGCTGCCCGGCAAAGTGCGGGACAGCCTTTTTGGATGAAATTATAGCTTTGAAAGGAGCGCTTCGACGTGGCTTTGTGAGAACGAGGGTTTGTCGCCCATGGGGAACGGGATATGAAGCGCCTTGTATTTGGCGGCGCAGATGTTTTTAAACGGCAGCCACTCGATTTTCTCCAAATTGGAGAACGACTCCGCAAGAGCTTTGACGGTGCGGAGGCTCTCAACCGTATCGGAAAGACCGGGCGCGACGACGTGGCGCACCCAGAGGGGAATATGCATCGATTCCGTAAGGCGCATGAAATCGACCGTGTGCTGCAAGGAGCCGCCGCAGTGGGCTTTGTACTGCGCTTCCGTGGGGAACTTGATGTCGCAAAGGACGAGGTCTGTGTGCTTGAGAACCTGCTTGGCACGGGAAAGGTCGCCGGCGCCGGCGGTATCGAGCGCGGTGTGAATGCTGTGTTCATGCAGGCGCTGGAATAATTCCGCGACGAACTCGGGCTGCAAAAGCGGTTCGCCGCCCGAGACGGTGACGCCTCCATTTTCGCCGAAATAGGGGCGGTAACGGAGGATTGTTTTGCAGAAATCCTCTGCTGTGTAGGGCGTGCCGCCGGTTAAGTCCCACGTTTCGGGGTTATGGCAGTAGGCACAGCGCAGCGGGCAGCCTTGCAGAAAGACGACGTAGCGCAGGCCGGGGCCGTCTACCGCGCCCATGGACTGTACGGAGCTGACGCGGCCTTCCATTAAATTGCCTCATGGAATGTGCGGGAGATGACTTCGCGCTGCTGCTCTTTGGAGAGACGGTGGAAGTTGACCGCGTAGCCGGAAACGCGGATGGTGAGGTTGGGGTATTTTTCCGGGTTATGGTAGGCATCGATGAGCGTTTCGCGGTTCATGACGTTGACGTTGAGGTGATGCGCACCCTGAATGAAGTAGCCCGAAAGGAGCTGGACGAGGTTTGTGATGCGGTCTTCCTCCGTTTTGCCGAGGGCTTCCGGAATGATGGAGAACGTGTTCGAGATGCCGTCGCGGCAATAATCATAAGAAAGCTTTGCGACGGAGTTGAGCTCTGCGAGCGCGCCGGATTTATCACGGCCGCT
>ERZ780178.1323-NODE-1323-length-15948-cov-8.911156_pt1 | contig 15948 bp, 19 predicted proteins | sample MGYA00511018_ERZ780178 | MGnify/ENA primary metagenome ERZ780178 (study PRJEB29588, sample SAMEA2151439) | human gut metagenome | biome: human gut; feature: human-associated habitat; material: faeces | place: Denmark | collected 2008/2010 ...
GCAGAAAAGATAGTCAATATTAAATCTTGCATAAAAATATTGCATTTCTTGCAAAGATACGGCATACCGGAACTTATATTGCGCCCACCCGACGACGTATTGCAATTAAAATTACGAAATAAAATTCTTAATTTATCGTTATTTATGGTTTAAGACGTTTTTAATTCGACCGCAGGTGATTATCTGATATTAAAACGCCCGTACGGGGGAATTTCCCGTTAGCATCAAATTTTAAACAGCATCTTTTGTTCTCATAGAAACACGCTCATCGGCATATTCTATATCATCGTAGCGTAGCAACTTGAGAATAGTTGTTGTTTTTCAAAAGATATTCTATCATAAGTATATATTTTACCATAAAAAAGGCTCCTTTTGTCGCCCTCTTTTACTTGTATCCGTATATACGGGAAAGCGTTCAGTTTTTCTGACCACCCCAGTTTTTTAGGGTATTTTTCGAGTTTTGACGAACTAAATCCAAAGAAAAAGGCAGCCACTCTTTCACAAGAATGACTGCTTTTCGTGTATTTTAGTATAAATTATGCGTTTTTTCGCCGATTTCGGACTTATTTGGTCGCCCTCGGATTACGGACGTTCGCCTGAAGGAGTGTGTATAGTGAAAAGTTGGTCGTGTATATTTATACCCTTTTTCGAGCGTTTTGTTTGCCTTATGCATAAATATTGCATATTTTGTCAAATTATGTATATTTATACAAAACGCGGCAGCTGTAGATTTTTTGCGTTTTTTACCCAATTTTTCGTAGCTGGTCTTGACAGTCCTTTAAGTTTTGAAAGTGCGTTAATCCCTTATAAAACCTGACTTTTTCAGCATTTTTCAAGTGCTTTTTATTGCTATCTTTACACCACCCACTATCACCGCAAGTCTTACTATAATTTAGCTACCGTTTTTCCTTATATTTCCACCACAGTCATACCATGATTACAGACCTTTAACAACTTTTCAAGTTCCTTATATTTGCCTTTAAGTTACAAAGCCTTAAAATTAAATATATTAAAATCTTCACCATTGATAACGGCTTTTATCGTACCGTTTCGCATCTGGGCGTTGAGCCATTGACGGGCTTTTGTACGAATTGCTCCTCCTTTTCCACTACTACCATAGCCGTGAATCACCGCAAGGCAACCGATTTTATTTTGTTTACAAAGGGTTATCGACATTTTTAGATAACTCATCGCTTCATCCACCGTCGGCATACCTTCTTCCAAATTAATTTCTTTGTACTTACTCATTGAATTCACCAAGCTTTATCTCATAAATTTCTTCCAACAATTCTCGTGTGATACAATCTTTAGCCTTTCCGCATTCAATTACTTTTCCATCCTTCATAATCGCCACGTCGCAATTTAACTTTATTGCATGTTCTGGGTTATGAATGGTAAATACAACCGTTTTGCCAGCACGTTGCAAATCTTTTACAATCTTGAAAAGACGAATTTGATTGCCATAATCAAGTGATGCCGTCGGTTCATCCATAACGATAATTTTCGATTCCTGCGTCAACGCTCTAGCTATAAAGGCAAGTTGTCGTTCTCCGCCACTTAACTTATTGATATCCTTTGAAAGCAAGTGCGTAATACCAAGTTTTTCCGCATTATTCTTTGCTATCTCATAATCGCTTTCGCAAGGTGAACCCCCAAAAGGCAAATGGCAATTCCTCCCAAACAAAACAAACTCTAAAACCGTATAGTCAATGTTGATAACCGTATTTTGTGAAATATAAGCAACCTTCTGGGCTAATTCTTTTGATGATAAGAGTTTCACATCTATGCCGTCAACCTTTATTTCCCCCTGCTTATAATCGTTATAACCGATAATGCAATCAAGCAACGTGGATTTTCCACAACCATTTTTACCGAGAATAGCCACTATCGCGCCTTCTTCAATCGACAAATTAACTTCGCGTAAAACGTTTTTATTCTTTTCATAACTAAAAGATAAATCTTTTATTTCTATTACGTTTTTCATTGAAGTTCCTTCCTCCTTTTGAAAATCGCATAGATAAACAATGGTGTTCCTATAATGCCCGTAATAACACTTAAAGGAATTTCGTTGGGCGCAAGCGTTCTAGCAAGCATATCTACGATAATCATAAACGCTGCACCCAACAGCATAGAAAGTGGTAAAACCTTTTTGTTGTCACTCCCAACAATCAGTCGTACCACGTTTGGAATCACTAGTCCAATCCAACCTATCGTACCGCTCACAGACACTGCAACTGCCGTTAAAATAGTGGCAATACCAATCAAAATGCCCATATTTGCATTATAGTTAATCCCCAATGCTTTGGATTCTTTGGCTCCAAGAGATACGATATTTACCCGCCAAGACATTAAAACCGTAACGACGCAACTTACCACAACAATTGGAAGCATAATCCATACTTCTTTCATTGTCGTTCCCGATAAATCCCCAAGCAACCAATACGTCATTTCTGCAAGTTTCATCTCATCATCGGCAAGATACTTCATAAGCCCTACTCCCGACGACATCAATCCGCCAACTGCAATACCCGAAAGCAACAACACAACGTTAGATTTGTTCTTGAAAATTTTTGCAATTAAAACGGTTAATATAACGGCAAGAAAACCCATCGCAAAAGAAAACAGACTAATAAATACACCAGAAAGCCCAAGTAAAATCGCAAAACATGCGCCAACACTTGCACCTGACGAAACGCCGAGTAAATCGGGCGAAACAAGTTTATTATTAAATGCACTTTGATAAATCGCTCCCGAAACAGCCAAAGCACAACCAACAAGCGCCGCCAATAACGTTCTTGGCAATCTTAAATAGGCAATCACCCTTGCCGAAAGTTCAGGTACAGTTTGTCCCGTGAAATACTTTATGACGTCTGGAAACGGTATTCTATACCGTCCCACGCTCATAGAGACAAAAAATAATATCACTATGAGCGCGGACAATATTAAGACCGATATTATAAACGTTTTTTTGCTTTTACGATACTCACTCTGCATTTACCATAACTTCTCCATTTTTAGTCAAAGCATTACACATATTTTCAACGTCGCCGTAGGTAAGATCGTAGCCGAAATACTTTTTGATATTTGCTTTCAATTCCATCTTCATATCAAACTCGTAAGATGGATTAAATAAGCTTGCAACATATTTGAGCATAACGGGTGTTTCCGCACTTACGTTTTCAATGCCGACCATGGCAACGGGAATACGATAAACTCTGCCTTGTTGATTACATTCCAAAGCTGACCAAACGGGAGAGTTATCAAGCTGGTCCATGAGATAGTTTTGATATGCACCGCCGATTAGCATTGCGTGGGGATTAAGAGCTATCATTTCTTCATCCGATACTTTATGTACGTTCAAGACCTCGTATTTTTCCGTCGCAAGTCTCACGTTTGCCACGTCAAAAATACGCGAAATCATAGAATTTCCACCGTCGGAATAGTACAAGCCTTTTTGCTTTTCTCCATTTACGTAATAAACTGCTTTTTCGCTATTCGTTTCTCCAATCGCCGTTTTGATTTCCATAATCGTATCTTTAACTTCTTTTATCCAAGCGTCGGCTTTTGTCTTTGCCTCACCGCCAAAAATATCTCCCAAAAGCTCCGCAACTTCATATACTTCTTCATCAAAAGCTCCGTTCGGCGAGTATTGATGCACTGCAACTACGGGAATCCCTGCATTTCTAAACGCTTCCGCATTTTCAGTATTTTGAATAATTACAAGGTCAATACCATCCGCAACAAGTTCTTCTGCTGCTACACTGTAACTATACCCCTTAAAATTTGCCGCATTTGGATAAATCTCTGCAGCCCAAGGATTGTATGTAAACGAACGATACGTTCCTACAATTTTATCACCAAGCCCGAAAGCAATCATCAAGTCTGTTGCTGAGGGCGAAATGCACGCTACCTTATCTACACCTTTTGGAATGACTACCTTCGTGCCTTCCATATCCGTTACTGTCACAGTTTCGGGCGGATTGCTATTCTCGTTGCAGGCGGTTAAACTCGCACTTGCCCCTATCATCATGAACACCGACAATACTATTGCTAAAAACTTCTTCATTTTTTACTCCTTCTCCTCTTATTTTTGTATAGACTTCAAAATCCTATTAAATTCTTCTTCATCCTTAGCATCAATCAATTGATTGATTTTCTCGTTAAATTCCGCCATCGTCATATCCTTAAATCCTTTTTGACGGGACAGCCTTTTTGTCAACCTTTGCTTAGCATTAAACTCTTTTAATGCAAGATATTGCAACTCAGGATTATTTTCCATTTCTCTACTTACCTTGTTGTATTCGCGAATAGGCATATTTCCACATCTTCTATACAAGTATTCTCGTTTAACCATTTCAAGAAGGTCGCCTTGCTCTCTTATTATTCTTTCCTCCACGGAAATTTCTCTTATTTCAAGGATTTCATCCAATTCAATATCTTTTTTGATTTGCTCGATTGCTTCTTCTTTACTATCAGCCTTCACCACCCATTCACAAGGCAAAAGCGTCACATCTGGATCCGCCTCCATAATTTCGTTTTTATAAGTGAAATTAACAAAATAATACATAGTTATTCTCCTTTTTCTCTATCATCTTTTTTCTTCAACAATTCAAAAACATCAACTTCTAGAAAATCTGCAATTTCCTCTAATGTATCAATGTTTTTGACACCTGCATTCAACCACCTACTAACTGTTCTGATTTCCGCTCCAAACTCATAAGCAAAATTTTCCTGCGTCCTATATCTAGAACTTCGTATCAATCGTTTTAAGTTTATCCCGGCAATCAAACTTAATGAAAGTTCATTGCTCATGTAGCCCTCCTTTGAGTTTTTGTAACTACATTATATCTTAAATATTTTTATCAGTCTACGACACTTTTTGTCGTATTTTTGTCAAGCTCTTTTATTTAACAAAAATTTATCGTCAATAATTATACGGTTTGCTTTTGCTATATTTTTCAATCTTCTAGCAACGCTAAAATTTCGTCGGCGTTGGTGTCGGGTTTTACTTTGGACATAATTGCTTGTATAACGCCTTGCTCGTCGATTAGAAACGTCGTTCTCACAACGCCCATACTCACTTTGCCGTATAACTTTTTCTCTTGCCAAACGCCATACGCTTGAATGGCCGAAACTTCGGTATCCGAAAGCAAAACAAACGGCAAATTATATTTCGTCGCAAAATTCAAATGCGAATTCACGCTATCCTTGCTAATACCGATAACCACTGCGTTTTTATTTTCAATTTCCTTGTTTTTAAGCGCAAACGCACACGCCTGTCTTGTGCAACCAGGCGTATTGTCTTTCGGGTAAAAATACAAAACCACTTTCTTGCCGAGAAAATCGGACAACGAAACCAACTTCCCGTTTTTATCGGGCAATGTAAACTCAGGCGCTTTCATTCCAACTTCTAACATACTTTTAGTCCTCTTTTTTCATTATTTCGTAGGCTTTTTTAATGAAATCTACTTTCGTCATACCTTTTTCGGTTAAAAACGCGTTAATCTCTTCAAACAATTCTCTTGGAATCATCGTTTGAAAGTTCGCGTTTTTCTCTTTACGTAATTCTTTATTCTTTTCTTCGTACTTACGTCTTGCCACTCTTTTCGACGTATCTTCTTTACGATTAACCATCAACAGCCTTCTCCTTTATCTTTTTCAAAATATCCTCATCTGCTGGGCAGAACTCATAGTTAGGAATTTCGCTCGGCGTTATCCATTTTATATCGTTATGCTCTAACTTTTGTGGAATTCCTTCTGCTATTATCGCATTAAACAACGTTAAATGCACGGCAATATCAGGATATTCGTGGACAACTTCCATGAAAACGTCACCAACGTTAAGCTTAATATTTAGTTCTTCTTTACACTCACGGATTAAGGCTTGTTCTTTTGTTTCGCCTCTCTCAACCTTTCCGCCGACAAACTCCCAAAGGAGCGCTCTTGCCTTGTTTGCAGGTCTTTGGCAAATCAAAAACTTATCCTTATCCCATATAAGCGCCGCAACAACTTCTGTCATACGATTAATTCCTTGATTTTATCTATTAGTAGTTCTCTATTTTTAAGCTCGCACTCCCAAATGCGAACAACTTTCCAACCTTTATCAGTTAAAAGTTTTGTAATTTCTTCATCATGAGCTTTGTTGTAATTTCGTTTTTTATCCCAAAAATCAGAGTTTTCTTTAGGAGTGACATTACGACAATCGTGACCATGCCAAAAGCAACCATCAACGAATACCACAGTTCGCTTCTTTAGGAAAACAAAATCCGGTTTTCCTTTCAATGAATAAGTTCTACGCCAACCAATAACGTGTAATTCCTTAAATATTTTTATAAGTTTTAGCTCCGTTGTTTTAGTATTTTTGCTTTTTACAGCCTTCATAACTTCGGAGCGCTTTTCTTTTGAAAAAACGTCACTCATCTGCTATTCCCTATTAGATGACCTATATTTTTTATTTTAAGTTTATTCCCATTACCAAACTTAAAACTAAACGTATCATTTTCATAAGTGGGATTACATTTATGAATTAGAGCATGACAATTAGGACATAAAATAATTATATTTGTAGAATCATTATTTTGCGATTTCGAAAAGTATTCAATATGGTGCGCTTGAACGATTTCTTTTCCGTACTCTTCCCCCAACTTTTGCCCACACAATTGGCATTCTCCTCTATATATTTTTTTAAGATTATCAATTATTTGTTTGTTTAATTTTCGTACTTTTCTTAATCCTTCTTTGTATAAAAAACCCGCGTTATCGTCTTCTGCATTAAAAAGAGCTTCTATCTCTTCTTCTGTCATTTTAGATAAAATTTCCTTCTCTTCTAAGGACAAAATACTCCCTTCAAAAATAAAGTCTAGAAGACTTTTGATAATTTTTTCGTCTGGATCTTTTTTCATTCCATACAATCTAATCCCAAAACAACCTTTATTTTCCCCATTATTAACTGGTGTTAAGGTTATAATATTTCTCTTCCTTATAAAGTATTAAATAATAAACCTCTAAATTTTCTGCGGGTCTAGGCGCATTTTTTTGCACCATAAATGGAATTTCTCTTTCGCGGCACGCTTAACGCCCTCGCCAAGTCTCGAGGGAATACAAACGTAATCGGAAATTAACGCGCTCACTTTTTTCATTGTTTCCGTATATTGAAACTCAAATCGAAAAGAACCCGTGTCGTACCGCTTAAACAACTTAAAAAATTGCGATTTTCCGTAAGGTTTTTTGCCTGCGGCTAACGTTCTTTTATAATATCTACGCCACATTACGAAAACCGTAAGTCCTCTCTTCTTTTTATCCTTTTCGAGCGCAATGAAATCGGGCTCTTCGTAGCCGGTTCTATGTACGCGCTTGGGATAAAGCGTTTCAAGCAATTGAATATCCGACAGTAATTCAAAGGCAGGCTCGTCAATACCACATTCTTTCGCTCTTTTAATCGTTTTCAAAACGGTTGTACGCGAACATTCGCAAAGCTTAGCGATTTGCGTCGTCGTATTTCCCCTATAATGATACTGTAAAATAGCTCTGTAATTAGTCATTTTTGCCTTTTTCTACCCTTTTTTGCTTGAATTTCTATTTATGTATATTATACCATAGAAAAAAACAAAAGTAAAGTGTTCAACTTAAGTGGAATAAAAGTTTTTTTGGGCGTTTTTCGGCTTATTTTTCGCCCAAAAAACGTAAAAATTGAGCCTGCATCTTTTCGATACAGGCTCATAAACACAATATATGGTGTTTTTACCCAAATTTTAATCCAAGATTTAGGACCTAGGATTGCGGATGTTCGCTTGAGCCGCGGCAAGACGAGCGATCGGAACTCTGAACGGCGAGCAGGATACGTAGTTAAGACCGATAGCGTGGCAGAATTCGATACTCGAAGGATCGCCGCCGTGTTCGCCGCAGATACCGCAGTGAAGGTCTTTACGGGTAGCGTGTCCGAGTTTAACCGCCATATCCATAAGTTTGCCCACGCCGACCGTGTCAAGACGAGCGAACGGGTCGCTTTCGTAAATCTTCGCGTTGTAGTACGAGGGAAGGAACTTGCCTGCGTCGTCACGCGAGAAACCGAAGGTCATTTGCGTCAAGTCGTTGGTACCGAAGCAGAAGAATTCGGCTTCTTTGGCGATTTCGTCTGCGGTAAGAGCCGCTCTCGGAATTTCGATCATCGTACCGACTTCGTATTTAAGGTTTACGCCCGCTTCTTTGATAACCGCATCGGCGGTGGCGACCACCGTCTTCTTGCAGAACGCAAGTTCTTTGACTTCGCCTACGAGCGGAATCATGATTTCGGGAACGACTTTCCAGTCGGGGTGACGTTTCTGAACGGCGATAGCAGCCTTAATGACCGCTTTCGTCTGCATAACCGCGATTTCGGGATAGGTAACCGCAAGACGGCAGCCTCTGTGACCCATCATCGGGTTGAATTCGTGAAGCGAATCGCAGATTTCCTTAATCTGTTTAACCGTCTTACCGGTCGACTTCGCAAGAAGTTTTATATCGGCTTCTTCGGTAGGAACGAATTCGTGAAGCGGCGGATCGAGGAAACGAATAGTAACGGGCATGCCCTTCAACGCTTCCATCAAGCCTTCGAAGTCGGCTTGCTGCATGGGTTCGATCTTATCGAGAGCCGCAACTCTTTCTTCAACCGTTTCGGAGCAGATCATTTCGCGGAATTTATCGATTCTGCCCGGTCCGAAGAACATGTGTTCGGTACGGCAAAGACCGATACCGGTCGCGCCGAGTTGTTCCGCTCTTTCGGCGTCCGCAGGAGTATCCGCGTTCGCCCTTACGCCGAGCGCCTTATACTTATCGGCAAGTTTCATGATTCTGCCGAAATAACCACTGTTCGGATCCGCGGGAACGGTCTTGATAATTCTGTCGTAAATGTGTCCGGTCGAGCCGTCGAGAGAAAGTTCGCTGCCTTCGCGGAAAGTCTTGCCCGCGAGTTCGAAATATTTCTCTTCTTCGTGCATCTTGATGTCGCCGCAACCGGAAACGCAGCAAGTACCCATACCTCTCGCAACGACCGCCGCGTGGGAAGTTTGTCCGCCTCTGACGGTCAGAATACCTTGCGCGTACTTCATGCCTTCGATGTCTTCGGGCGAAGTTTCGAGTCTTACGAGAATAACTTTCTTGCCGGCTTTGCCTTCTTTGGCAGCCTCTTCGGCGGTGAACACTACCGTACCTGCGGCAGCGCCCGGAGAAGCGGCGATACCCTTACCTACCACGTTGTTCTTGTCGGCGTCTTTAAGGTCTTTAACGTCGAAAGTCGGGTGAAGGAGCATGTCGAGCGACTTGGCGTCGATCTGCATAAGGGCTTCCTGTTCGGTAATCATGCCTTCGTCGATAAGGTCGCAGGCGATCTTGATAGCCGCCGCCGCGGTACGCTTACCGTTACGGGTCTGAAGCATGTAAAGTTTTTTGTTTTCAACGGTGAATTCCATATCCTGCATGTCGCGATAGTGGTTTTCGAGAACCTTGCAGACGTCCTGGAACTGTTCGTAAACTTCGGGGAATACTTCCGCCATTTTAGCGATCGGCATAGGAGTTCTTACGCCCGCAACGACGTCTTCGCCCTGCGCGTTGGTAAGGAATTCGCCCATAAGTCCTTTTTCGCCGGTAGCGGGGTTACGAGTGAACGCAACGCCCGTTCCGCAATCGTCGCCCATGTTGCCGAACGCCATCATCTGTACGTTGACGGCGGTACCCCAACTGTACGGGATGTCGTGGTCCATACGATAGATGTTCGCTCTGGGGTTGTCCCAACTTCTGAATACGGCTTTGATCGCTTCGAAAAGTTGAACCTTCGGGTCGGACGGGAAATCGCTGCCGAGTTGTTTTTTGTATTCCGCTTTGAATTGATTTGCAAGAGTTTTGAGGTCGTCTGCGTTGAGTTCTACGTCGAGCGTAACGCCTTTCTTCTCTTTCATTTCGTCGATAAGTTTTTCAAAATATTTCTTGCCGACTTCCATAACTACGTCGGAGAACATCTGAATGAATCTTCTGTAGCAGTCCCACGCCCATCTGGGGTTGCCGGACTTCTTCGACAATACTTCTACTACTTCTTCGTTCAAGCCGAGGTTAAGAATGGTATCCATCATACCGGGCATGGACGCTCTCGCGCCCGAACGGACGGAAACGAGAAGGGGGTTTTCGAGATCGCCGAATTTTTTACCGGTGATTTTTTCCATCTTCTCGATGTTTTCCATTATTTCCGCCTGAATATCGGCGTTAATCTGTTTGCCGTCTTCGTAGTACTGCGTGCAGGCTTCGGTAGAAATAGTGAAACCCTGCGGAACGGGTAAACCGATATTGGTCATTTCCGCGAGGTTCGCGCCCTTACCGCCGAGAAGTTCGCGCATTTTCGCGCTGCCTTCGGTAAACAGATAGACGTACTTCTTCTTTTCCATTAAAAAGTTCCTCCTGAAAAAGGCTGTATAGTTTCGCCTTTAATTTTTATCCGTTTGATATTGTATTACATTTTACCGATTTTTTCAAGCAAAATGAGCGTGTTTACAAGAGTTTTTGCAAAATCGCCCGAAAAATTGATATTTTCTTACCGTCCCGCCCCGCTTTCGGCGTAAACCGTACTAAAAAACGGTTTATACTCGACGGCAACGGCTGTATATAATTTGAGCGGGAGGAAAATATGATTTTCCTCCCGCCCGCAGACAAATTATTTATACTGTTTTATAAGACTCGCTTACCACCCATAAAAACCTTACAAGAATCCATAGTTTCCTTAACGTTATCTTTAATGATTATCGAAACACCAAATCGATAACCATACCTATACTTATCGCCATCTTTTATTGGGGGTTCTGTACAGTGGGCAAGTTTTTCATAGTCATGAGTAATGCCTTTTGCTTTATTTTTCTTTAATTCTATCATCACATAATTATGGACGTCATTTCCGCGTTTATGTATAATAATATCCGGGGAAATTAAAGTCCGAGTACCATTATGCATAATTCCTTTGGGGTCTACGCCATGCTTGTCATATTCACAATCCAAATCGAGGCCATCCGGCAATTTCGGATATAAATAAAGCGCAAACCTAAACATTAAACATCTTTCGCAGACTCTACTCTTTGTAATTAACTCAGAGTCATTACCATACATTTTTTCAAACGCTTCTTTTATTTTTTCTTTCCATTTGTTCCATTCTGCTTTTTCGAAATCAGACATTTCGCGCTCTACTTTTCTATAATAATTTCTTCTCATATAATCTTCCTTATGTTTTAATATTTATTCCCATATAACGGGGTTGCCGTTACTGTCATAATGCCAATAGTTGCCGTCATAAGCAATACCATTTGAATTAAGTGCAGGCTCGTTTTCACCGTAATAATAGCGCAGTACTTTTATCTAATTTGTGTTGTTTTTGCTTATCAAACCAAATCTATCAATATATTTATTGTACCCTATTGTTTCGCCTAATTAGCCTACTGCTTTTTTCATAGCCATATATATCGGTGGGCAAGGTGAGAAAAATATCGCCGCCGAATACGTATGACCACCAGACAAATTTATATTCTTATTTCTGCGGACTCGGTAATGTTGATGCACTCCCGACGTGATAATTTTTACTGTTGCCATAATCCCATTCCCCGCCGTTTATAAACGTTGATTTGTATTGATTGCTGTTGCTGTTTTTTGTGTTTCCCAAATCGTAATGCTGAACGGTATATACGGCTAAAATTAAAAACGAAATAATCATCGCCACAACGATTGACAAGAACACTATCGCCGTAAGACGATTTTTTTTCTTTTTAGTTATTTCTTCACGCTGTTTTATTTCATTTATACGTTGATTGCATTTTTCGATGAGTTCGGCTGAGTCTTCATAATCCTTGATAGGTGTTAATTGTTCTATCGCTTTATCGTATTCGCAATTTTTGATATACGTCTGCGCGGCTGCGTAACGCCTTCTGTTTCTTCTTCCGATTTCGGCAAGACAACGTGCGTAATAAAGACACGCATCTTTATAATCGTCAAGCCCATTAAAACCGAGCGAGGCTTCGAGATAACACTCTTCATTATATAATTTTACGCAACGGTCGTATGCTTCTTCTTGTTTTTGTCTTTTTATATTCTCTTCAATCCGACTCGAATACCCGTCCAATTCCGCTTTCATGGCGGCGTCGGCGTAGCGACAGGCTTTTATATAATTCGGCTCGTCCGAAATCCGACGGGTAAAATTGTTTAACTCGTCCGCGCTCTTTACGTTTAAGTCAATAAGCAGTTTATAAAAATACGCCTTGGCGTTTTTCGGGTCGTTGTTTAAGACTTTTTCGAGCAGAGAATCCGCCTTTTTCGTGTCGCCGTCTTCAATCAATATCTGCGCTCTTTCTAACAGCGCGGAATAATTCACGCCGTTTTGTATGACGGCAGTCGGCTTTTCTTCTACTTTTACGGGGCGGGCGGTTTTGCCGAAAAGTTTGTCTATCCCGTATAACAAATCTTGCAAAAAGCCTATCTTGCCCATATCCTGCGCCTGAAAACTCGCCATTTCCATAGGCAGGTCGTACGCGTCCATATCCTTATAACACGGTATAAGATATTTGTCGTGGTCGCGTTCCATTATTTTTATAAATCTCGACCATTCGTTACGCACCCATACCGCGTTGAAATACGCCTCTTTCGTGCCTATAACGAGCATTACTTTGGCGGAATTGAGCGCGGCGAAAATATACGGCTCGTACATTTCGCCGAGTTTCGTTTCGAGCGTTATTTTCGAAAAGAATACCTTATATCCCTTTTGCGTAAGCGCGGAATACAAGTCCTGCGCGATAACGCTGTCTATCGTGCGTCGTCCGTTTTCGTCGCTTTCTTTATAACAGATAAACACGTCGAAACGCTCTTCTTTCTGCGATATTTCAAGAATATGTTTTTGTATTCCGTCTATCTCTTTCGCTTCCGTTTCGTATACTTCGCGGGCGAGTACGTCGGCGTTTTTTATCGCCGCTTTGTAATCGGGGTCTGAAAATACGGAATCGAATTGCGTGCGGTGACAGGTCGGAATTTTCTTGCCCGTAAGCGGATCGTCGACGTATTCTATCCCGTACTTGCACAGCAACAAACCCCAGTGCGCTTCCGCGTCGTCGGGGTTATCCGTCAATATATTCTCATATACGATAATCGCCTTATCGAACTCGTTTCTGAGTCTTAAAGCGTTCGCGCGATTATGTAAATTAAAAGATTTTTCGTTGTCTATTACGGGAATCGTCTGTTTCGTTCCGCAGAACTCGCACTCCGCTATGCTTTGCCCCTCTTTTACGTCCAGCGTTCCGCCGCACATTTTACATTTGAATATCATATTACTTCTCTATCGTTTTTTTATTTAAGCCGTTTCTATTGAATTTTTTTTCACATATCTGCAAAAAATTCAATAGAACCGCCGTCAGCCGCGTAATTTGAGTTTTCTTTCTTTTACGAGCAAATCCGTTTCGCGGATTAAATTAAGCGATTTTACGTCGTCGCCCGCAGCAACGGATTCTTTCAGAGCCTTGATTTTTTCGGAAATTTCGTCTTCGATTTCGATTACGAATTTACTCGAAACGGGGTCGGTACACAAAACCGTTTCATACAACTTATTTAGCGCGGTTTTAACTTCGCCGTCGTTTACGGAATCGACGAGAAGTTTAAGTTCGGGACGAAGTTCGCGGATAAAACTTTCTTTATATTCCTTTTCGTATATTTTCTTTATCGTGTCTTTGTACGCCGTTCTCGCGATAAGCGATATAAAGAAGAACGCAAGCAATAACGTTTCGACGACCGCCGCGACCCACGCGCCGACTTCGAATCTGCTTCCGACTGCGGTGATAACTATATCGATAACGAATTGAGCGACTAAAACGCCGTATCCGAGATACAATATCGGGATTCCGAACACGCGCGATTTCAATTCTTTGTCGTATATTCCTATACAAACAGTTACCGCCGAAAATACTATCAGAAACGTAGTTACGCCGTAAGTTATCCACATAGCCGCGTTGCTTAAATCGCGATTATACGGAATAACGAAATACAAAACGTTATACGCCGCCAGAATTACGGCGAGTATTAAAGTCGTTACTATCGCTTTTTTGCCTATTTTAATTCTTAATTCCATGGTTTTTCTCCTTTAACCGTTATTCGCCGCGTTTACGCCCGCAGTTGGGGCAGAAATTACCGCTTAAATTCTTTTGTCCGCAAGCGGGGCAATCCCACGCGGAGGAAGCCGAAACGGTATCTTTTATGGTAGCCGCAACTTCTTTTGCGACCGAAACGCCTACGCCTAAACCTACGCCCGTCTGCACGATTCCGCTCGCGATGGAGCCGCCCGCGCCCGACGATTCGTTTTCCGCCGCGGCTTTACCGACTATTCTTGCCGTTTCCGACTGATAATCTCCGCCTTTCGCCCTTAAAACTTCGGCTTCGGCAAAACCTTTAAGCCTTATCTCTTCCGCTTCCGCGCCGGCCAGAATCTTTTTCGCCTCGGCTTCGGCGTAAGCGTCGCCTTTCGCTACGGCAAGTTTAAGTTGAGCCTCGGCTTCCGCCCTCTTCGTAGCGGCGACCGCTTCGGCTTCTTTTATGCGTTGCTGCTGAACCCTTAAATACCTTTCGGCGTGCTGTTCTTTAAGCCTTGCGTAGTTCGGATCGTCGTCGGGAGTCAAAACGTTCGTGATGAAAAATTCGGGAACGTACATTCCGTAATCGTCCAGAACCTTATTTATCTCGTTTTTGAGAATATCCGCAAGTTCGTCGGTATGCTCGTCGACTTCGAGAACGTTTATATCGTTTTCACGAATCGCTCTTGCAAGATTGCTCTTAACTTTCGCGACGATCATTCCGCGGAAATAATTCGTTGCCGACGAAGTCGTTCCGAACACGTTATCCTGCGTAAAACCGCTCGTAGTGCCTACGACTTTTAGTAAAAGTTTTCGTCCGTCGATAACTTTAATATTAAAAGTTCCGCACGCGCCCAACTCCAAATGTAAGCCGCTTATCGGGTCGAACATTCTTATTTTGCTGTCCGTGCCCCACTTGACGCCGAGTTGCGTGGTAAGATTTATAAAGTAGACTTCGGCGTGAAATACCGATTTGCCGCCCGCGATCGCGTTAAAATGGTCTTTTAATCGGGGCATATTCTGAGTTTCGAGCGTGTGTCTGCCCGCGCCGAAACTTTCCAGAGCCTTGCCGTCGCGGAAAAATACCGCTTCCTGAGATTCGTGGACGATCAGTTGAGAACCCGTATTGAAATCTTCGCAGGGGTACTTCCAGATAAACGTCCTGTTGTCGCCTTCGTATTTTATTACGTCGATTACGTTTGCCATATAAATTCTCCTTTTATTTCTTGTTTTCTATCGTAGCGTTGTCTATCGCAAATTCAAGGCACAGCATAATTATTTCGTTACGCGTTCTGCCCGTCGCCTGAGCCATTTCGTCGAGTTTTTTAATCATATCACCGGGAAATCTTACCGACACGACCGAAGTTTCGCCCGTATATTTTTTTGCCGCTATCGATAATTTCGGTTTGTTTTCCATATAAAACCTCCGCAATTTCTCTGAATATTTACATTGTAACACAATTGTAGTGTCATTGTCAACGGTTTTGTGAAAATTTTACAATAGTTTACCCATCGGCATTTATGCAAAGACAGTTTTGTCATCCTGAGGTTTACCGAAGTCCCCTCGGCAAGTCGCCCCCTCTTCGTCCCGCTATGCGTGCCACCTCTCCCGCTTCAACGGGAGAGCATACACCCGGAAAGGCAAAACCTGCGGACTTGGTATATAATAACATATACTCCGCGGAAAACCACCCTTCCGGGAGATTCTTCGCCCAAGGCTCAGAATGACACTTAATATCAAGTACGTCATTGCGAACGAAGTGAAGCAACCTTAGGCAGGGTCGCCCCCTCTCCGCCACGCTACGCGTGCCACCTCTCCCGCTTCAACGGGAGA
>ERZ780178.1329-NODE-1329-length-15917-cov-9.491426_pt1 | contig 15917 bp, 8 predicted proteins | sample MGYA00511018_ERZ780178 | MGnify/ENA primary metagenome ERZ780178 (study PRJEB29588, sample SAMEA2151439) | human gut metagenome | biome: human gut; feature: human-associated habitat; material: faeces | place: Denmark | collected 2008/2010 ...
CGCTTAGCGCGAGAACATACATAACATACAATTTTACATACTTATTTACATACTACTCTATTTGTGCCTTGGCACAAATAGAGTAATGTATGCAAATAAGTATGTTAATATGTATGTTTTCGCGCTAAGCGACTATAAGTAGAAATTCAAAGCATGCTGCTGCCGCGGGTTACAAACCCGCCCCCCAATTAGGCAGAAAAATTGCAGTTTTAAGAAGTTACTACGTGACGTGCAAAAAAGTTCCTTCGACTAAAAGAAAGTATAAATCATGTTCTAATGATCGTATAAAGGTCCTTAATTTGTTAATAAAATAGGATAAGAATCAGTTAATATATGGTTTCTTCGAAATGAACAAAATGAACAAGTCAGAATATATAGATTCTCTCTAATTTTGAAGCAGAATTTATTAACATTAAACAATTTGTGCCATGAGTTATCAAAGTAAAAAGCTTTATCAGTTTATGGCTGATGTAAGCCATAACAACATGTTACTTCCAGCCTTGCAACGCGAGTACACCTGGAAGCCTCAGTAAATAGTGACTCTTATTGATAGTTTGATGCAGGAATATCCTATCAACACCATGATGTTCTGGGAGGTACAGGATATTTCCAAACTGCCGCTCGACTTCTACCTGTTCCTTGACTCTAACTATTTAAATAATAGCAGCGAGGACAAAAGTACCAATACGTTGTTAAATTCAGACGGCAAGAAGAGATTTCAGGATCGTCCTGTCAATGTGGTTATTGATGGGCAACAACGCATTACGAGCCTTTATATTGCCTTGTATGGTTCATACAATGGGAAAAAGCTTTATTTGAATCTGGATCATGAGGCACCCGCTGATAATGGGGCTGGCATGAAGTTTGACCTGCGCTTTCTCACCGAAGACGATGCTGAAAAACTCAAAAGCAAAGGAGAAAATTGGATTAAGGTAAACGAAGTAGCCTCTTCAAACTTTTCAGCTTTTGATTATCTCGTAGACCATGGCTTGAAAGACAATAAAGTTGCTCGAAAGGCACTAGAACAACTTGAAAAGATGTATAAAGCGTCCGAGATAAATTATTACCTCATTTCGGGCAATGACGACATCGATAGCGTGCTCGACATCTTCGTGCGTACAAATAGTGGTGGCAAGCCCTTAACCAAGGGCGACTTGCTGTTATCTTCGCTCACTACAGATTGGGCAAAGGGTGACGAAAGCACCAATGCACGCCTATTTGTAGAAGGTATCATCAAAAACGTAAAGGACCTGTCTTTCTGTATTAACAAGGATTGGGTGCTTAAATGCTTCTTGGTGCTCAAAGATAGTTCGCTCAAAATGACGGTTGCCACCTTCAAACAAGAGCATATAAGCGGTTTTGTGTTTAAGAATAAAGATGCTATTTCTGACAGTATAAACAAAGCCTTCACGCTTGTGCGTGATTTCGGCTTACAAGAAAGTGCATTGACCACAAAGTTGGCTGTAATTCCTATTGCATACTACATCTTTAAGAACAATCTGCAAGGCGCAACATTTAATGATACCACACGCAAGGAGGATTTCTATGCCATGCGTAAGTACCTCTTCTGTGCTATACTCAATAATCTGTTTGCTGGCCAGTCGGACAACAAATTGCAGGAGGTAAGAGCAGCGCTGAGGAATAAGTCTTCCTTCACACTTGAAACTTTCAAGCGTCCAAGTGAAATAAACATGACGGACGAGCGAATAAAGGAACTACTCCAAACGCAAAAAAAAGATGCTTTCCCTTTACTCAACATTATTCATGCTTTAGGACTAAAGCCCCTTGACAGTGGCAAGCAATACGACGTGGACCATATATTCCCCGTAAAACAATGCAAAACGTGCGGTGTTGACAAATTGGTCTATGACACGGTGCCCAATCTGGAGTTATTAGAATCAAGCATCAATCGTTCAAAAAATGCCAAGGATGTGGCATATTGGACGGGATTGAAGAATGATGATGAGAGAGCCCAATGGCATGCCAATAATTTTATTCCAACTGACGCTGTACTCGAAATTGACGAAATAAACGATTTTGTGAAAAAGCGTAGTGATATTTTTGAGGAAATACTCGAAAAATTAAAACTCAATAAATAACGCTCTTATCTAAAACGGACAATCAAGGAACTTAAAACAACAACATAAACAAAATGAAAAAATTTCTATTGTTACTCATGTGTGTGCTCAATAGTATATGGGCTTCCGCACAGTTTTCTGGCTCTGGTAATGGAACCGAAAGTGACCCTTACCTTATTTATAGTGCCACACAACTTTATCAAATGAACAACTTCTTGAAACAACCTGGAGTTGTTTTCAAGTTGATGACGGATATTGACCTGTCTGACTTTATTGCTGAAAACTTCAACGATGAAGGTTGGACACCTATAGGTAGCAGTTTGTCTAATTCGTTCCAAGGAAAATTCTTGGGCAATAATCACAAAATTACTTCATTAACCATCAACAAACCTAATAAAGATTACATAGGTTTGTTTGGATATGTCTCTAACGCCACAATTAGTGACTTAAAATTGGAATGTCAAAACATTTCAGGACAAAGCTATGTAGGTTGTTTGGTGGGGAAATCTGACGATTCTACCATCAGTGGAATTTCTGTTACAAACACAGAAATTCATGCTTCATCTTCATGTTTAGGTGGAATTATAGGTTTAGCATATAGAACCTCGTTGAAAAATTGCTCTTATGTAGGTAAAGTTGTCGGAAATCAAAAAGTGGGTGGTGTTATCGGCGATTTGTCCTCTGTAACTATTTCAAATGTTAAAAGCATTGCGAATGTTGAGGGGAGTGAATGTGTCGGAGGTTGTTTGGGCCGCATTCTTAGTGGAGGAGGTACTTTTGAATCAATTTTTCATAAAGGAGATCTTGTTAATTCGGGAAATTATACAGGAGGAATTGTTGGTTCTGTGAGTTCTGCAACAATATTGAATTGTACCCATAGGGGCAATATAAAAGGGAAATTGTATGTAGGAGGAATTATGGGGGGGCATTCTGATAGAAGTTCTCTTACGAAAAATATTAAAAGTTGCACAGTCGCAGGAGATATTAATGGACTAGAAGATGTTGGAGGAATTATAGGTTATGGATTTTTTACATCTACTTCAGATTCAGGTCCATTCCATGTTCTTGATTGCAGCTATAGTGGCAAACTGCAAGGCTCTTATAATGTAGGTGGTATTTCTGGTTACCAAGAAAACGGTTCAATCAATCGTTGTATATCAAATGGTGCTTCAATAAAGGGAACAAAATGTATAGGAGGTATTATAGGTAAAAATGAGAATGTAACAGTTCAGAATTGTTTTGCCTTATCTCGTACAATTTCAGCTTCGGCACTGGATAATCTTGGCCGAATTTCAGGTAGTGCAAATACCAGTAATGCCAATAATATGGCACTTGTTACCACTAAAGTATTTAGTAATGGCGTTTTACAATCGATAACAGACGATGATGCCAAACAAGGTCAAAGCATTGGTGCTTCTATCCTTAAACTCAAAGCCACTTATGTAGCTAAGGGATGGGATATGGAGAACGTGTGGAATATTCTCGAAACTGAGTCATATCCTTATATGGCATATCAAACTGCGCCACCTGTGGTAGCAAGTAAGTTGGTTTCTGGTGCAACTACCATTACGGGTTCCAGCCTAAAAGGTGGTAAGGTTTATATGATTTATAAAGATCAAGCCCCAGTTGAGACTACCTGTAATGGCAACACGTGGTCGTTTACCACAGAACCATTGCAAGCAGGCGCAACAATTCAATTCTATGCTGAGGCAGATGATATGGTGCCTTCTAATCTTACTATTGCCACAGTGGACTATAAAGGCTCAGGAACAGAGGCAGATCCTTACTTGGTTTATACAGCAGATGACTTGCAGGGAGCTTATAAAAAAGGCTACTTCAAGTTGATGAACGATATTGACCTTACAAGTTGGATAAAAGGAAACAGTCCAACAAAAGGTTGGTTGCCTATTGGACAAAACACGGGCGACGCATCAAACTTTAATGGCGACGGACATAAAATTACAGGTCTGTGGACTAACACGACAGACGATAACGTTGGCTTGTTCTCAAACTTCTCGTCAGGAACGATAAAAAATCTAACTGTTGAGGTAGCAAAGGGCAAGAAAGTTAAGGGTGGCAATTACACTGGCATTATCATTGGTCGCAATATGAATGGTACACTTCTAAACTGTACAGCCAAAGGCGATGTGGAAGGTACACTAAATGTAGGTGGTGTGATTGGCGGCTCTGAAAAGAATACGTTGAACAACCTCACTTTTGAAGGAAACGTTACTTCAGCAACCGATAATGCCCACGTTGGTGGTGCCATAGGTTTCGACAAAGCATCAACCATTACGTCAGTACATGCTTATTCTACTCTGAATGCTACGGGCGAACAGGCTAAAGTTGGTGGTGTAGTTGGTAGCATTGAAGAAAGTACGCTGACAAAGAGCCATGCACAATGCCACATTCACGTTACGGGAGCCAATGCAATGGTAGGCGGTGTAGCAGGTTATAGTGCTGCCAAAATAGCCTTGTCATATAGCACGGGCGAGGTCAGTGCAGAAGGTGCAGATTCGTATGTTGGTGGTGTGGTTGGTTATGCGAAAGATGCAATTAACAATTGCTATAGTGCAGCCAAACTCACGGGTACTCTCTACACGGGTGGTATCTGCGCTTACTCATTTAGCACCATCAACAATTGTTATGCTCGTGGCGATATTTCGGGCGTACGTTATGGGGGTGGTCTTGTCGCTCAGTTAGATGGTGCAAGTGCAACCATAACGAATAGCGTAGCAGCAAACAACGTGTTGAGCTTAAGCGATCAAAGTTCTTGGGGTTCACGTGCTGTAGGTGGCTTTAAGAATGGTGCCGCAGAGCCCGACAATACAAACTACGCGTTAAACACCATGCAGGTGTCGCTTAACAATGTGCCGCAAAAGAAGACTGATAACGCTGTCGAAGGTATCGCCAAGACTATAGAGGTGTTGCAACAAGCACAAACCTATATGGATTTAGGTTGGAATTTCGAGAAGGACTGGGGCATTGACGAAGGACAAATGTTTCCTTACTTACTCTGGGAAGTTGATGTAAACCCTGTAACCGAAATTACCTTCGACAAGTCATCACTTATCGTTGCTCAAGGTAAAACAGCTACTATTGCGGCTACGGTTATGCCAATGGGGGCAACCAATAAGCGCTTAGATTGGAAGAGTGATGATGAAGAAGTGGCAACGGTTGAGAATGGTGAAGTGACAGCCGTAGGAATTGGTAAGGAACACATCACCGCTACGGCTACTGATGGCAGCAAGGTTGAAGCATCTTGCGAAGTGACGGTTGTTGCCAATCGTGATGAGGCTATCGCACAGTTGCAAACGCTTGTTGACAATGCGAAACAACTCTACGACAACAGTGTGGAAGGTGAAAACATTGGTGAATATCAAAAAGGCGCTCGAGCCGAATTGATTGCAGCCATCAACAAGGTAAGGACGCAAATTAGTAGCACTATGGACGATGAGGCTATTGCGTCTTGCACCGAAACCATTAACAATGCCGTCACACTCTTTAAGAGCAAGTGTGTAACAGCTGGCGAGGACACAGACATCTCGTTATATCCTGACGTTATCTATCTCGAACCCGTAGAGACTGCAGCTGGCTCACAAGTTACGTTGTCTTTGAAAATGAACAACACGGTGCCTATGACAGGTTTCCAATGCGACATCTATTTCCCTGAAAAGACGCATGTGGCAAAAGATGAAGATGGCTTTAACAAGATAGAGCTCAGTTTGGCACGTACCACAGCTAAAAAGACAGACTATTTCAACTCAGCCAAGCAGAAGACCGGTGCCATGCGTATTCTTTGTAGTTCAACGCGTAGCTACACTTTCTCTGGCAATGAAGGCGAGGTCGCAACCATTGTCTTAGACGTAGATAAGGACATAGAAGAAGGCGAATATCCCATCATTATGAAAACAATAGTGCTTTCAGACGCCAATGCAAAGGCTTATGAAGTGGACTATTTGAAGACAACGTTGAAGATTTCGTCTTATACATTGGGCGATGTTAACAACGATGGTAAAATCAATGTGTCAGACTTCTCAGCAATGGCCAACTATTTGATGGGTAATCCTGGAGAAGTGTTCATTGAAAAGGCGGGTGATCTGAATGCAGATGGTATTGTTAACGTGGCAGACATGACGGCTTTGGCAAACTTGATTCTTTTTGGTAACATTGTGAAGCCTGAGTCAGCCATGCAAATCAAGAGCAAAAAAGTTTCTCTTCCTGAGGTAACAGCCTATGTTGAGAAGACCGATGCTGAAAATGAATACCAACTTACACTTGCACTCGATAACAAGGGTATAAAGTATTCTGGATTCCAATTTGACATGCTGTTGCCTGAAGGCGTACAGGTTAAGAAAGATGCTTTCAACAACAACGAAGTTCGTTTAAGCGATACGCGTCAGGCAGCCAATGCACTCTTTATGAGCAACATGATTGCTGACCACACATTCCGTGTGTTGGGTGCTTCAGCTACAGGCGATATTTATAGTGGCACTACAGGCGATTTTATCAAGCTTTTGTTAGTTGCTGAAGAAGGAATGAATGCAGAAGACGCTGTTATTACCATCAACAATATGGTATTAGCGAAGGACGGACGCGGTGTTAGTCCGCAGGCTGTTACAGCTAATCTTCCTATAGGCGAAACAACTTCAATTAGCAATATCGAACAAGGTAAGTTTGTGAATGTTTATGATTTGAAGGGCTTCTGCTTAAAATATCACGTCACAATTCAACAAGCCTTGAAGAATCTGCCTAAGGGTGTTTACATTATAAATGGCAAGAAAGTTGTAAAATAATAATAGGTAGTTAATAAAGTATTGGTAGGCGTTTTCAAGCGTTTTGCCAATGCTTTATTTCTCACATAGAAAATGGTAAACAGTAAATATAGATATATGAAAGTATTGAACCACTTATTAACCGTGGTGCTTTTGCTGCTTTTTTGTTCAACAGCTCAAGCACAAAATGTGAATGTTGACGACTATGACAACATTATCTATATTAAAGATGCCACGGCACATCCTGGCGAGACGGTAACACTCTCAGTCATTCTAAAGAACAAACCCCAAGTGCCAGGTTATCAGTTTGACATGTTCTTGCCCGAAGGCTTAGATGTTGAAAAAGATGAAGACAACTTTTACCGCATCGAATTGAGTCTAAAGAGAACCACGGCAAAAAACACCGACTATTTTAACTCTGCAAAACGAAAGGACGGCGCTATACGTGTACTCTGTGCTTCAACTCGTGCTGTGCCTTTTAGTGACAACGATGGCGAGGTTTGTACCATACAACTTAAGGTGGGTGACAATGTGGCTCCAGGTACGTATCCCATAACATTGAAGGAGGTTGTAATTTCAGACGTTGATGCCAATGCTATCTATCCTCCTGAAGTAATAAGTTACGTAACAGTGTCTAATGATGCTCCTACCTACGACCAAGGCTATTCGGTAGCTTTCACGCCATTCATGCTCGACGGAAATGAAAATGGCGTGAGTGCTGACATCAACTTTAATGTAGGGAGTGAGGCTGCTTCTTATATCAAAACAGTTGATTTTGATTTGCAATTTCCTTCAGAATGGTACCAAAAAGCAATGATTAGCGATGTGGTAAAGAACGCATCATTGAGCACACGATTCTACACATTATCAGATCCTACCGACAACGAAGATGGTACTTATCATTTTACTTTAACTGCTAAGACTGCAAAATATTATTTTGGAGCAACGGCTCACGAAACAACCAAAATAGGAAGTTTTACGCTGTACAAAGATGGTGGTGGCGATGATGGCAGTTACTTTATCGCTGATGGCATACATCAACTAAACATTAAAAATGTGGTGGCTACTGATGCGGATGGCAATACTTATAAGGTAGCGCCCTATATTGGCGATGTGTATGTGGGTGAAGCAAAAGCCACTGCTCAAAATGGGAAAGTAGACTTCAATGGTGACTATACGGATGAGAGTGCTTTACAACTACTGAATAGTTCGTTGCAAAAGAGTACAGATGTAATAACAAGTATCGATTTAAGCAATGTGAGTGCTATGGCTAGCAATGCTACTATTGCCACCCCCAATCCCAATGCTTTAATTTATGTACCTCAAAATATATCATTAGCGAATGAACAAAATGTGGTTGCAGACAATCATTGTTCAAAATTAGTTCTTGCTGATGGTTATGACTTTAATGCACCTAAAAGTTTTACTGCAGACGAGGCTTCTTATCAGCGCAATGTGGCTTATAATTGGGGCACGATTTGCATGCCTTATGTTGTAGAGAGCAATGGTAATGTGCAATACTATACTCTGTCAGAAGTGAACGAACAGAGTCAGCAAATGTTGTTTAAGGCTGTAGATAAGGTAGAAGCAGGTGCTCCTGCTGTATTCTGCACGTCTGATGGTGCTTCTGGAACACTGCAAGTAAACGCTTCGAATGTAGAAATAAACACGATGGCGCAAAATGCCAATACCGATGCTTTAAATTGGTTGATGAAGGGTACTTACACTTCAGAAAACGTTAAGGCAGATGCTTCAAGCAATATTTACTACATAGCAGACAACCTTTTTTGGCATGCAAATAAAACGTTTAAGGTAGCTCCGTTCCGTGGATGGTTTGAAAACTCAAGCGTACTTTCAATGCCAGCAAAAATGTTTAGTATTTGCGTAGATAATCAAGTTACAAACATTGATGCTGTAAACACCACAACGAATGACAAGGTGCTTATTTATGACCTTTCAGGTCGTCAAATTAAGTCGGCTGTAGGTGGACAAATTAACATCATTAACGGAAAAAAATGCATTATCAAATGAAAAGAAAATATATCAAACCAACCAGTGTAGAATTGCAATTAAGTAGCGAAGGTTTTATGTGTATGTCGTTTGGTGGAGAGGGTGATGGTAGACCTGCTCAATCAAACCAGCAAGACTTTAAGGACGGCTTTAGTTGGGATACATCTGGCGAAGAGGAAACTGACGACTAATTTGCGCGCCCCTTTATAAAGTAAACAAGAAACATATGCCCTTTGTATACGTTGAAAGTATACAAAGGGCTATTTTATATATTGCTTTAATTGGCAATATTTTATGTAAGTTTCTCTTCAAGCCATAATGAAGTTTCACCGCCCTCGACAAAGTGCGTTTTCTAAGCACCTGCGCTATAAGGCTTCATTGTCTTTTACACACCTATTGGGGATCCATACGTTCATACCTCACGCCGCCTTTTTTGCCTGCTATGTACGACAATCCGCTGACACCTTGGTGCGTAAGATTGCACACTTGCATAACCTCGCCCTCAATAAAATAATCGCAGCAAAAAGTATCGCCCACACAGAGTTTACAATTCTCTGATGTTACCACCTCGAATAGATTATCCTTAAGATGCTTGAACACACAACGACGGTCGGGTTTCCAACGAGCCACCAATTCTTCGCCCATAGCTAAATTGCAAGAAGTATAAATGGGGGCAAAAGAAATCACACTCTCTGTAGCCTTGCACTTCTTCGCTGATTTTACCCCCCATTTTGCAAAAATTATCAAAGTCTTTGCAACCTAAGAAAACTGCCAAAATATTTAGTGTGTTGGTTCGAGGTTTAACGTTCTGCGGATCGACATATCCCCATAAGCGTTTAAGCGTTGAATCACTAATAGATTCGTGCAAACGCTCAAAAATCAATTGACTCAACGATACAAAGTCGTGGTTGTGTTGCATGTTCAACCCCGTTTGTTGTTCTATGGCATGTAATAGTTTCTTAATCATGTCTACAAAATTAAATTCTTTTTTGATAAAACCACATTCGTATTTTGAAATGAACGAAAATAGGTATTAAGGAAAAGTGAAATCACAAAAAAACGCAGTGCAAAATGCTTTGATTTTTTGCTTCTTTTGCAATATATAGAGTAACAAATTTGTGCGATAAAAAAATGAAAGTTTTTTAGGGGTGTGAAAGTTGGGTTAGCATCGCGGATACGCTTACGCGGAATTTTATTTTACAACAATTTTTGTGACATTCTTGGCCGTTCGTATCAGGTAGACACCAGCGTTAAGTTGGCGTCCGATGGGCAGTGCTTGGCCGTCGATAGCGTAAAGGCGGTAAGGTAGACCGCAAACGATTCGTCTATTTACGACACTTACCTCTTGCTGAAGTTGGTGGCTGCTATTGATAGCTGTTGGTACGCTTTCCGTATCGGTCAGAATGAATGAGAATTGGCAACCTGTGTCGTCAAGGCGATATTCGCCTGGCACCTTTGAGCCATATCCCCAATTATAGAGTTGAAATCCTTCCTTCTCTTTCGTTTGGTTGATTTCTGTATGGTTGCCGTCGCTGACCAATAGGTAGTAGTTGTCGATACCGCATTCCATAAACTTCCACCCATCAGTAGGTTGGGTGGCTGTGGTTGAAAGTGGCTTATTGTTATCTGCTATGGGTGAAAGATAAAGTCCGTCGGCACGATTGACAATGTTGAAGGTTCCATCACCGCGGTCAACAAATTTCCATTCAGACTTGTTGGTATTTGCGTTAGATTCGCTTACTACAGCTCGTCCTTCACCATAAGAGGTCGGAAACCGGGTGGAGTAGCGTGACGAGCAAAACTTATACCAATAATAGGTTTGTTCGTTGCTCAACTTAGGTGTTTTGACTTCTGGTTTAGGCGTTGGATCAGAAGATTCAATCTCTACCATATTGAACACGTAAAGGCAACCAGCGTCAGTGTTGTTAAACGCATTGGGAAAGCCTGTTGTATTGTAGCCCCAGTTGTACACCTTATATCCCAATCCCGCTTGCGTTTGATTGAACTCCGTAGTGCCACTTGTAATGATGAAGTAACCTTCGCTTGGTGTTGATGTAATGTTCCAACCTGTTGAGGGTTGCTCGACAACAGTCTTCAGTGCGCTATTGTTGGCCGTTGTGGGTGAAATGTAGGTGCCGTCAGCACGATTGATAATGTCGAGCGAACCGTCGGTGCGGCTTACGAACTTCCATTGTGAGGCTTCCGTAGCTGAAGCATCGCCTATGATCTCTTTTTCAGCACCATAGGAGGTCGTATAACGTGTGCCACGCTTGGGAGTGCTAAGTGTATACCAATATGTGTATTGATCGTCGCTTGCCAAGGGGCGACCTTTCTCTTTTTCGTTAGGAATCTCGTCTGTTAGGCTTTTATCGGGCGAATAGATCAGTCCGTCAACAGCATTGCGCCCCTCTGTGTCGGTAATGACAAAAGTGAATTGCCACTTATCGCGACTCGTACCGCCTTTGTTGGCGTGGGGTAATTTTAGAAAGACCTTATTCCAACCCTGCTTTAAAGTGAGCGAAACGGGTTCGCGCGCAGTAAAGTTCTCGTTCGTTAATCCTTGTGTAGCATGGTCTTGTGTAATGGTTACGTCCGTTTGTTCCCATTGTGGAGCAGGGATTTCGTTGCCGTTCAGCCATATTTTAGAGCCACGTCTGTCCCATTGTCCTGCTTTAGGGGCCGTATCGCTGCCTGAACGACTATAAGTGTAGAACTCGATTTGTGCCCCAACTTGTTGTTCTTTGGGCGAGTATACATACGTCCAAGCGTAGGCCGTTTGGTTGTCGGCAGGAGCGCTGAAGAAAGAGGGCACTATCGAGTGCCAAATGTGGCGCAAGTAGATGCCAGCACCTGTAGCAAACGATGTGTTATAAAGTTTCTTGTCGTAAATGAAACTTGTGGGCAATACGTCGTCTGTATTCTGTTCGGGTGGAAATACCTTGGTAGCATCTCCTCCGTTGGGGAATGGGTCGGTTATGCGCCAATGAACGTTGGTCTGCTTAACGTAGGGAATAGGTTCATTCTTCAGAGAGTGCGCTTTATGGAAAAGAAAACGACGCTCGAAGTCGGCAAATTCTTCAAACTCTTCCCCCTTATTGGGCAACTTTGTGCCGCCTACTTCAATGTATTGTTTTCCACCACCTATCCAAGCGCGTTCAGCCGAAGCCAAGATGTTAGCGTATTGGTTGTTTTGCTTGATAATGTCGGTTTCAGTTTTGACCTTAGTATCGTTCCATGCTGCAGAAATGGTACCTGCCACTTCAGCATCGCCCTTTTGTTGGTAGTAGATGTTGCTTTTATAAATGCCAACGAGATCAGCATATACGTCAAAGTGGTTTGTGTAATTGTAACGACAGTCAATGTTAGGCATGCCTGCTATCTTTTTACCACTTGACGACCACATCTGTGTCATATCGGCCTTGTCACTGGCTACGGCTTTGTTCTTCAACGGATTCCAAGTAATAACTTTTCGTCCCAAGCTTTCACGCACGTATTGTGTCATTTCCTCTAAGAATCCGTCGTTCAGTGTAACTTCATCGCCACCAATGTGAATGTAAGGGGCGAGTGGAAAGGCTTTAGCTACTTCGTCTAAAATATTTTTGAGGGCGGCAATGCCTTGAGTCGTTTGCATGCCAAACCCCATGGCTTTCGTAAACACGTCGCTATGGCCAGGCATATCAATTTCAGGAATGACCGTTACACCGCGTTCTGCCGCATAGGCTTCCAACTCCTTACATTGTTCCTGTGTGTAGTATTGTCCTGGGTAGCGTGTCATGTTGGCGTTAGCGGTGAGCTGTGGGTATTGCTTTACCTCGAAACGCCATGCTAACTTTTCTGTTAGATGCCAATGAAAAACGTTTACTTTAAATCGTGAAAGTAGGTCAACTTCTTTCTTCAACTCATCAAATGACAAGAAAGAGCGTCCCACATCTTGCATCCACCCACGTAGTTTGAAAGCTGGCCAATCGGTCATGGTGAGTGCTTCAAGTGCAGGCGCTTCGCCTTCGTCATATCCTTCGGCCAATTGGGTCAACGTTTGAACTGCACGTGTTACACCTGTTGGGGTGATTGCTTTAATGTGCACTTCGTTGGGGGTAATCACTAAGTTGTAGGCTTCGTTTTCAAAGCCATAAAGTGTGTAGTCGTAAGAGCTGGGGATAGAAGTGACAATTTCGACTATAATTTTGTCTGTAGCCCTATCGTCTCTTTTACATCCCGTTTCAGTCAAGAAACGTTGAAGGGTCGCGTTGTGAGTGGGGTCTGTAACTTGTACGTTGCGTTGTAATAAAAAAGGTGAGCTCCCTTGTGTGGCTTCAATCTTTTGTGGACGTGGCAATAGGTCTTTAACCTTTGCTTCGACTTGTGTGGTGCAGCAAGTTGCAAGAGCCAATAAGGGAATGTAAAGGTTTTTCATGCGGAATAGGTATTTTATAGAGTATTGATTGTTAATATGGGCAAAGGTAGTGCAAGACGAGAGCAGAACGTCAAGTTAACTTGAACGTTCTGCCGAGTCGCAGCCTACTTTATTCAAAGGTAGTGCAAGACGAGAGCAGAACGTCAAGTTAACTTGAACGTTCTGCAGAGTCGCAGCCTACCTTATGCAAAGGTTGTGCAAGATAGAAGTACAACAAAACAAACTATATCTTTTTTGTGTGGGCAATGTTGTATAACATTTTTCCCAATGATAATATAAACTATCTATCTTCGTCTATACTTTTCAAATGATTCTTTTGTGCCATTAAATACGTTGATGTCTACCTCACCATGAATGCCACGAACGCGGCCGTAGGGGGTGAGTTGCCAATGCAGTAGCTTAACGTAAGGTTTGAACTCACCATAGCGAGCTATCCAAACGTCGTAATGGCGCAATTCGGCGGGAGCGTGCTTTAAGTGGTTGTTGACAAAGAGTTGGCCAACGTATAGAATCGGACGCTTACCATGTTTTTGCTCAACGCGATGCAACCAGACGAGTACTTGGCGGAAGAGCGTTGCGTCACCTCCTATTTTACGAATTTGTGCTTCGGTGGGCTCAAGGTCAAGTACTGGGGGAAGGTCAGACTGACCAATCCATGCCATGCGCAAGAAGTAATCAGCTTGTTGTGCCCCAGAACTTGTAGTCGTAAAGAAGTGGTAACTACCCACCGCTATGCCATGCTTACGTGCTTGACGTAAGTCGTTGGGGTAATACTTATTAAATACAGAGCGTCCCTCAGTGGCTTTGATATAGGCAAACGAAACGGGATAGTTTACCGTACCTTGCACCCTACGACCATTGCCAAGGCTGCTGATGCGTAAGTTGCTCCAGTCGATGCCATACTTTTTAACCCTTCGGCCGCTGCCTTTTTCATGCTGATGACGCGAGAGGTCAATACCGTAAACGCGGTCGGCTGTGTAAACCATGCGTTCACCTTGGAAGCGCCCATTGCGCCACGAGCCGCAACGCACCATGCGATGATATTGTGAACTAAAGCCGTGGCCTGAGCGTTTACCCGCATTCCATTCGCCTTCGTAGTATTCTCCATTCGCAGCGTAAAGTTTACCTTGTCCGTCAAACTCTCCCTCTTTGTCAAACGAACCTTCATAGATACCCCGACTACTGAGGCATTTGCCTGAATGAAGTGAGTCCTTTTGCCAATAACCTACGTATTGCTTACCATTTGGATAAATCAGTTGGCCGTATCCCTGGCGCATGGGGTGATTGTTTATGTTCTTATTGGGATTGACGGTACCTACATAAATTAAGGAATCGGCAATGGTGAAACGTTTGCATTGCAAAGAAGTCGGAGCGGTGGCGCGCTTAGCCGTTGTTGACTTAGCCGAAAGCCGTTTAATCCACCCTTGTAAGTTTTGCCACCACCACATCGGCCAACAATGTACACTTCTCATAAGGCGCGCAACGTCGTAAGAAGAGATGCGTCCTTTTTTGTATTGTATGCCACTGATGTGTCCAGATCGATTTACCCATACGCCCCCTTCGGCAGCCGTGAAGAGCTCGCTTTCGCTATCCGTTAGTGTAGGGTAGGGAAGTTGACAGGCGCTCCCCAAGTCGTTATAAGCCAAAAGGCGGCTTCGGTTGTGTCGCACGCCCCAACGATAGACGGAGAAACGTTGACAATCTTTAGGCAAAGTTTTGCTATTGAGTTGTAAAAGAAGTAATCCGCTCTTATGGGCGCGCAGTTGCGCCTTTTGAGTGGTCATGTGTGCATTGCCAACGTTCACGTCTAATACCAACTGAGCCGTTTCTTTTTGTTTTGACTTTAGCGCTGCTTTAATCAACTTCAGTGTAGAGTCTGTTTGCTCGGCTCGTTCCGTTACTTTGACGCGGTAAGCCATTACCTCGTTATACCCATCGTCTACGACTGTATGCGTGCGTGCATAGTCGTCCAACTCTTCTTTTTCCCCTTTATCGTTGATGAGTTTCTGCGAGAGTAAAGTGTCGAGACGTATGAGGCGAGTGTGTAATTGTTGTGCGTTGAGCGAGTCCGGATAGTTGCCCATAAGCGCATCGCTTGTAATCAAGTCGCCTTCATTCGATACGAACGTCCCCGATTGATAGTGCACCTCGTCCGTATCATTGGCTTGTAGACAAGCCGTCTGGAGAGAGTCATCACGCAAGGAAATGTATAAGGTATCTTTATTGTTTACCTTTAAGAGGTAGTAAGCTTTCCCCTCAACGCGGCAAACGGCACTAAGTTGCTTGTCCGTTTTGTTAGGAATGAAAATGAATAAAGTGCAGCCCACAATAATAAGCAGTAGCACAGCACTAAGCGTTATGTAAACTTTTCGTTTCATGTCAAAAACTAAATATCTTTTTGCAACGTGCAAAGTTAGCAATTCTAATAACGAGGGTTTCATGTTAGAGTACTCATTTTAAGCGAAACTAAAAATAGTGAGCAAAGTTTTGCCTTTTCCGCTTCTTGTGCTACCTTTGCATAAGGTAGGCTTCGGCTTGTGCTACCTTTGCATAAGGTAGACTTCGGCTCAGCATAACGGGCGCACCCGACAAACCCTGTGGGGAGGGTGTACGGACGCTAACCCAAAACTGTTGCTAAAC
>ERZ780178.1333-NODE-1333-length-15894-cov-4.089336_pt1 | contig 15894 bp, 10 predicted proteins | sample MGYA00511018_ERZ780178 | MGnify/ENA primary metagenome ERZ780178 (study PRJEB29588, sample SAMEA2151439) | human gut metagenome | biome: human gut; feature: human-associated habitat; material: faeces | place: Denmark | collected 2008/2010 ...
CTCAATATCCTACATGGGGGCTTTTAGTGCTGTCCGCATAATCTGGTGCGGTTCAAAAAACGGAACGGGGGTGATGCTATTTATAATCTGTTTTACTCTGCAATTTCTGCACTCAGCAGGTCTAAAATCGCGTCTTCCGCGTTCCAGAAGTACGCGTTTTCACTGAGAAGCGCCGTGATGCCCGTGCGGTCAAAATAGGTGCGCACGCCGTCTGCCATGCCACAGCAGGCGACCGTTTTGCCTTGCTTTTGCAGGCTTTCACACAGCTCCAAAACGGCCTGCGCGCCGGAAACGTCAATGTTCGGCATGCCGCGCAGGGAAAAGATCACATGGTCGTAGGCGGGCATTTCCGCCATGCGGCGGTTGAATTCATCCACCGCGCCGAAGAACAGCGAGCCTATCACGTACACAACGCCGGTCGTCTCCAGCACCGGCGGCTTGCCTTCCACCGTGCGCAGCTTATTCGCGTCAATGTCGGAGAAGCTTACGCCAATCCGGCTGGATTTTGCAATGTACAAAACCGCAGAGTACGCAACACCGAGCAAAATCGCGACCGTCAAATCGAAAATGACCGTTGCGAGCATCGTGATGAGGAATTGGCTGATGCCGGATTTTAGCTTGTGGCTGAAAATGTAGCGGATGCCGCTCCAGTCGTTCATGCGCCACGCCGTTACCATCAAAACGCCGGCAAGTGCCGCAAGCGGCAGGCGCGCCATCACGCCGCCGAGCAGAAACATGGAGGCGAGCAGGAAAACGGAGTGGAACACGCTCGCAAGGCGCGTCTGCTGGCCGGATTTCACCGCTACGCTCGTGCGCGCAATGGCCGCCGTAGCCGGCACACCGCCGAAAAGCGGCAGCAGCATGTTGCCTACGCCCTGCGCGATGAGCTCTTGATCGGCGTTGAACGGCTCGTTTTTCATGCGGGAAGCCGAAGCACCGCACAAAAGACTTTCAATCATGCCGAGCGCCGCAATCGTCACAACGGGAGAGATGAGGTTTTTCAGCATGTCAAGGTTCAGACCGCCGAGGTCAAGGCGGTCTGCGAGCATCAGCGTGCGCGGAATGTCGCCCACCGTCGCAATGGAATCCATACGGAACAGGGCGGAAACGACCGTTGCCAAAATGATGCCCACAAGCGAGCCCGGCACGCGTGCGCCCCACTTTTTCGGCCAGACAATCATCACGACAACGACAAGCAGACCAATCAGCACCGCTTGGAGGTTCGGATGAAAGCCGAGGCGCGCGTAAGACGCGATTTTTGCCAAATTTGAGCTGCCCTCGGACGCAGTGCCGAAGAAATTATCGATTTGCCCCATCGCGATAATAATCGCAATGCCGGACGTAAAGCCCATGATGACGGGCATCGGGATGAAGCTGATGAGCCGCCCAAGCTTAAAAATACCGGCTAAAAGCAGCAGTGCGCCCGCCGCAAAGCACGCGAAAAACACGCCCTGCAAGCCGTAAGACGCCACAATGCCCACCAAAACGGCGCTCATCGCGCCTGTGGGGCCGGAAATCTGGAACGAAGCGCCGCCGAGTACCGCAATGACAACGCCCGCAATGATTGCCGTAACAAGACCCGCAGCTGCCGTAGCGCCGGAAGATACGCCGAACGCCAGCGCAAGGGGCAGCGCCACCGCGCAAACAGTCAGGCCCGCCATGATGTCTTTCATCAGCTTGGCGGTGTTGTAGCCCGAAAACTCCTGCTTCAGGCTCGTTAAATAGTTTTTTATCATGTTTCCCTCCAATAAATTGATTTTTCCGCATCATTTGCCGCTTTTTTACCGCAGCCTATTAACTATACCATTAGGAGCCGCTTTAATGCAAGGAAAAAGATACGCCGTTTTCTCGCGCTTTTCTGTGCATACAGCCCGCGTGACACACCTTATAAAAATCTTTACTTTTTATAGGAAATACGCTATACTTTGTACAAAAGCAAATGCGAAAATTCCTTGTTTTAATCCAAACAAAGAGGTATGAAAATGAACGTAAAAAAAACGGAAAGAGACGGCATTGTCCGCGCCTATCCCGAAAACGGCAAGCCGCTCGCGTGGTCTGCGTCGTCCGGTGTAGAGCTCATCGAAAGAGACGGCCTGTATTTTAAAGACTTGGAGAAGACCGGCGAGCTTCTCCCGTATGAAGATTGGCGTTTGCCCGTTGAGGAGCGCGCCGCAGACCTTGCTTCCCGCCTAACAACAGAGGAGATTGCGGGCCTTATGCTCTATTCGCCGCACCAAGCGGTGCCGCCCATGGCGTTCGGCCCGTTCGGCGGTACATATAACGGCCAAAAGTACGCGGAAGCAAATGTCCCTGCGTATACGCTCACCGACCAGCAGAAGGAATTCATGAACAAAGAGCACATTCGCCACGTCCTCATGATTACGGTAGAAGACGCGAAGACTGCCGCAAAGTGGAACAATGAGCTGCAAAAGCTTGCCGAAAGCATGCCGCACGGCATCCCGGTGAACATTTCCTCCGACCCGCGCAACGGTGCGCGCGGCAGCGGCAGCGTAGAGTTTAAAACCGCCGGCAGTGACGTCAGCAAGTGGCCGGAGGGTGTCGGTTTTGCCGCGTGCTTTGACCCCGAGATTGTCCGCCGGTTCGCGGAGGATGCGTCGAAAGAATACCGTGCGCTCGGCATCACCACGGCGCTCGGCCCGCAGATTGACCTTTGCACCGAGCCGCGCTGGATGCGCTTTGTCGATACGCTCGGTGAAAATCTTGAGATGACAAAGAAAATGGTCAAGGCGTACTGCGACGGTATGCAGACCACCGAGAATTCCGAAAACGGCTGGGGATATGACAGCGTAAACACCATGGTCAAGCACTGGCCGGGCGGCGGCACGGGTGAGGCCGGCCGCGATGCACACTATGCCTACGGCAAATACGCGGTTTACCCGGGCAATAATTCCGAAGAACACAGGAAACCGTTTACGGAAGCGGCGTTTAAATTAGACGGTCCCACCGAAAGTGCCTCTGCCGTCATGCCGTACTACACGGTTTCTTGGGGACTCGACACCAAAAACGGCAAAAACGTCGGCAACTCGTACAGCGAGTATCTCATCAAAGATCTCCTGCGCGAAAAATACGGCTTTAAGGGTGTCGTTTGCACGGACTGGGGCATCACGCAGGATCCCGCACCCATTATGGATACGTTTGCAAGCCGCTGCTTTAATATGGAAAACATGACCGAGGGCGAGCGCTGCTTCGTCGCCATCATGAACGGCGTAGACCAGTTCGGCGGCAACGCAGAGATTGCGCCCATCATGGAAGCGTATCAAATCGGCTGCGAAAAGGTCGGCGAAGAAGCCATGCGCGCCAGAATGGAGCGCTCCGCCGCGCGTCTGCTCAAAAATATTTTCCGGTGCGGCCTGTTCGAGAACCCGTATCTCGATCCCGAAGAGTCCGCTAAGATTGTCGGCAACGCGGAATTCTGCGCCCACGGCTATGACGCACAACGCAAATCTGTCGTCTTATTAAAGAATCGCAATCACTGTCTGCCGCTCCAAAAGGGTATCAAAATCTACGTGCCGCAGCGCAAGCTCCGCACCATGAAGGGCTTCATGCGCAACGATATTCCCGCCCACACGGAAGACCCCGTGACGGACGAGGTGATTTCGAAATACGGCGTGCGCGTCCATACGCCCGAGGAAGCGGACGTGGCGCTTGTCTTTGTGGAAAGCCCTGCGTGCAACGCGTATTCTACGGAAGACGTCGCAAACGGCGGCAACGGCTACCTGCCCATCACACTCCAGTACCGCCCCTATACGGCGGTGAACGCGCGCGAAGTGAGTATTGCGGGCGGCGATTTCCGCGAGGATTTCACGAACCGCAGTTACCGCGGCAAAACGAATATTGCCTATAATGAATGCGACCTCGATAACATTCTAAACTGTCGCGAGGCGATGGGAGACAAGCCCGTCATTGTCTGCGCAGCAATCAACAACCCAATGGTCATGCACGAGTTTGAGCGTGAAGCGGACGGCATCGTCGTCGAGTTCGGTGTTTCCCGCGCCGCGGTGCTTGACGTCGTCTTCGGCGATTACGATCCCACCGGCCGTCTGCCTGTGCAGATGCCGAAGGACATGGACACCGTGGAAAAGCATTGCGAAGACGTTCCGTTTGACCTTGAAGTGCACGTGGATGAATTCGGCCACGCCTACGACTACGGCTTCGGCATGAATTATGAAGGCGTCATCGAGAAATAAGGAGTGACATCTAATGAATACAGTAGAAAAATGGGGGCTTTTTGAAGTTTCCCTCAAAGGTCCGTCTGCGGGCAACCCGTTTACGGAGCAGTCCGTTTCCGCCACGTTCCGCAGCAAAAACGAGATCGTCACGGTAGACGGCTTCTATGACGGCGACGGCGTTTATAAAGTGCGCTTCATGCCCTCGTTTACGGGCGATTACGTCTATGAAACGGTCGGCAGCTTCCCGGAAGCGGAGTCTGCCGGCGATTTCACCGTAACGGAGCCGACCGGCAATAACCACGGCCCGGTGCGTATTGCGAACACGTACCATTTCGCCTATGAAGACACCACGCCATACTATTCCGTCGGCACCACGTGCTACGCGTGGGCGCACCAACCGGAAGAAGTGCACAAGCAAACGCTCGAGGAGCTCGATAAGGGCTACTTCAACAAAATGCGTTTCTGCGTCTTTCCGAAGCACTACATCCACAATTTCCGCGACCCGGAGACCTTCCCATATGAGGGCACCCCGGTCGATAATTCAAACCTCACCGAAGAAAACTTCTCGTATTTCGTCGATTTTTCCGGCAACAACTGGGATTTTACGCGTTTTAACCCCGAGCATTTTCGCCGCATGGAGCGCTGCATCGTAGAATTACAGGAGCGCGGCATCGAGGCCGACATCATCGTTATGCACCCCTACGACCGCTGGGGCTTCTCCGTCATGAACCGCGAGCAGGACGACCTCTACTGGAACTACGTCATCGCGCGCTTCTCCGCCTACCGCAACGTGTGGTGGAGCCTTGCAAACGAATACGACCTCATGCGCGCCAAGAAGCTTGAGGACTGGGAGCACTACGCAGACCTGCTCTGCAAAAAAGATCCGTACAACCACATGCGTTCCATCCACAACTGCATACCGTTCTACGACCACACTCGTCCGTGGATTACGCATTGCAGCTTGCAGCGCCAGGATCTCTACCGTCACGTGGAATACACCACCGATTACCGCACGCGCTACCAAAAGCCTATCGTGTGGGATGAGATTGCCTACGAAGGCAATATTGATATGGGCTGGGGCAATATCTCCGGGCAGGAGCTTACCCGCCGCTTCTGGGAAGCTTCCATGCGCGGCGGCTACGCAGGCCACGGCGAGACCTTCATGAACCCCGAAGACATCTTGTGGTGGAGCCACGGCGGCAAGCTGCACGGCGAAAGCCCCGCGCGCATCCGCTTCCTGCATGAAATTCTCACGCAGACGCCCGGTCTCGGCTTAAAGCAAGGCCCCGGCGCGTTCGATGAGACCGTCGCCGTGCCGGACGAGATGATCCCCGTCACCGGCTACGAGATTCACTACTACGGCTTCGGCCGCCCGAGCTTCCGCGATTTCGTAAAGCCCGCGGACGAAAACTGGCGCGTGGAGGTCATCGATACGTGGAACATGACCATCACCGATGCCGGCGTGCACAGCGGCAAGTTCCGCATTGCGCTGCCGGGCCACGAGTACATGGCCGTGCGCCTCACGCGCGTGTAAACATTCATAAAGCGTATAAATTTAAATAAACCGTAAAAGAGGGCACCCGCAGCGCTGCGCGGTGTCCTCTTTACTTGACAGAATCTTTCCCGCGCCGTACAATAAACCCAAGAGAACAAAGAAATATTCCGAAAGGATGACTATATTTTGGCGAATAAAAGAAAACGCCCCGCTGCTATGCGCGAGGAAGAACGGCAGGCACAGCGCGCAGCCGCCCGTGCGGAGCGACGCACAAGGCGAGCCGCAGAGCAGGCCGCACAGAATGACCCGCAGAAGGCGGAAGCCCCGAACGCGCCGCAAAAAGCAGGTGTGCCTCATAAAAAGAAGATCAACAAGTTCCGCGTGGCGGTTGTCTGCACCGCCGCCGTGCTCGTGGCGCTCGTTGCCCTCGGTGTGGCCAGCGCTGCCGGTGTGCGCACACCCATCAGCAGTATCGCCGCAGACGGCGAGCCGGAGTTCTTCTCCACCGTAAAACCGCAGGCCAGCGCTGCACCGGCAGAAAACACCGCTTCCGCCGCGCCTACGCCGTCTTCCGCTTTCGACGGCGCGCTTTTCATCGGCGACAGCATGACGACGTGCCTGAAAAACTACGTCACGGACGGCGCAGGCAGCACCACCGCTTTGAGCGATGCGGAATTCATGACCCGCAGCGATTATTCGTGGGGCGAAGCGCAGAACGAACTAAACGGCGGTGAGGGCGGCCTGTGGCTCGACGATGACACCGCTCTCACCGTCACGGAAGCCATCGACCGTTTCTCCGCGACGAAGCTTTACATTCAACTCGGCAAGGAAGACCTCACGTATAACGACGTTTCCGACGTCACGTCCACTGCACAGGCGGTTATTTCCGCGCTGCAAACGAAGTACCCGAACCTTGAAATTACCGTGCAGGCCGTTACGCCCATGCTGGAGTGGATTGACTATCAGGGGCTCAGCAGCAGCACCATCGCGCAGTATAACAAAGCGATGCAGACCTATTGCACGGGCAAAAAGAACCTGAAGTTCTTAAACATCGCCGCATTCTGTACAGAGGGCTACCTTCCCGCGGAGTATTGCGCTGACCCCGAGGGCTTGTGCATCCACTTAAACGACGAGGGCTGCGCCATTTGGGCAGATTATCTCCTCGGCAACAAAACGCCGGAGCCGTCGCCCACCCCCACGCCGACCCCCGATCCGAACGGCGACAGCACCGATAACACCGATACAACGGACACCGCCGGCGACACCTACACGGACGATTCCGGCGATTATACGGACAACACAGGGGATTACACCGATGATACGGGCGACTATACGGATGACACCGGTGATTACACAGAAGAATAACCTACAAAATATGGCATGCAAAATGTTTGGTATACCATATTTTGCTTTTCTCAAAACTTTTTGAAATTTTTTTGAAAAAAGGCTTGCAATTTAGAAAGAGATGTGGTATTATAATAAAGCCGTCAGATGAGGCGGCAAACAGAATAGTTGGTGTTGATTACAACGAGGGTCCACCTGTTCCCATACCGAACACAGAAGTTAAGCTCGTTTGTGCTGAAAATACTCGGCTGGCAACGGCCCGGGACGATAGGTTGGCGCCAACACTTAGAAGAATCACAGAAATGTGGTTCTTTTTTTATTTTTCAAAAGCTATAAGCTCCCTCTGTCAGAGGGATTTTTTTATTTACGCTTGCTTTTAGCTGTCCGCGCAGAAAGCTTGAGCAAAACTTTATTCCTTCAACAGGTTTTACTTCACGACTTACCATATTCAGCAAAACAACGGGAAAAAACGCCTTTTTTCCCTAAAACATGGCGTCAAAAAACATTGACATATCCGTGAAATTGTTGTAAACTTTTTTGGAATTCTGCTTTTTTCGTCTGCGTGCTCCGGCGGCAGGCGGACAAAGAAAAAAGATATACAAACGGAGGGGCGGAGACCGGCACTTTCCTGTGTGGCCGCACGCGTACCTCGAAGAAAGGTAAGTGTTCAAAAAGTGGAAAAAACCCTGATTTGTCTGGCCATCGCTCTGGTCGTCGGTCTGCTGATGTCCCGCTTGGCAAAGCTCGTACATCTGCCTGCGGTCACGGCGTACCTCGTCGGCGGTCTGCTCATCGGTCCGTTCTGTCTCGGCGCGCTGAACCTTCCGTACATCGGCTTCAATTCTCTGGAGCAGGTGGAGGGCCTCAGCGTCATCACGCAGACGGCGCTCGGCTTCATCGCGTTCGCCATCGGCAACGAGTTCCGCGTCTCGCAGCTCAAAACGATGGGTAAGCAGGCCATCACCGTCGGCATTCTGCAGGCGGTCATCACGACTATTGTGGTCGATATCGCCCTCATTGTCCTGCATCTCATCAATCCCGCCCTCCTTTCGCTGCCCTCTGCCATCACCCTCGGTGCCATCGCCGCGGCTACGGCCCCGGCGGCTACGCTCATGGTCGTGCGCCAGTATAAGGCAGACGGCCCGCTCACAAAGCTCCTGCTCATGGTCGTCGCCATCGATGACGCCGTGGGCCTCGTGCTGTTCTCCGTGTCCTTCGGCATCGCCGGCGCGCTCGAAATGGGCAGCATCAGCGTTGTCAGCGTCATTTTAGAGCCCATCATCGAGATCGTGATTTCCCTCGTGCTCGGCGCACTTTCCGGCCTTGCGCTCAACTGGTTAGAGACCTATTTCCATTCTCGCAGTAAGCGTTTGTCCCTCACGGTCGCCTTCGTGCTTCTCATGGTTGGTATCTCCTCCATGGAATTTGAGCTCGGCGGCGTGAAGATCGGTTTCTCTCTGCTGCTCGTCTGCATGATGACCGGTACGGTCTTCTGCAATGTGTGCAGCGCTTCCGAAGAGCTGATGAGCCGTCTGGATCGCTGGACAGGCCCCATCAACATTTTGTTCTTCGTGCTTTCCGGCGCGGAGCTCGATTTGAATATTTTAAGCAACCCGCTCGTGCTGCTCATCGGCATCATTTACATCGTCTTCCGCTCTGTCGGTAAGATCTCCGGCTCTTACATCAGCTGCGCCATGACAAAGTGCAGTGACCACATCAAAAAGCATCTCGGCATCACGCTTCTGCCGCAGGCCGGCGTGGCGCTCGGCATGGCGCTCACCGCTACGTCCCTTGCAGACGGCAGCATCGTGCGCAACGTCGTGCTGTTCTCCGTGCTGGTGTATGAGCTCATCGGCCCGTCTCTCACAAAGCGTTCCCTGCTTGCCGCAGGCGAAATCAAGCCCGAGGGCAAGACCAGCGCCCGCGAGGAGAACAAACCTGTAAAGCCCATTACCCTCAAGTAATTTCATAGAATACAAAACGCAGGAAGGCAAAGCGCTTTCCTGCGTTTTTTCATGCCCGATTTCATCTTGAAAGCAGGGAACAAATGTGCTATTATGGTGAAAAGAAATTCTTAGGGGGCGTTTTGAGTGCGCGTTGTGATTGCGATGGATTCGTTTAAAGGCAGTTTGTCTTCCATAGAGGCAGGCAAGGCCGTGGCAGAGGGCGTACGCCGCGCAGATGGCACAATCGGGTGCGTGGTGTGCCCTGTGGCGGACGGCGGCGAAGGCACGTCTGCAGCGCTCACAGAGGGCCTGCACGGCGAAACGGTGCGCGTGCGGGTCACGGGCCCGCTCGGCGAGAAGGTCACGGCGGAATACGGCGTCAAAGGCGACCTCGCCATATTGGAAATGGCACAGGCAGCGGGCCTGCCGCTCGTACCCCAAGATAAGCGGAACCCCATGAAAACCACCACCTACGGCGTGGGCGAAATGCTGCGCGATGCAATAAATCGCGGCTGCAAGCGGTTTGTCCTCGGCATCGGCGGCAGCGCAACGAATGACGGCGGCGTAGGCATGCTGCAAGCCCTCGGGTTCGATCTTTTGGATAAAGACGGCAACCCCGTCCCGTTCGGCGCAGAGGGGCTGCGCGTGCTCGCGAAAATCGAGAACAAAAATGCCCTGCCTGCGCTCAAAAACTGCGTCATCCGCGCGGCGTGCGACGTCACAAACCCGCTGTGCGGCGAAAACGGGTGCAGTGCCGTCTTTGGTCCGCAAAAGGGTGCTACGCCCGAAATGATTCGCGAAATGGACGGCTATATGCGAAATTACGCCGCATTGACGAAAGAACTGTATCCCGAAAGCAATCTTGATACCACCGGCGCAGGCGCGGCGGGCGGCCTCGGCTTCGCACTCGGCGTGTTCCTGCACGCAGAGCTCATGCCCGGCATTGAGATCGTCATGGAGGAAACGCACTTAGAGGAAAAAATCAAAAATGCCGATTTCGTCGTGACGGGTGAGGGCAGATTGGACGCCCAAACCGCCATGGGCAAAGCGCCCGTAGGCGTGGCGAAGCTTGCTAAGAAGTATCACAAGCCCGTCATCGCGTTTGCGGGCGGTATTGAAAAGGGCGCGGAAGCGTGCAACAAAGCCGGCATCACGGCGTTTTTCCCCGCCGTGCGCGGCGTGACGACATTAGACGAAGCCATGCGCCCCGAAACCGCGGCGGAAAATCTCGCCGAAAGCGCAGAGCAGGTCTTTCGGCTTCTTACCCTGCGATAAGGAGGTACGGTATGCACGATATTTGGAACCCGTGGCACGGGTGCGTGAAGTGCAGCGAGGGCTGCGCACACTGCTATATGTATTTTCTCGACAGTCAGCGCGGGCATAACGGCGCGGAAATTTACCGCACAAAAACGGGCTTTCACTATCCCTTGAGCCGCGACCGCGCAGGCAACTACAAAGTAAAAAGCGGCGAGCAGCTGCGCGTGTGCATGACGTCCGATTTCTTTTTGGAGCAGGCCGATCCGTGGCGGCGTGAAGCGTGGGAGATCATGGATCAGCGGCGGGACATCTCGTTTTTCCTGCTCACAAAGCGCCCAGAGCGCGTAGAAAAATGTTTGCCGTATAACTGGGGCGACGGTTGGGAGCACATCTTTTTCAACGTCACATGCGAAAATCAGCGCCGCGCGGACGAGCGCATCCCCATTCTGCACAGCCTTCCGTTTAAGCACAAGGGCATCATGACAGCGCCCTTGCTCGGCCCCATAGAGATTGAAAAATACCTCGCGATGGGGCAGATTGAGCAGGTTATCTGCGGCGGCGAAAACTACGACGGCGCGCGTCCGTGCGATTACGACTGGGTGCGCTCGCTGCATAGGCAGTGCGCAAACCAAAACGTCACGTTCTGCTTTATCGAGACGGGCACAAACTTCATCAAGGACGGTCGGCGGTACTTCCTGCCGAATAAGCGCGTGCAAAGCGAAATGGCGTATAAATCCGGCATATCGTATCAGGGCAAGCCGATGAAATTCAAGCTCGAAGACGATTACGGCCTGTTCGACGCCGGGCGAAAATACGAAAAATACTTCGGCCCCCAGTGCGAAAAATGCGGCAGCCGCATGATCTGCAACGGCTGCGCAAGGTGCGGTAAATGCACTGTGCTGGAAGGGAAATGAAAAAAGACCGCTGTATGTGCGTAATGCAAATCATACAGCGGTCTTTTAATTTTCTAAAAAGCTATCGCTTTTTCGGGGCCCCCCTTAATAGGGTTCCCCGATTTCAAATGTCCACCGGACATTTGAAACTCCTCTCCTGATTTTTGGTAGGCAAAAGAGTTTCGTCGTCTGCGGACGACGACCAAAGGTTTCACTTTTGGAAACGGACAAGCTTTTGAAAAAGTTTGAGCAAAACTTTTAACCCACGTTGCCGGTCACTTTGTTCTTTCCGTCTTCTTCCGTCCCGTAAAAATTGAAACGCCGAAGATGACGAAAAGCAGCAGCACCGCAAAGCACATCCAGCTCACAAACACCGCCGTACTCTTGCCGCTGAACATATCGTAGTAGCCTTTCAGGTAAATGATGACCACAATCAGAGGCAGAATGTACTGCATGTAAAGGCGGATCCAGTGCGGGAACTTAATGCCCTCGCCTTTGTTCGCTTCCTTGAGGAAATTCTCAAAGCCCCAACCGTTTTTGCGCACGCAGAACAGTACGAACACAAGGCTGCCCAGCGGCAGCAGATTGGAAGAAACAAGGAAGTCTTCCATATCCATAATGTTGCTGCCCTCACCCAGCGGCTGAATGCCGGAAAGCACATTAAAGCCGAGAATCGCCGGCAGGGAAAGCACCGTGATCAGCACAAAGTTCACGCCCACAGCCTTTTTGCGGCTCCAACCGCCGATATCCATGAAGAATGCGAGAATCTCCTCGAACACCGCAATGATGGTCGAAAGCGCCGCAAACGACATGAAGATGAAGAACAGCGTGCCCCAAATTCTGCCGCCCGCCATGTTATTGAAGAGCGTCGGCAGCGTGATGAACAGCAGCGACGGACCCGAGCCCGGCTCCACCCCGTAGGCAAAGCACACCGGGATAATGATGAAACCCGCCATCAGCGCAACAAACGTGTCCAGCAGCACGATGTTCACCGCTTCGCCCGTAATGCGCTTTTTGCGGTCCAGATAGCTGCCGAAGATCTCCATGGAGCCGATGCCGATGGAAAGCGTGAAGAACGCCTGCGACATCGCCGCAAACACCGCGTTGCCGAAGCCTTTCTTTGCCACTTCACCGAAGTCCGGCACAAGGTAGAACTTGATGCCTGCCGCGGCATTCGGCAAAAATGCGGAGTTCACAGCCAGCGCAATCATCAAAAGCAGCAGGGCAATCATCATGACTTTCGTCACTTTCTCAATGCCCTTTTCCAGGCCAAAGCCGCATGCACCGAACGAAATAACAATGGCGACAATCGCCCAGAACGTCAGCGTGCCCGGATTTGTCAGCATATCGCCGAACACGCCCTCTACCGCCTTGCCGTCCAAGCCGACAAACGTACCGGTTGCCTCCATAAATGCGTATTTCAGCATCCAGCCGCCCACCATGGTGTAGAACATCATCAGCAAAAAGCTGCCGAGAATGCTGATCCACTTCATGCGATGCCATTTCGTGCCCTTCGGTTCCAGTGTATCGAGCGCCTTGCCCATGCCCATGCGGCTGCCGCGGCCCACGGTGAATTCGCACACCATAATGGGCAGACCCAGCGCCACAAGGAACACAAGATACATCAGGATGAATGCCGCGCCGCCGTATATGCCGGTAATGTACGGGAATTTCCACACATTGCCGATACCGATGGCGCACCCGGCCGAAACTAAAATAAATCCCAACCGAGAACCGAATTTTTCTCTTTCTTTCATACGTTTTCCTCCCAAATTTTTTCCCCTGTATATTTTAAAGAACGCATATTTGCGTTCTAATCGGGCGAGGTTATGTGCGGAAGGCGTTTCTTTGCCGCACAACTTCATAGAACATCACGGTCGCCGCAATATTCCTCACTGCATGTTTTTCAGCATGGCGACCGCATCCCGCACGTATTCCGAGAGCGTCTTGTCCTGTACGCCCACTACGCTTACGGAGCAGCGGTTAACGGGAATCAGGATTTTCTTAGCAACGCATTCGGAAACGGCTGCCGCCATTTTCGGCGTGATCTCGCCCCAAAGCGCGTTTGCTAAGATAATGCCGATGGGTCCCACGATGACGTCTGCCCACGTGCAGTTTACCACAACGGGGTTTTCGCCTGTGGCGGCAGCGTCCGCACCGGCGCGCAGCATGGCGCTTGTGGCAAGGCTGTTCGTGCCCACGGCAACGACTTCCACGTCCGGCATGTTCTTTTTAATTTGGTCAGTCAGTGCTGCGCCCATTTTGCCGCCCTGACCGTCAATCACGAGTATTTTCATCAAAATCAACCCTCCGTAGGTTCGTTTGTGTCGCCGTCCAAAACGGCGGAAACGGGAAGTTCGCCGTACATCAGCGATGTGCAGTTGATCTGCATATCGCCCACGGTGACGGGCTTGCCGTCCGAATACACCTCAAGGTTAGAAAGCGTCATGCCCGCAGCTTCATAAAATGCACGGAACGTCTTTGCAATGGCTTCCAGAGAAGACGTGGAGCTGGCGGAGTCTAAATATTCCTGCAAAGCGCCGGAAAACTGCAAACGCACCTCCAGCATTTCGCCGCTCTTCATCGTGGAGACAACCTCGCCGTCTTTAACGTAGTCGAGCGCGTCCAGCGTCACATCCTCCGGAAATGCGCCCTTTTCTGCCATTTTCTGCACGAGCACCGCACCGTCTGCGGGCAGACTCTTATAGCTGTACTGGTCAAGGCCGCTGTCGCTCGGCACAAAAATCGAAAGCGACATGTTCACGGCTTCGCGCGTGTCTTCGGAAGCGGTCGGCTCCGGAGTCAGCGTCACGTGGCTCACTTCGCTTTCCGCGGCGGACGAGACCGGCGTGTCGCTCTCTAAAATCACGTCCGGCGTGCGCACGTATTTCGTGCCGAACCACCCCGCGCGTACGGCGACAACGCACAATAAACAGATTACAATGACGCCTACGGCCGCAAACGGCATGGCGCGGTCTACGTTGCGCTTCAGACGCTTTGCGCGGCTGTTCGCGGTAAAATGCGGATCTTTCGATTCATTCAAAACAGAATAATACACGCGGTGCAGAAGATCGTCCGGCGTTTCCAGGGTTTCTACCCATTCGCGCAGGTCGTCCTCGCTCATGTTCGCGGCTTTTTTGACTTTTTCCAGCTGATTTTGCACGGCAGAAGCGGATTTTCCGGTCACGCGGCCGATAATGCGCGTGTTGTCACCTGCACCGTAGTGCAGCGCCACCGCCGTCAACAGCGTGTAATGCAGGCGTAAAATGTCGCAGAGTTCTTTCGGCGTTTCAAACGGCATGTCTTTTGAGCGCTGTGCAATCTGCTCGTCCGTCAGCTTTTTTCGAATTTTCTGTGCATAATAGTCCATGCAGGTCTTGTGCGTTGTGCGCAGCACCCAAAGGCGCTCCTCGCCTTCGCTTTTAAAGGTTTGCGTGTCTAAAAAGTACTGCATAAATACATCGGAAAGCAGTGTAAGCGTCTCTTTGCCGCTTTTTGTGTGCATATAACAGATGCGGAACGCGTCGTCGCCAAAGCGCATCACGGCGCTTTGCAGGGCGGTTTCACTTCTTGTCTGTGGTTTTGCCATTTGCATCGTTTCCTTTCTCTGAGATGAGTTTGCGGCGGCGACGTTCTGTTTTCAGGTCGGAAACATCGCGGTTGATGCCGCTGTGCTGCAGCCACATGGCGATCTCGCCGCCGATGAGCAAAATAAACATGCAGGCATACAGCCATACCATTAAAATGACCAAAGCGGCAAGGCTGCCGTAGATGGTGGCGTAGTTTGCGAAGTTCTCCACGAAAACGGAGAAGAAAAACGAGAATAAGACCCACCCGGCAGAAGCCAGCGCTGCGCCGAAAAACGCGTTGCGCAGGGATACCTGCTTGCGCGGAATGGCAATGAACATCAACCAGAAAAAGAACAGCAGCAGGACATAGGACATGATGGGCTTAAAGCGATTGATGAGCGTCGGGAACGCCGGCGGCATCACCGTGATGAGCCATTCATACAGCATGTCGCCGAAGACCATCAGGCCCATGCTGACAAGCAGCGTCATGACGAACACGACCGTGTATAAAATGGCTAAAATACGCATAAAAATATAGTTGTGGTTTTTGGAAACGTCAAAAACGGAGTAAAGCCCCTTGATCAGCGCCACCATAGCCGTGGAAGCGGACCAAACGCAGGTGATAGCCGTCATGGAAATAAGCGTCTGCGGCGCGTGCACCTCTTGAAATAAGTAACTGACAACTTCTTCCACCGGCGGCGGAAGAAGTTGAACGAATGCCACGAGAAGCGAGGTGTCTTCAAACCGAATGACCTGCAAAAGGGCTAAGACCAGCATGAGGAACGGAATGAACGAAATGAGGATCCAGAACGAAACCTGCGCCGCGTAGGAGTCGATGGCGTCGTTATTCAGTTTTTCATAAAACCAGCCGAAGTGCTTTTTCAGCAGAATTTTCACGGCGCTTTCTCCCTTCTCACGCTTTCCTTACGTCTTATCGCGCAATTTGAGAACAGTATAACACAGAAATATAGAATTTTCCAGTGAAAAAGCACTTGACAAAAGAAAAAACGTGTATTATAATAATCTACGCTACATTATAGAGCAGATATGGCGGCATAGCTCAGTTGGCTAGAGCATTCGGTTCATACCCGAAGTGTCGATGGTTCGAATCCATTTGCCGCTACCATCTGGCCCGGTGGTCAAGCGGTTAAGACACCGCCCTTTCACGGCGGTAACACGAGTTCGATTCTCGTCCGGGTC
>ERZ780178.1340-NODE-1340-length-15843-cov-62.158475_pt1 | contig 15843 bp, 11 predicted proteins | sample MGYA00511018_ERZ780178 | MGnify/ENA primary metagenome ERZ780178 (study PRJEB29588, sample SAMEA2151439) | human gut metagenome | biome: human gut; feature: human-associated habitat; material: faeces | place: Denmark | collected 2008/2010 ...
ATGCTCAATTCAGTTGTTTGCTTCCCTAATTAAGTTTTCGGACGGCCTCCCCCATACTTTCATCATGTAAAACAAAAGGAAGTGGTAGGGAATAATGAGCATCTCTACCAGAGTCAAAAGGACGAAGGCAATCACCCTTCGGCGATCCACCACTCCACAGTAGTCAGGGCATAAATGATGTTCCAAGCGCAAACACCAATCCCAAAGTTTGTTCTTAGCTTTCATTTTCTTGCTTTCAATTTACATATAATTTAAACAGTCGTTTATACTTATTATATAATCAAAGTCTTGCCCGCTTGGGGCACTTTGCATATCTTTCAGGACCTTTGAGTCCTGAATTCATTGATGTTTTACCAACTTATTCTTCTCAGTTGCAAAATTACTACTAAAAATCGAAAAACTCTAAGAAAACTGATAAAAAGTGGCTGAAAAAGCAAAAAACACATGAGAAAAAGCATTTTTCAGGGTTTTTCAGTGTTTCATTCATGCGGTTTTTATTCGGTATCAGCATTTTTAGGCACATTTTTCTTGGCAGCAATCGAAAAAGACGCTATCTTTGCAATCGTAAAAACAAAGTTCGCGGTCTCAAGCCCGAGCTTCCAATCAAACCCCAAAGTTGCCAACAGGCATCTAAGAACAATGGAGTAGATGATAAAGATGATGATGAGTAGAAGAAGAGTAAATGATAGACTTACTATTCTTTAATAAATAAAGTCTAGTTTCAAGCCTATTGAATGGAAGGAAAAGGAAATTAAGAAAAAGAAAAAGTATAAGTATAAGTATAAGTAAAAGATGATGATGCGTTTCTCTAGAGAGACCATTTGTCATTCTTAAATCATTAAAAGATTTTAAGTATGAACAGAAGGATTTTAATTGCGCTACTGGCTGTAGGCAGCTTCATTTGCCCAGCCGTCGCTCAGAAGGTGGCCTTGAAGACGAACCTCCTTTATGATGCTACAAGCACCATGAACCTCGGCTTCGAATTTGGCCTTTCCCCAAAATGGACCTTGGATGTATCCGGCAACTACAACCCGTGGACATTTTCCAAGAACAAGAAGTGGCAGCACTGGCTTGTTCAACCAGAAGCTAGATACTGGTTCTGCAATAAGATGATGGGCTCCTTCATCGGCTTCCACGCCCTCGGAGGTTCTCATAACATAGGTAACGTAGATCTTGACTTCAAGTTCCTCGGTACCGACTTCTCCAAATTGAAAGATTACAGATACGAAGGTTGGTTCGTAGGTGCAGGTGTTGCATACGGTTACACCTGGGCTCTCTCCAAGCATTGGAACTTCGAGGCTGAACTCGGAGTGGGATACGTTTATTCGAAATCGGATAAATATGAATGCCCACAGTGTGGTGAGAAACTCGAGAAAGACAAGGCGCATCACTACGTAGGACCTACCAAGGCGGCACTCAATCTGGTGTATGTCTTCTAATTCATGATACATTATTATATTAATAAGTAAAAACTGAAGATTATGAATACATATAAGATTTTAAACAAGACACTTGGAGCCGTCGCCCTCAGCATTCTGTTTAGCACTAACGCTATCGCTCAGGAACAGGCTGCCAAGGATATGAAAGTCCTCAACAAGGAAATCAAGAAGAAAGGCAATAAGGTGAACGTCTATATGGACCTCAACCTCGATGACGTGAAACTGGCAAGCAACAAGGGTCTCATCCTTACACCTATTTTATATAAGGGTGAGGATACGCTCAAGCTCCCGGCTGTGGAGGTGATGGGTAACAAGAGATACATCTACTACCAGCGTACCAAGAAGACCGCTACCCAGAACCCGCTCATCGTTGCCAAGCGTGAAAACAAGGAGCCACAGACGCTCCGATACGCTTACTCCACTCCTTACCAGGACTGGATGAAGAACTCCAACTTCGCCATCAGCAATGATGCATGCGGATGTAACCAGAAACTGCTGGCAGAAAACCTGCTCACCAACAATGGCGAGGCGCTCGTTACTCCTCAGCAGCTCTACCAGGCTTATCAGCAGCCAAAGGCGGAGGCAGTGAAGATCAGACAGGAAAACGGTTCGGCTAGACTCAACTTCCGCATCAACAAGTGGGATATCGTGAAGGATCTCGATAACAATACCAATGAGTTGGCTACCATCAAGCAGACGCTCGACCTCGTGAAGAACGACCCTGATGTAACCATCACTTCCATTACCCTCCACGGATATGCTTCTCCTGACGGCAGCTATGCCAACAACAACAAGCTTTCCCGCAACCGTACCCAGGCTCTCTACAACTATCTGTTGAAGACCTACCCTATCGATAAGAAGCTCTTCAAGGTAGAATCTACAGCTGAGGATTGGGCTGGAACACTGGAGTACATCAAGAGTCACAACATCCCTCAGAAGGAAGCTGCGCTCAAGATCATCAACAGCGATATGACTCCTGACCAGAAGGAACAGACGCTCGCAGCCAAGGCTGGTGAAGCATTCCGATTCCTCGTTGACAAGGTTTGGCCAAGCTTGCGCCGCACAGATTACACCATCGAGTACGATGTGAAGGCATTCAACCTCGAAGAGGCTCGCAGAGTGATCAATACCCGTCCGCAGAAGCTCTCTCTCCAGGAGATGTACATGGTGGCAAACAGTTATCCGAAGGGAAGCGAAGAGTACAACAATGTATTCGACACAGCCGTGAAGATGTTCCCAGAAGATAAGCTCGCCAATCTGAATGCAGCCCTTGCTGCCATCGACAGAGGTGACAAGGTAAGCGCAGAGAAGTACCTGAAGAAGGCTGGCACCGGTGCCGAAGTAGATAATGCCCGTGGTTGCCTCGCCGTTCTCAATGAGGATTACGAAGCTGCCAAGCAGTACTTCCAGAAGGCAGTAGCCGGCGGCTTGAAGGGTGCTCAGGAGAATCTCAACAAGCTGAACAAGATTGTGGAATAAGAGTTTGATTTTTAAGTAATGCATATCAGGAAGTTAAAGGAGTTAAAGAAGTTAAGGAGTTAAGACGTATGTCTTACTGCTTAAAAAACACGCCAAAAAGACTGTTGTCTTAACTCCTCAGCGACCGTAGGGAGCGATAACTCCTTGACTTCTTTAACTCCTGAACTTGCGAGACTTGAATTAAGTATAAGTAAAAGAATAAACAATAATATTAATATAAACTAAAAAATTTAATTTAAGAACAAGAAAAGAAAGAATAGTATTTGATTACCCCGGGCGAAGCCAGTGATGAGGTCTGAGAGACCCGTCCATTTCGCAACTCTCAAAACTAAAAAATTTGTATAACACTTAATAAGTAAAAGATTATGAAGAAAATGAATTTGCTCGCAATGAGCTTGGTATCAGCAGCAGCGTTATCTTTCTCAAGCTGCAGTAACAATGATGATTTAGGTGGTGGCGCAGGTACACAGTCACAGGTAAAGGGTTTCTATATGACATTGGCCGTACAGACTCCTACTAGCAATGGTACAAGAACCTCTATTGAAAATCCAATACCTACAGAGGATGCTACCGCAGCAGAAGCAGCTGTTAAGAATGGTACTTTCTACTTGGTTGATGCAAATGGAGCCGTTGTATTTAGCAAGACTCTGACCGGTCAGGATTGGACAGGAGCTATCAAGGACCAGACTGGTTCTCAGAAGGATGGTAAGACTACACTTCAGATTCAAGTAGAAAATGTAGCTGCAGGTGCTACCTATAAAGTATATTTCAAGGCTGGTTCAACCAATATGGATACAGTAGAGCCGTTTACTATCACAACAGGTACCAGCAAGACAGGCGTGTTTACCGCAACTGGCATTACACAGACATTCACATCAACAGGAGCTTTTGCTAAGCCATGTGATACAGACAACAACTTCTCTATGTTCAACCAGAATGATGCAACAACCGATGGTAATGGTTATACTGTCACATTCACTGATGCCAACAAGGTTGAGGCCACCCCTGCAAAGGTTATGTACAATAACGCAGAAAGAGCAATCAAGATTGAGCGTGTAACAGCTCGCGTTGATGTTCCTACTAGTACAGAAGCTCTTTTGGGCGAATACCCAGCAAACGCTTCACAGGCATTGAAGAATGCAATTGACGATGCTAAGAAGAAGGTTACAAAGATTGAATTGGTTCGCTATGCACTCTCTAACATTACAAATAAGGCATACGTTATGCAGAATTGGAATGTAGCAAATAGCGTTTGGAGCCTTGCAATTCCTACAGACGCAACATTGGCTCAGACAAAGGACGCATTCGGTGAGAAGTATTTGCTCAAGGATGGTGGCTTCAAGGCTTTGAAGGGTGCTACAAATGATTATATCTTTGAGAACAACAAGGATGATGCAACTGCAATGTACTTCGAGTACAAGGTTACTTTGGATGCAAATCAGTTTAAGAATGCAGCAGGTGAGCTTATGCCAGTTGACTTCGAGGATGGTACATTCTATCGTTACAACAACGTTATCTACACAAGCTTTGATCAGATCATGAAGGCTTATGCAGACGTTGCAGGACTCTTCGAGAGTAAGACTGCTGCCCAGTTGAAGACAGAATTGGCAGAGGCTAAGACAAAGCCTACAGTTGAAACCGAGAAGTCTGTAGAGACCAAGTTGTCAGAATTCCGTGCAAAGTATGGCATCGAGGTGTTCAACGAGGGTAAGACATACTACAAGCAGGTTATTAAAGACAACCAGTTGGACAAGAACGTTATCCAGCGTAACACTATTTACCGCTTGCAGGTTAACAAGATCTTCAACGTAGGTGCACAGGTTCCTAACGGTGAGATTGACAAGAACGGTTTGTTCTACCTCGACGTAACAGTAACTGTTAACCCTTGGGTTCTCAATGTACAGGGTGTAGAGTTGGGTGACTAATCCCAAACACTTCGCTTAACCGCAGAAACAGAAAAAAAGAATGCTCCGGGGATGTACCCCATCCCCCGATCTCAAGATAATTCTTGAAACAACAATACTCTCAATCTCCCGGGGGCTACCCCGCCTCCGGGAGATTAAAAAAGAAAAAGATGATATTTGCCGCCAACAGATGGCGGGAACCCCTATCGTGCTGAATCAGCACCACTCAACAAGAAAAAAAAGATGCCGAAGGCTACCCCACTTCTTACGCCCTACGGCACACTAGATATAAGTATAAGTAAAAGAATTAATAAAACACAAACGATATGAAACATTTCATCATCAAAAACGGTTGCAAAGTGGTTTGTATCTCAGCCATCGCACTCTCTTCGCTTTCATCATGCATGAAAGACGATCTGACGAATTGTCCTGCACCTAAGGTGTCGCTCAAGTTCGATTATACATATAATGTTGAGAACGCTGATGCTTTCTCCCAGGAAGTGAAAAACCTCAACGTCTATGTTTTCGATAAAAACGGTAAATACTTCGATACCTATACGCAGTCTGCCGACAAATTCGAAACGGGTCACAGCATGGACATCACAGACTTACAGGAAGGCAAATATACCTTCGTCTGCCTCGCTCGTGACAAGAAACCTACAGGTAGCAGAGCCGACGGTGACGACGAGATGGAGTTCAGCTTCACCCAACTCACACCAGGTGTTTCTACCATCAACGACCTGCAGGAGGAAATGGGAAAGAAAGACGGAGAGGCTTCTGTCAACAACAAGAAGTTCACCGCTCTCTACACTGCCCAGACATCTCTCGACTTCAAGGGCAAAAAGGACACATCCGGCAAACTGAGCTTGATGAAATGTACCAAGACCTACCGCATCGTGATGCTTCCTTACGATAACGACCAGCAGGGATTCGTGGCAGAAAACTTCGACGTAAGAATCAAGGGTTCGGCTGCCCTCCTCGACTACAAGGGAGACAAGGTAAAAGATGCCAATGGCGTAGAACTGAACAAGCCTATCACCTATGTACCTTACAACGAGAAACTGGTAGTAAACTCCAGCGGTAATACACAGATTGAAGGTGAAGAAATCGACAAGGCTCTGGTTTACGACCTGTCTTCTTCCAGAATGTTCGAGCGCAAGGACGATGTAAGCACCCGCAACACCGAAAGCAAGGAGTACGACGACAAGCGAATCGTAATCACTGACAAGCGCACAGGCAAGGTTATCTTCAACCACTCACTGCCATGGTTCCTCGCTCTCTGCGGCGAGCGCACCGACAAGGGTTGGGAGGATCAGGAATACCTCGACCGCCAGGATCACTACACCCTCGTATTCTACGTTCCAAGTCCAGGTTCCGACTACCACATGGTCGCAGAAATCAAGGTGAACGGATGGGTTCTCAATCTGCAGGATGCAGACCTGGGATCCAAATAAGGAAACAGTGCTACCCACACTGTATAGAGAGAAAGAAAAGTATTAAGTATAAGTAAAAGATTAAAAAGATGAAACGCTATAACTCAACTTTGATCAAGATGACACGCCGGCTAGGCATGGCTATCGCAGCCTTGCTCATGTTGAGCACAATGGCATCTTGTTCAGACCAAGATTCGCAGGCACCTGCAACTGGCGATGAAGCTTACCTCAACCTAAGCTTCTCTACCGCCAGCGCCACGACTTCCAGAGCAGGCGGAACAGGAAATATCGGAAACGATGAGACTCAGGCTAATCCTAACCAAGAGAGCGACATTCATAGCATCAAGGTATGGGTGTTTAAATCAGAAACAGGACCAAGCGCCAATCCGATTGCTTACAAGGAAGACAACACTCCTACTGCTGTTGGCGGAGGTACCGCCAACGGCACCTACACGCTGAACTTGAGATTCTTGCGTAAGATCAACGGTGAAGAACTCAAAAACATCGACCTCTATATTCTGGCAAACTCAGAGAGTACCAATATGGCTGATAAGCTGAAGGGCAAGGATTTCCGCAGCATTACCCGAGCAGATTTGCAAAAGGCAACCTTCGATGATCCATTCGGCATTACAGCAGAAGGCAAGGCTCAGACTACAGCAGTACCAACCGGCAAGGGTCTCCCAATTTCCCGTGCCATTACCAACATAGCAATAGCCGATCACGTAGCTGATACCGAGGCAGGTGCAAAGAACAAAGGTATTTCGATTCCTCTGGTTCGCGCCGTTTCCAAGCTTCACTTCTATTTCGCCCGCAAGGATGCAGCTGATGCCTTGACAGAAAATGTGAAGGTAACAAGAATTGAAATAGATGGAAACACCTTCCCTACAGCAAGCTATGTTTTCCCTGATGAAGAGGATTATACCAAGGCAAATGCCAACAAGGCTGCAACAAGCAGCAAGTATGGCACTCCTGCTTACGTACCAACAGCCCTCCAACTGGGAGGTGTTGAAAATTCGGGAATCGCAGCAGTTGCAGACCCTACGGCATTCATCAAAAAGAGCCAGACAGCTCAAGAATACCTGAATGCTTTCAAAGACGCAGGTATCACTTCTCATCATCTCTGCTATCTCCGTGAAACCAACAAATCTATCCCAGTGAAGATTACCTATCAGTTGGCAAACGGAAGCATCGAGAAGACCAAGAAGATTTCAATTCCATCCAGCGGTAATGCTATCCGCAACCGAGAGCTCGTAGTTTACGGCTACTTCCTCCAGGGTGGCGCCCTCTGCCTCGACTGGCAGGTAATGCCTTGGAACAAGGTAACTTCTGAAATCAGCTGGAGCAATGTAAATTGCCAGATGTTTGCTTGGCAGACACCATCCAAAAATGAAACTGAATTTACACCGAATCCAAAGGGAGGTGATGCAGAAGGTCTCTACTGTCTGGTAAACTATCCTAGATACAAGGATACAGAATATGAGATATTGGAGGATAAGAAATCAGGAGCAGCCTTCTATATCAAGGTAGATGGTCCTACCGGACTGGTTTGGAAAGCTCATCTCACCAACCCTACTGAGTTTGCTTTCAAATATGATAAATCTACCGAAAGCACCAACTGCGTTTCTACAGGCATCGCCCGAAAAGATCCTTATCAAATCAAGGTAGAAGCCAATTATCCATGGACAAACAATGCTTCATGGGATAAGTTGACAGAATGGGCTATAGGTAAAGGCAGCAAACCTGTATATACCGACCTCTTCGTAACCGTATCACTGGATGGAATCCATGAATACGAAGTAGAAATCAACCCAGACAAAGCCGGAGGTATGTACAAGAACGGAAGAAAGTTTGCAGGAACCAACACCCGCATCCGCATCTTCCAGCTGCAGGCTACCAAGGGAACTGCCTACAATATCCTTCAGAGCAATAGTAAACATTATACTAATTATTTAAATTAAGGAGGGCAAACAATGAAAGCAATATCAAAATACTTTGCGATGTGTGCAATCGCCCTCTTAGGGCTTGCAAACACATCTTGCATGAGCGATGATATGGACGGCACACCGAGTTGCGACTACGATGTAGTGCTGGAATATAAAGTAGGTGGTTCTGCTACTGAAACCCGTGCAGCTGTTACCCGCGCAGGAGAAACAACAGAGGATGGATCGGATGATCTCAATGAAAACAAGATCAATCGCCTTGACCTCTTCGTTTTCGATGCAACCGGAAAACTCGTCAAGAGTCTTGCTCTTGAAGATGCTTCTGTTCAGGGCAGTCCTACTACAGATTACAAGCACAAGAAGTTGGAAAGCAAACAGCTGAAGCGTTCGGAGATTACAGGCAACAAACTCTATCTGGTGGCAAACCTGGATAATATCAGCGGCATTACAACATTGGATGGATTAAAGGCTGCCACCATCAACAAGGCAGCCACCTTCAATCCCAAGGCACAGCAGACCTCATTCGTGATGGATGCCAAGATGGAGGAGACCAAACAGATTGAAAACGGAATGATTCACATCAAGTTCCAGCTGAAGAGAGCGCTTGCCAAGATTCGCCTCAACGTTCAAGATGACAAGGGCAACGCAGTACTTCCTAAGGATTATGCCTGCCAGTTGATACACTACGCAGCAGACGGTTCTATCCTCGCAGAAGGTACCAGCACAAACAATGCATTGAATACAGATGCAGCTGCCAGCAGCAAGGTAACAGTTCCTGCCGTCACACAAGACAATAAGGCTGTGTTCTACTCATACGCCAACAGTTGGATTGACAAGACAAACAAGGATCCAAAGGCAGAAGAGCCAATCGATGTCACCAAGCAGACCTACATCCTGCTCAAGGCAAAATTCAACAACAAGGATTACTTCTACAAGGTGCCGGTAAACAAGCGCCTCTTCGAAGGCAACGATGCCACAACAACAGATTGGGCAAACTACGAGCCTCTCTATCGCCTCGACCGCAACACCATCTACGACGTAACAGCCAAGGTGGACCGAGAAGGAGGAGGTACTCCTGAGAATCCGGCAACATTGTATGTGAATCCTATCGTAAGTGACTGGGATGACAACATCGCATGGGACTATACTGATAAGGTAAGCATCGAGATGGAACGAGAACCAGGAGAATTTGGAGAAGCTGTGGAAGTTCACTACGGTATTGCCAATGGCGGTGGTCCAGCTATCAAACTGAATAACATTGATACAGGCAACAAAAACTGGATCCTTCAGTGCGACAACCCAGACTTTGCGTTCTATGTGGATGGAAAGATCTATGATACAGTAAGTAAGAGCGACATCAATGGCAACTCATTCACATTCTATGTAGTGCCAAAGAGAAATAAAGACTTAGCAGTAGAAAGAAATTTCGACACCAAGGTATTTATCGTTCTTGCTCCTGACATGAGAAAGGTTCTGTTCAATGTAGGAACTGGAAAACTACCTGGAGATGACTTTAATATCAAGTTCACCCAGGGTGCTGATCGCTCAGGAATTTAAATGAGAATATGTGGTTTAAATAAACTAAAGGATTAAATCATCATGAAGAAGTTAAATAAATATAGAAAATCTGTACAAGGCTTGATGTTGTTGACCTTCGGTCTAACAATGGCAGGATGCTCCGCTCAGGATGATTTCTTCACCGAAACATCGTCAGAGAGCCTCAGCATCAAGCCTAGTGTAACAGAAGCAACTGTATCAAGAGCAGTTGCTTCTGACCAAGCCCTGCGTGAAGCTGCACTGGACAACCTGTACGTGAAGATTTTCGACAAGGAATATCAGGAGCAAAGTGTCAACAAGAAGTTTGACCGCAACTTGCAAAACAACAAGCAAGAGGTTCTTGGTCAGGGCAACTGGAAAGTTGACTTGAACCTGCAGGAGAACAAGGATTACTTCGTGTACTCAATTGCCAATGCAAAAGAGGACTTACAACAGGTAAACTCATTGGCTGACCTGGAAAAGAAGGTGCAGACTGATGAAGACATCTGGAAGCCTTACAGCAGCAACAAGAATGCAACCAAGAACTTCCTGATGACTGCCAACTCTCCTTGGACAGTCAGCAAAGAGCCTACCCAAACCATCGACAGTAAGCTGACAAGAGCAGCAGCCAAGATCGTTGTAAATCTCAAGATCAATGTTGCCGGCTACGAGGTGGTAGGTGAACCTACCTGGCAGTTGCTGAACTATAACACCCAGACTACTCTCTTTGGTGTAAATACAGCTAAGAGCATAGCTAGTATGAGCGAAACAGAGACGAATGAGACAATGGCTAAGACTGCTGATGGCTATCAGTTGGTTACCTACAGCTACGCAACATTATGGGATGATAATGCAAGTGCACCTCAGGCAAAAATCAAGGTGATGCTGAAGAAGGGTGAAGAAACACCTGTGGATTACTATTACAGTATTCCAGTTCGCGACCCTAAGGCAACCAAGTCATTGGATCGTAACTACGTCTATACAGCCAACGCCACCGTAACAAGTCTGGGCAGCAGCTCTGACATTACTTATGGTGATGCTATGAATCTGGTATATGATGTACAGAAGTGGACCAAGGGTGAAGAGACAACAATCAATGCTGGTGACCAGAAGTACTTGTTGGTTTCTCCTACCTTTATGATCATGAAGAACCAGAGATTTGATAATTCTACCATCAAGTTCTATGGTTCTGGTAAATGTACGGTGGAAACCTCGGAAATTTACTATTATGACAAAAATGGTAAAAAACAATCATGCTCTGGTAGTCAATACTTCAAAGCTTCTGCAGAATATGCAGAGGGTCATACTGTGTTAAAGGACAAGGGAACAATTGTTATTGGCGATGCGAAAAATCCGAATGCCAATGACTTCGTGCCACTGTCTGTTAAATTTATCAAGATAAAGGTTACTTGCGAAGGTCTGGAGGATCCTGTGTATGTAACAATCAAACAGTATCCTTTGGAGTATATCCAGGGTATTGCTGGCTGGTATTCTACAAAAGATGAATTAAATACATACCAAGGTTATGATTGGTTTGATAATCCTTCTGGTAAGATTGCTACAACTGTAGGAATTGACTGGAAGGAAGATCAAACACCACATAAGACACGAAAAGGGTATGCTGATGCTAACTTTCAAGCTAAGGTTTGTATAGATAACAACATCTATACATACTATGACAAAAAGAAAGACAAGAATTATCAAGCAACCACGAGAAGCAATATGAGAGAACAAAATAATAATCAGATGTACGTCGTACAGATTACAAATACCCCTCAAAATAGCAAATACAAAATAGGTCACGTTACAAATATTGATAAAAATACGAAATTATCTTCAGAAGATGTTGTATCTCCAGCATTTATGTTGGCATCTCAACTTGGTACAGTTTCTGCATTCACAGGTAAAAACGATGGTAAAAAAGCATCAGAACATTGTGATAAATACGTAGAGGTGAGAACGGATGGTAAAAAATATACCGACTGGCGATTACCAACAGCATCGGAAATTGGCGTTATCACAAATTATCAATATGATACAAATCAAAATGTGATTGACGTTGTATTGGCTAGAAGAACCTACTGGGCCTTAAATGGCAATCAAGTTACGGCTAATGAAGACGACCGGTATACTGGGTATGTCCGTTGCGTTCGCGACCTCTCACCAGACGAGGTAAAAGAGCTGGAAAACAAGAAAGAATAACAATTAAAGAAGGTACAAAATGAAAAAGTTAAAATTATATATCGGAATGTTGGTAGGACTGTTAGCAACCATGCTAACAGCCTGCACAAGCGATTTGTCTGAAGAGACGGTGCCTTCTAACAGCAAGGGTGAGATGACGCTCAGCTTCAAGGTATCTACTCCAGACTACAAAATCGGAACAAGATCTGAGGGCTACAACAACGAGGGATTCGGAAGCTCTGATGTGCAGATATTCTGCTTCGATGCCAACGGATACTTCCTGGGCATGGGTCAGGATCTGAAGGTGGAAGCTACAAGCAAAGAGGAAATTGGCGAAGGTGCAGTTAACACCAATAACAAAAAGATTAGTGTGAAGATGCCTAATGCCACCGCCCGACTCCACATCATTGCCAATGCCAATATCAATACGGCAAAGGCTGCCAACGAGTGGATTGGTTTGCATGAGAACAAGCTGATTACTACGTTTGAATCAAAGGCAGATGAAAATCAGGCTCTGAAAACCAAGTATTGGGGATATTGCAGTGGTTCTACAACAGCTGAAATGAAGGCAAAGCTTACCAATAGCAGCAATGTGATTCATCTGATTAGAGATCGTGCTAAGATCACAGCAGACTGGGAAACTTCAACCAATATCAAGAGTGTAGAAATCTCCATCGGCGAAGGAATGTTGTATGCTACAATGGCAGCATTCGACCGTAACAAACTGGAATTTCCAAACACCACTGCTGCTAAGGATTGGGAATAGAATATTACCGACATTACCCTGCCTAAGTCAGAAGAAAGATACAAAGGTTCTGCAGGCCAGATGGGAACTGTGCAATATTGCTTTGAGGATGAAAACTCAAGTAAGAATCCTGTAAGATGTATTCTGAAAGTGACATTCAACGACAACACCGTAAAATGGTACAAGGTTTATCTTCAGAATGAGAATCAGCAATTCTATAAGGTCAAGAGAAATTATACCTATGCGATTCACATCAAGAAGCTGAATCCAAAGTTAGGTTATACTGGCTACGACAATGCCTTTAACGGCTATGCTGCCAACAACCCTTGGATTCAGGTAGAGCAGATCGTACCAAAGATATCAGATGGAACTTATACATTGGAAATTCCTAATGGTACAAACGTGATGTTGAACGATGGTGCTGCAGAAAGTCAGGAAATCGACTTCAATTACGAAGGTGGCAATTTGAACCAAGCAAATCGTTTCGATGTAAACTGGGTTACGAATAATGAGTTAGGTAAGAAAGATCTCACCATTACCTATGAAAACGGTAAGGGTAAGATTGGCTTTACCAGAGATGTCATTACCGACCAGCTGAAATCTGGCGAAATCCGAATACTCGACAAGGTGAGTGGTATGAGTAGAATCATCAAGATATACAGTATCACGAAGTTCGACTTCGGTTTCACCTTCTCAGGTATGTCAGGAAGGTATAAGGATAATACGGGTACTCTTACCTATACGATTCCGAAGAACTATCCTTCTGAGCTTCTGCCAGTAGAAATTAGAATAGCTTCTAACACCATCAACCCTGAGGATTGCGATGTGGAGGTAGGTTCTACAGAAGAAATCACAGAAGGCAAGGATTGGAACTGCTGGTTCTTAAAGAAGTTTGACTCTGCATCGGCTCTCGGAGTAGAGCAGAAAATTACTCTCAAGAACATCAGAAACAATAACAGTGGTGCTAAGGGTAGCTTCTACGTAAAAGTAAAATATGGTGGTGGTTTGCAAACTTTTGCATTCACCTACAAATAAAGAATTAGCAAAATACAAAAGTTAAGAATCATATATCTGTAAGAGAGGAGGGAAGGAAGTTGGGAATACTTCCTCCCCCTTGTTTTAGTTATTATAAGACATTATTATCATTTACTATTATACAAATTTGCGAAGACTAGACTAGACTGGTCGTTGGAATTTTAGTTGCCGAGGTGACTCACCTTCTAAGATTCCACGACTTTTTGGCTCAGGGGAGATTGTCCGTGTATAAGACAATCTCCCCTAAGCCATATTTTGAGCATTAATAATTTAAACTGTTTTTGTCTAACAAGAAGTCTTTCAGCCCGATTGTAAGGATGCCATCTTCATTTCTCTTGGGCTTGCGATTAGTTGGTCTAAATATTGTTGTCTTTTAATCTCCATAATTATGTTGTATTATCAAAAAGTGGTAAACTTACCGTTTTTCGTCACTAAAAAGGCATAAACGAAGGCTTTCACCATGATTTACAAGCAAAAAGTGGTAGTTTTACCACTTTTCGTCACTTTCCCATTTTCTAGTTCCCAAAATCCCTTATCCATAACATATTACAGATCGAGCTTTTAGCTCCCCATTGAATACGTGTATTTTTTTAATGACTGAATAGTTACCCAGAAAGACCGTGAGGCAGAGTAAGATAATAACTTTCAAAGCAAAAAAAACTCCCTATAAGTTCAGGCATCTATCGCCTGGCTTGTAGGGAGAACTTGTATCTGATAATTTTATGATTTCAATTGAAGCAATTGCTCATGGGTTAAGCCCGTCAGTTCCATGATAGAGTCATCATCCATACCCTTTAATAGCATTTTCTTCGCTATATCAAGACTTTTGTGATAACTACCTTTGGCTTCACCTTTGGCAAAACCCTTAGCTTCACCTTTAGCAACACCTTCATCAATACCATTCATGTAATAGCTCATTAAGACACCATAGTAATCATCGGCGGCCTTTAAGCTTTCATCATATTTCTCTTGCTCTTCCTGACTCAGACAGCGGGAATCTGCCAGTTCAGCTAGACGCTTGAAAATCTTCTTCTGTGCCGTAAACGGCATTCTCTCTAATGCTTCCATATGCTTTAATACATAAATCCATTTGTCAAAATCACTTTCACATTCTTCAGCCTTCTTGTCAAAGAAAGGAAGAGACAAGTAGATGAAGTGAAGATTGTCGGAAAAGACATCTTGACTTCCTTTTTCATACAAGGCTACATCAGTTCTGAATTTCGACACTGCATTGTCCTTTGGCATGAAATTCATCAGGCAGACGACATAGACGGGCATTAACTGATAGAGAGCAGGTTTCTGTTCGATTGTCTTTTTCCGCTGCCCGACAATAGCCTTGCTGGCATAATAGATGGAGCGATTGACAAAAAACGGCACCCATCTGTTCTGCATCTCGACAATGAAATGATTTCCATCATCGGTTTCACAATAAATATCAAAGATGCAGCCACGCAAATCTTTTGAATCTGCCAGTTGCTCTTTATCCTTGAAGGTGACATCCCTGATATGCATTTCGTCAACCAACAAGTCGTTCAAGAAACTAATCAGCAAATCCTTGCTGAATTCTTGTCCGAAGAGGCGTTTGAATCCCCAATCGGTGAAGGGGTTAATATATTTACCCATGGCAAAATATTGAGATAATTGATATCTGATGGCAAATTTACGATTTTTCTCTGAAAACTCCAAGAAAAAAATGCAAAAATTTGAAAAACCATAGAATTTACCTATATTGGATAATAAAACTATTCCGCCTCACCGGATATGTCGTTCATCCCCCGCCAGGCGTTTCGGCGGAGGATAGGGAGATTATTAAAAAAATATCGCCCATCATCTGATATCCACTTGCACAACAGGTGTTGGGCGAGCGCATATCAGCTGTTATGCAAGCGCACAACAGCTGTTGTGCGGCTGAAGACATAGGCATCTCCGGCTTATACCATTAATTCTTCCGGCAACAAGCAAAGGTTACTCCGAAGACTATTAACGTAAAAACGATGCAACAATGATAGTACTTACAAGGCACGATGATAGTACTTACAAACTGCAAAGACGTCACTGAGTGGTCGCTATGATAGTACTGACGAGGCGTAAAGCCGCTTGTATCGCTTATTGCCTCACTATGGCACAACATTGCCCCTTACCAGGGCAATA
>ERZ780178.1349-NODE-1349-length-15790-cov-16.856562_pt1 | contig 15790 bp, 8 predicted proteins | sample MGYA00511018_ERZ780178 | MGnify/ENA primary metagenome ERZ780178 (study PRJEB29588, sample SAMEA2151439) | human gut metagenome | biome: human gut; feature: human-associated habitat; material: faeces | place: Denmark | collected 2008/2010 ...
TACCAGGGTATCTAATCCTGTTTGATACCCGCACTTTCGAGCCTCAGCGTCAGTTGCACCCCGGATACCTGCCTTCGCGATCGGAGTTCTTCATGATATCTGAGCATTTCACCGCTACACCATGAATTCCAGTATCCCTGTGTGCACTCAAGACCTCCAGTATCAACTGCAGTTCGACGGTTGAGCCGCCGTATTTCACAGCTGACTTAAAGGTCCGCCTGCGCTCCCTTTAAACCCAATAAATCCGGATAACGCCTGGACCTTCCGTATTACCGCGGCTGCTGGCACGGAATTAGCCGGTCCTTTTTCTGATGGTACATACAAAACACCACACGTGGTGCACTTTATTCCCAACTAAAAGCAGTTTACAACCCAGAGGGCCGTCTTCCTGCACGCTACTTGGCTGGTTCAGACTTGCGTCCATTGACCAATATTCCTCACTGCTGCCTCCCGTAGGAGTTTGGACCGTGTCTCAGTTCCAATGTGGGGGACCTTCCTCTCAGAACCCCTACCCATCGATGCCTTGGTGGGCCGTTACCCCGCCAACAAGCTAATGGGACGCATCGCCATCTCATACCGATAAATCTTTAATTAAAACATCATGTGATATCCTAATAACATCGGGCATTAATCTTACTTTCGCAAGGCTATTCCTGAGTATGAGGCAGGTTCGATACGCGTTACTCACCCGTGCGCCGGTCGCCGCCTGAAGAAAGCAAGCTTTCTTCATCGCTGCCCCTCGACTTGCATGTGTTAAGCCTGTAGCTAGCGTTCATCCTGAGCCAGGATCAAACTCTTCATTGTAATATAATGTTTTTGTTTATTCTCTGTTTGTGCTCAAGACGCCTGTCAGATTTATTTCGCTTGGAATTGACAAGTGACTTTTTAACCCGAGACATTCTTTATTGAATGCTCATTTGTCTCTTGTACTTCTCTACAAAATAGTTTTATGTAATTCTTGTCAAAGATCGTTTGCTTATCGTTCGTTCGACCCGTTATCAGCACTGTGTTTGTTAGTGTTGTAGGCCTCATTTCTGATTTGCGAGTGCAAAGGTAGGGACTTTTTCATTACGAGCCAAATGTTTTTGGAAGAAATTTTTGAGAAATTTCTCCTCTAAATGCGTAAGTCGTTGTAAACCAACGACTTAAAGAATGAAACTTTTTTCAAACTTTTTTTCGCGGGGAACGAGTAACAAGGCAAAAGTACGCTCTCTGCTTTGAAGGAACAAATAATTAGGACGATTTTTTTATGTTTTGTGCTGAAGAACATAAATGCGCTTGTTTTACGCGTATATACATATAATATATATATGAGCACGCTGGGGGGCATTAATTATCATGTAATTTATCGTTAATTATTCAAACTGCAATTTGTGACTATAGGTAAGAAATCTTGACGTTCTAAATGTGACGTTCTAAAAAAACACTGAGGAAGATATGAGGGGTAAAAGGGAGTATTTTGAAAATACTGAGGGAGAAAAATGAAAACACTGAGGGAGAAAAATGAAAACACTGAGGGAGAAATTTAAAAACACTGAGGGAGCGATAAATCTCTTGCACTGTTTTTTTGAGTTTTTTCAACGATGTTTTTGCGTTTTGAAGGCCTTTTTGTGGGCGTTTTTGCGAAAAATGGGCGAAAAGCAGCTATCATGGAGATTTTCTTAAGTACTTTGCATTTCTAAAAGTATTGATTTTCAATTAGTTGCAAAATTTACCTACTTAACTACGCATGGTTAAGCTACAACTGAGGGGCAGACCTTTGGTCTGCGAATAAGAGAATGGTAAGCTAAAAATAGCTGACTCATGACTCTTTATTCGCAAGCCAGAAGGCCTGCCCCTTAGTTGCTGAATAGTACACATGCGTACTATATAATGTACTTTATAATGTACACATATAATTAATATATATATATGTTACTTCACAATGATGAGGAAGTAGTTCTTCTTACCACGCTGAACAAGAAGATACTTGCCGTCAATGAGGTCGTCAGAATTGATTTCCTGATCGAAAGCAGCAAGTTTTTCTTTGTTAAGGCTTACGCCACCACCCTGGGTGAGTTTACGCATTTCACCCTTTGAAGCGAAACACTTGGTGGTTTCGGCAAAGAGGTCAACAGCCTTGGCTCCAAGAACTTGATCTTTGGCTACCTCGAATTGGGGTACACCATCGAATACGCTGAGAAGCGTAGCTTCATCAAGTTTTAAGAGGCTATCTTTAGTAGCCTTGCCGAAGAGAATGTTTGAGGCTTCGAGGGCCATTTCATAGTCTTCACGACTGTGTACCATACAGGTAACCTCTTCGCCCAACTTCTTCTGAAGGAGACGTCGACCTGGGTCGGCACGATGTTCGGCAATGAGGGCTTCAATCTCATCGTGTTCGAGTGAGGTGAAAATCTTGATATAACGTTCTGCTTCTTCGTCGCCTACATTGAGCCAGAATTGGTAGAACTTGTAAGGAGTGGTGTAACGACGATCGAGCCATACGTTGCCTTGCTCCGTCTTACCAAACTTCTTACCGTCAGCCTTGGTAATAAGCGGACAAGTGAGGGCATAAGCATCAGCTTCAGCACCAAGAGTACGACGAATAAGTTCGGTACCAGTGGTGATGTTGCCCCATTGGTCAGAACCACCCATTTGGAGTTTGCAGTTCTTCGTCTCATAGAGGTGGAGGAAGTCGTAACCCTGTAAGAGCTGGTAGGTAAACTCTGTGAATGAAAGTCCGTCGCGTGCTTCACCATTCAAGCGTTTCTTCACGCTATCCTTAGCCATCATATAGTTGACAGTAATGTGTTTACCAATCTCGCGTGCGAAATCGAGGAAGGTGAAGTCCTTCATCCAGTCGTAGTTGTTAACCAATTCGGCTGCATTGGGAGCATCAGAATCGAAGTCGAGGAAGTGAGAGAGTTGCTTCTTGATACAAGCAACGTTGTGGCGAAGAATGTCTTCAGTAAGGAGGTTACGCTCGGCACTTTTGCCTGAAGGGTCGCCAATCATACCTGTTGCACCACCTACGAGTGCTAATGGCTTGTGGCCCGCACGCTGAAAGTGGCGGAGCATCATTACAGAGCAGAGATGGCCAATGTGTAAAGAGTCGGCCGTTGGGTCGATACCTACATAGGCTGTTGTCATGCCTTTTTCGAGCAATTCTTCAGTGCCCGGCATCATTTGGTGCAACATGCCGCGCCATTTGAGTTCTTCTACAAAATTCATCGTATGTTATTTGTTATTACTTTTCTTTATTTTGAGATGCAAAGTTAGTGCAAGGTGAGCGCAATAAAAAGGGAAAAAGCATTTTTTTCCCTTTTATTGCCTAGCCATAGTCTAACTTCGACTTTCCTCTATTTGCTTTTTCGTTAAGCCTGTATACTTCATTACCAAACTAAGCTGCATTCCATCTGCCAACATGGTACGTGCCACTTCTATTTGTTGTAGAAGTTTACCTTCTTCGCGACCCTCTGCACGACCCTCTGCGCGACCTTCTGCACGACCTTCAGCACGACCCTCTGCACGACCCTCTGCACGACCCTCTGCACGACCTTCTTCGCGACCTTCTGCACGACCCTCCTCGTAACCTTCATCGCGACTAGTGTCGAAAAGACTCTTCATATGACGAACAGATTCCATGTGGCGAAAATAGGCTTGCCTATCATCTTCGGAAAGGGCATCAACACGTAAGCGCTCACGAGCTTCAGGAAGTCCTGCTGCTTTTGCCTCTTTACTTATTTGTCCTGTTTTTAGAAAGGAAATCCATTCGTCAAGCGGTGTTTTAGCTACAGAGTCAAAATCGTTTACACGCAATACGTAATATTCGGGAAAAAGCATACCTGCATCTTTACGACGTAGTATATCTTTTTCTTTTTTTCCAAAGAACTTTTCATTTTGACGTACTGAGAGTTTTAATGTATCATGCGGTGCATGTATGCCCTTAAACTCTGTCCTGCCATGATAAACGTAATCTTTACCTTGTCCTAGTTCAAAATAGACAATATTGATGGAATACACTTTGCGCACCTCATCATAGGGCTTGCCTAAACCGATGTATTCCGTGATGGCTTTTGACACTCCATATAGCATGCGATGAAAGTAAGATAGCTCGCGGCTATTCTGCACTTCAATAATGCAGAGTTCGCCGTCTTCGCTCTCTGCAAAGATATCGACACGATTGTATTTGTCTTCATCATCTTCTTGATTGCTTTCGCTCTCAAGGAAGCGGTGAATTTTTATCCCTTTACCAATAAGTGAGGATAAGAATCCCTCTAACACCACATAATTGGCCTTATTGCGCAAGAGGCGTTTCATCGCCCAATCAAAACGTATATAGTTTTCTCCATTTTGTATCATAGGTTCTTATTTTTTTAGAGTTGATAGTTATCTACGTCCGAAGAAGTAGGGGCGTCGGGGTTGTGGACGCGGAGTGATGGGTTTGGGATTGAGTTCGGGATAGGCTATGCGCGTATGGTAGATTGTCTTGATACTCTCTACGAGTACGCGCTTGGCATCGGCAATATCGCGGAAGGTGATAGGACACTCGCGGAAGTAGCCTGCCTGCACTTGTCCGTCGACGATGCGGTCGACCAACTCTTTGATACTTTCCTCGGTGTATTCCTTGAGCGAACGTGACGATGCTTCAACGGCATCGCACATCATGAGAATGGCTTGTTCGCGCGTGAAAGGGTTGGGGCCAGGATAAGTAAAGAGTTTGGGGTCAGGCTGCTCGCCTTGATGTTTGTTTTGCCACTGTATATAGAAATACTTTACTTGTGAACGTCCGTGGTGAGTACAGATGAAGTCACGTATCACTTTGGGCAGGTGATATTTATCCGCTAAACGAAGACCTTCTGTCACGTGGCTGATGATGATTTGTGCAGAACGCTCTTCGCTGAGTTCATCGTGTGGGTTGACACCCGTTTGATTTTCGGTAAAGAACGCGGGGTTGACCATTTTACCTATATCATGGTAAAGTGCTCCCGTACGCACCAACTGAGGTTTGGCTCCAATCTTATCGGCCACCTCGGCAGCGAGGTTGGCCACTTGCAAGGAGTGAACAAAGGTGCCTTGTGCCTTCTTGGCCATAAGGCGGAAGATTATATTGTTCGTATTGGAAAGTTCGACCAACGTTACGCTTGAAGTGAAGCCAAATGTCTTCTCCAACAGATAGAGTAGGGGATAAGCAAAGAGTAGGAGAACACCATTTACACCATTATATATATAGATAGAACGATCGATGTGGCTCCAATCGACGCCTTGTGAAAGGTCGAAACCAAGCATAATAGTGGTGGACGTGAGGAAGGCGTAAAGGGCTACACGTAGGAGTTGCGAACGTTCGCTCAAGTCGCGAAGGGCATAGATAGCAGTCATGCCCGCCATGAATTGTACGACCACAAACTCGTAGTTAGAGTGAAGGGCAAAAGAAGAAAGCACGACGCTGCACACCATGGCCATGAAGGCGGTGCGAGAATCCATGAAGGTGCGCACAAAGATGGGCACCATGGCGTAAGGCACCATGTAGACGCTAAACGTCTTATGATCGACCATGAGATAGGTAATCAAGGGGAAGATAGCTACTAGCGACGATAGGAGCAATATGCTATGAGGTGAATAAAGATAGTCGCGCCGATAGAGGCGGAGGTAGTAGACAAATGAACCTAAAATGCACGACACGAAGATAACCTGTCCGAGGAGCACCTGCCAAAAGCCTTCTGAAGGGTCATTTCGACGCACTGTCTCACGCTCGAAGGATTGTAATATCTTATATTGGTCGGCCGACACAATCTCACCACGATCGATGATGCGCTGTCCACTTTGTACCATACCTGCTGCGGGAGCTACGGAGGCGATGAGGTCCTCACGTGCGGTACTTGTCTTGGCACTATCAACGAGTAGGTTGGGGGCGAGGTATTGATTGAGGTTACAACGGGCTATTATCTCGCGTGGAAACTGTGTACTGTCGCAATGTACGATGTATTCGTAGGCCGAGCGAGTAGAGTAGAGTTCGGTGAGAGAACGCGAGAGGGCTTCAGTGCCTTCGACTACACGAATGCCTGTAATGCGATCTTTGGCCATCTGTGAAAGGTCGGCCGAGTTGACAATACCCGCTTGATAGACGGCTGCCATGAGTCGTTCGATGTGAGGCAAGAAGCGTGCTGGCACATCGTTGAACGCACCATTGACAAAGTCGTTATGAAAGGCGGCTATCTGGCGTTGGCCCATTTGAGCATTCTCAACATAGAAGGGTTGAAAGTTGGCCAAAGCACTATCGCGTTCGGCTTCAACCTCTTGTTGCGTCTTATATATTGGGAAGTCAAAGGTGGCTATGAGTGAGTTGTAGCGCCAGGGGCGTCCTTGCTCGTATTCGTAGCCAAACTTGGTTTCGCGTGGCAGGAAGTAGACAAGTAGCGCCACGACTACCAACACGGCACCTACAAGTGTCATTCCGCCCTTTAACTTTGATTTTGCTTCGAATTTAAACATGGCAAACGATATTTTTAATGTACAAATGCATGGTTAATGTGCGAATGTGCAAATGTGCGAATGGTCGCTTTTACTTGCTGTGTTTTAATGACATTGCATCATTCCTTTTCTTAAAACTCAGTAAATAAAGGCGACCATTTGCACATTTGCACATTCGCACATTTGCACATTAACCATGCATTCACACATTAATTAGTTTTCTTCTTCTCCCGTTAATTCATCGGGGAGAGAGGCTGAGGGGGTAAGTCCCTTCTTGCGCCAACCCTCTAATTGACTGATGATATTGCCACGACCTGTGGTGAGTTGGCGTTGTGCATCATCGTAGGTGCGGTGCAGTTGGTCGATAGAGTTGCCTATCTTTACAAAGTTTTGGGCAAAGGTACTAAACTTTTTATAAAGTTTCTCGGCTGAGGTGTAAATCTCGTTAACCGAACGGCTTTGTAACTCACTCTGCCACAGATTGTAAGCCAGCTGAAGGGCCATGAGAAGGTTGGTGGGGTTGATAAGGATAACGTGTTGCTTGTAAGCTTCAGTGGGCAGTGTAGGGTCGGCCGTCACGGCAGCTACATAGGCGGCTTCGCCAGGAATGAACATTAAAACGTAGCCAATACTATCCTTTACCAACTTGCTATAATTCTTATCGGCCAATTCCTTAATATGTTGACGCACACTGCGTAAGTGCTCTTTCATGAGGCGGTCTTGCTCAAGGGCATCGTCGGCAGCCACGTATTCGGTAAAAGCTTTGAGTGATACCTTAGAGTCAATAATAACGTTGCGACTTTGCGGTAGGTGAACCACTACATCGGGTATAGCTACGGAGCCACGTCCGTCAGCTACGTGGCTTTGCAACGTATAGTCGCGGCCTTCTGTGAGACCTGATACTGAAAGTAGGTTGGCCAATACAGCTTCGCCCCAATTGCCTTGCAACTTGGTGTTGCCTTTAAGAGCTTTGGCAAGGTCGTCGGCTTCGCGACCAAGCGACTGCGTCTGTTCGACGAGGGCTTTGATATAGCCATCGAGCGAGGCGTGTCCTTTTACAAACTGCGTGCGAAAGGCTTCGATGTCGTGCCCAAGAGGTTTGAGTAAGGCTTCGAGCGAGTTGACGTGTTGCTCGCGTAGGGCATCGCCTTGTGTGCGCATCATTTCGACGGACATGGCTTTAAACTCAGCACGTAGGGCTTGCGCCTGTTTGCGCATGGCCTCGTCAGCATGTTGTTGTTCGGCCTTGAGTTGCGCTTTAGCTGCTATGGCCTCGCGCTGCGAACGCAAGGTGCCAATGGCATAACCGGCAATGAGGGATAGGAGGGAGAGGAGAAAGTAGAGCATTCCTTCTTTTTTATTTTGATTGACAAGTTAACAAGTTGACGAGTTGACAAGTAAGTTACCTTCAAACTTACCCGTTAACTCGTCAACTTGTTAACTTGTCAACTAAAAGAACTCGTCGACTAAGAATTAGAACAAACTTGCCAAATAGGCTACTAATGGGATACTAATGACGGAGAGCAAGGTAGTAAAGAAGAGACCTTGCGTCATTACGCGCTCGTCCTTACCATATTGTAGGCAGAGCATGATACCATTGGTGGCGACAGGCATGGCACTCAACACAACAGCTACGTCGCTCACAAAGGGATTGATCCCCATCAGAGCTAATACGCCACCTACGGCTAAGGGGAGAATGAAGAGGCGAAGCAGCGTCATGGAATAGACAAAACGATTGCCTAACATATCGCGCACAGGTATGTGGCTCAAACTGGAACCGATGATAAGCAGCGCACAAGGAGTGGTAAGGTCGCCTAAGAGGTGAAACCACTGTCCCACGGGCGTGGGTATCTGAATGCGTGCCACAGCGATTACTACAGCAATGAGCGAAGCTACAACGCAAGGCGATAATATGAGTCGGGGCGAGAAGGCACTCTTAGCTTTGCCTCCATTTATAAACGAGACTCCGATAGTGAAGACTAAGAGGTTGAAGGGAATATTGAGTACAGAGGCGCAAAACACGGCCTTGGAGCCAAACACGGCATCGCACACGGGGTAGCCAATGAAGCTGACGTTACCAAAGGCTAACATAAAGCGACTGATACCTATTCGGGCTTTGTTTACCTTAAATAAGTGGGGTATGAGATAAGCCAAACCGATGAGTACAATGTAATTGACTACGGCCACTACGGCAAGTGAGATGATTTCGGAGTTTTCGAATGCGAGGTCTTTGCCCATAACCGATGCCAAGATAAGTGCTGGCATGGATATGTTCATAATAAAGATAGAGAGCTTGCGGTCGAGATCGCCCGCCCACAAATTACGCTTGGCCGCAAAGAGTCCGACCAACACAATGCCGAATATCATCAGCATTTGGGTAATGATGTGCAAGATGTCCATTAAGGGAGGGTTATGAGTTTTGTTAGTTTAGTTAGTTTAGTTAGTTTAATGAGTTTAGTTAGTTTAATGAGTTTAATGAATTTAATGAGTTGAGTGAGTTTAATAAGTTTATGAACTGCAGACTGACCAACACTAACTCAACTTATCAACCTTGAATAAGATATCCGCCTTCGTTGCCACCTTCGGGGCCAAGTTCGATGATATGGTCAGCACACTTGATAACATCAGGATTGTGTTCAATCACTACGATACTATGGCCTCGCTCAATCAAGGCATTAAAGGCGTGGAGCAGACGGTTGATGTCGTGAAAGTGAAGACCTGTGGTTGGTTCGTCGAAGATGAATAGCGTAGGTACGGAACGTTCCAAACCTAAATAATAGGCCAGCTTGACACGCTGGTTTTCACCGCCCGAAAGGGTAGAACTGGATTGGCCTAACTTGATGTAGCCCAAACCCACGTCTTGTAAAGGACGCAAACGGCTGACAATCTTCTTCTGACCATGTTCGGTAAAGAATTCAATGGCTTGGTTGACAGTCATCTCAAGCATATCGTAGATATTCTTACCCTCATACTTTACCTCAAGCACGTCGCTCTTGAAGCGCTTGCCATGACAACTCTCACACTCAAGTACTAAGTCAGCCATAAACTGCATCTCGACCTTTACTACACCGTCGCCCTTACACTCCTCACAACGGCCGCCATCGGCATTGAACGAGAAGTAAGCTGGTGTAAAGTCCATTTGCTTGGCCAATGGCTGCGCAGCCATGAGTTTACGTATCTCGTCATACGCTTTGACGTAAGTGACGGGATTTGAACGTGAAGAACGACCGATAGGATTTTGATCAACAAACTCAATGGCCTGCACGGCATCAATGTCGCCTGACAGTCGGCGGAACTCGCCTGGACGATCGGCCACCTCATCTTTAGCCCGCTTGAGAGCCCGATAGAAGATGTCGCGCACGAGGGTAGACTTACCCGAACCACTTACACCTGTTACGACCGTCAACACGTTGAGAGGGAAGGTTACATCAATGCCCTTCAAATTGTTCTCGCGTGCTCCCTCAACTATGATGCTACGATTCCACGTGCGATGAGTCGTAGGTACGGGGATTTGTTCGCGACCATATAGGTAGTTGAGCGTGTGTGAGTAATATACCCCCTTCTCCTTATCAAAGAGTTCGGGGTGACTCTGCAAGAGTTCATTCTCGTTCTTCATAAAAGGGCCAGCGTACACCACTTGTCCGCCTAATCGGCCCGCTTCAGGACCTATATCTATAATATAGTCAGCCGCACGCATAATCTCTTCATCGTGTTCAACCACGATAACCGTATTTCCCAAGTCGCGCAACTCCTTCAATACGTTGATAAGGCGACGCGTGTCGCGTTGATGAAGGCCAATGCTCGGTTCGTCAAGAATGTAGAGCGAGCCGACCAATGAAGAACCTAACGATGTGGCAAGGTTGATGCGCTGACTCTCACCACCCGAAAGCGTATTAGAGAGGCGATCGAGCGTGAGGTAGTTGAGTCCTACCTCAGAGAGAAAGTGCAGACGACTCTTTATCTCATTCAGCAATCGCTTGGCCACTGCTGCATCGTGTTCACTGAGTTCGAGCTGGTCGAAGAAGGGAACTAACTCCTTGATAGGCAGTTGTACCAATTCCGTGATACTACGGCCGCCCACTTTGACGTATTCTGCATCTTTCTTCAAGCGCGAACCGTGGCACTCAGGACAAACCGTCTTGCCACGATAGCGTGCCAGCATGACACGATATTGTATCTTGTACTGATTGCGCTCTAACATACGAAAGAAAGCATCAATGCTTACTTGCTCTTCTTCAGGTAATCGTTGTTCGGCCGCATCGCCATGCCAAAGCATGTCCTTCTGTTTGCGCGTAAGTTTATAATAAGGTTCGAAGATAGGGAACCCATTTTTTCGCACCGAGCAACGACGTATAAACTCATTCTTCCACTCTCCCATCTTCTCACCTCGCCAACACATCACAGCACCATCCATAAGGCTCTTCGATGTGTCAGGCACAACGAGGTGTTCGCTAATGCCCATTATGCGGCCAAAGCCCTCGCAGCGCTCGCAAGCGCCTATGGGCGAGTTGAACGAAAACATATTGTCGTCAGGTTCGCGGAATGTAATGCCATCGGCCTCGAAGCGAGTAGAAAAGGTGTGAAGAATACGGGCTGGATAGAAGCGAAGCATACACTGTCCGTCCCCCTCGAAGAAGGCCGTCTCTGCTGAGTCGGCTAAACGCGAAAGCACGTCTTTGTCATCACTTACCGAAAGGCGGTCAATCAACAGATTGAGTTGCGAGAGCGAGTAGTACACAGCCTCAGGCGTGGGAGCTGGCAAAGCCTCATCGTGTGGTGCATCGTCAACGACTACTTGCCCCGCCTTCAATTGTTCGGCAAAGTCCTCAATGCGCACCATTTCGCCGTCAACGTCGAGACGTGAGAGTCCTTGTTGAAGGTCGATGCTGAGCTGTTGGAGCAAGGTACGTTCTTGACGCACTCGCATAGGAGCTAGTACGGTAAAGCGCGTGCCCATAGAGTAAGAGTGCATGCAGTCAATCACGTCCTGCACGGTGTGGCGCTTCACCTCCACACCACTTATGGGCGAGAAGGTGTGACCTATGCGTGCATAAAGCAGACGAAGATATTCATATATCTCGGTGCTGGTGCCCACGGTCGAACGCGGATTACGACTCGTCACGCGCTGTTCGATAGCAATAGCAGGGGGAAGTCCTTTTATGTAGTCACACTCAGGCTTGTGCATACGGCCCAAGAATTGACGTGCATAGGCCGAAAGGCTCTCAACATAGCGTCGTTGGCCCTCGGCATACAATGTATCGAAGGCCAACGATGACTTACCCGAACCACTGAGTCCGGTTATAACGATGAGTTTGTCACGCGGTATGTCAATATCCACGTTCTTGAGGTTGTTTACCCTCGCTCCCTTTACCTGTATCGTTTCGTTCATACGTTATTGCTTTCACTAAAGGTGCAAAATTACAGATTTCATTTGAAAAACCTTCATGAACGCAAGAAGGATTGCAGTTTACCTATATATTTAGCGGCCTCACCCTCTCATCCCTTCCCCAGCCGGGGAGGGGGTGAGGGGGAGAGACCGCTAAATAGCAATTTAATAAAAAAGCCAAGATAGAGGGGTAGACCTTATCTTGGCTTTCTATGATTAATGTGTATAAGCGATTACTTCACTGCTATCTTGAAGCGTTGAATGCTATTTGCATCAGTCTTCTGCAAGATGTAAGTGCCAGTGGGCAAACCCTTGATAGCTTCGGCAGGCGTGATGGCCTTGCCACTCTTCAAGGCAACACCATTGAGAGCAAATATGGTGATGTCGGCAGGAGCAACGTTGATGCCATCAATGCCTGTCTGCAAGGTGTTGTTGACAGTCAGTACAACGTACTTGTCGGCTGCGCCACGTGAAGCCAACTTAACGTATGCTTCATGAACGCCTTCAGCATCAGAGTTGAAACGAACGGTGAATACACCACCCTCTGCAGGGAGTTCACTCTCAGAGAGTTTAAACTTGCTCTTATTAGCACCCCCCAAGGTGAGTTTGATAGGTTCGGTCAAGTTCTGAGTCGTTACGGTTACCTCGTCTGATGTAGCATCTTGGCCCTTAATAGCTTCGAAAGCAAGCGATGCGACATCAGTGCGAACGACTGGAAGGTCGGTACGGCCGAAACTTACATCGTCAATGTAGTAAGTAGCAGCATTGTTACGACCGCGTGTACTCTTAAAGCGGAAAGCCATAAAGAAGGTGTCAGCAATGGGCTGGTCGGTGAGGTCGACGTGATATTCAAACCATTCACCGCTCTCGTCCTTTGTTGAAGGCATTGTGAAGCCGCCAACGGGACTGATGTACATCTCACCATCAGTGAGATCGATGTAGCAGAGCTCGAGTTGGTCAGTCTGCTTGTCTGTCAAATAGTCACCACGTACGCGGAAGGTGAAAACCTTTGAAGCAGCATCCTTAAAGTTAAGGGCAGGCGTAACGAGCATCATCTCAGCTTCTGTCTCGTCACCGTCCTCTACCTTAGAGTCGTAAGCCGTTACCTTTGCTACGTGTTCGCCAGCTGACTCGTCCGTATCGCTGAACGTATAGTTCCACCAAGCACGTGTGCCCTTTGTAGCAATGTTCTTCCAACCGTCAATAGCGATAGGCTTATTCTTCTCACCCTTATCAAAGTGTTCGTTGAGCAATGTTGTGGGGTTAGAAGGATCGAGCGGAAGGAGGTCACCCTCAGTCGGTTTGTCAGGCATTGTATTGTCCGTAGCTACACCCTTAATAGGAATGTGTAACTCATCAGCGCCCAAAGTAGTAACGATGATTTCGTTGTCGTAAGTGCCAGCACTCAGCGGAACGAAAGAAATCTTTACAGAAGTGTTGGCATTCTTCATCAACATAGAAGAACTGATGCGGAACACGTCAACACTAGCCAACTTAACGTGTGCATAGTCGGGCAAGTTAGCCGTCTGGATCACGATTGTCTGTTCTGCCGTTTCGCCAGCCTTTGCTTCAAAGTTTACGCTTTCAACGTTGGCCTTAACAACGGGCGGATTTTGCTCGTCAATGGCGTAGGCTGAGAGGGTAATAGATTGTGAGAGTGTAGGCACTTCGGGGCAGTCGATAAAGACACGTGCACTGTGCTTGCCAATGGCTGTCGGATTATAAGAGATGACAACATCTGTTTCACTTGTTCCCTTCTTAATCTCCGTTACCGAAGTGGCAAACATAGCGCGGTTAGCACCTGTAATCTCAAGCGTAGTAGCTGCGGGCATGTTCTTCGCGCTGATGTGAATGGTACCCACCTCAGTGGTTTGACCTACCTTGCCAGCCGCCATGTCGAACTGAGCGGGTGTAATGGTAAGTTCGGGGGTGCCAACTACTTCAGGTGTCTTGATGTCCTCAGCACTACGTGGTGCAATGATCACTGCACCCGCTGAGGTAGAGAGGCCAACGAGGTCGATCGCTTCCGTAGGAATAGCCGTACCGATAAGCGAAGTGCACTTGAATATACGCATCTTAGCCGTTTCGGTACCGTCGCTCAGCGTAGGTTGTGTCATGACTTCAGCGAAAGTTTCGCTATCAGACGTAACGGTTACGCCATTAATGCGCACGAGTTTGTTCAAGTAATTCTTAGGAGTAGCCTTTACTTCAGCGAGAGTAGCAACAGTGGGTTCAACTTCATTGTTGGTGCTGAGTACGTTGCCCATTGCCACTTGTCCCATAAATGATTCGGGAGTGAGCGTAGTTACACCCCAACTGCTACTAACTGTTCCAAAGAAGCCAGAAAGTTTGTCGCCTACATTAGGCATTTTTAAATTTTCATTCGAAATAACAGTTGCAGCAGTAGCATCTTGAACGTAGATGCGGTTGGCCGTTTTGTCAATAAAACTTACCACAGCCTCGCCTGTATAACGATATACTTCATAATTGTCACTGCTCTTAGCATTGAGTTCGCTGAGCGTTGCTACGTCGGTGAGTGAAAGGGCATTGTAACTATAGTTAACTTCCACTGTTTCAGCGCCTTCGCTGCTATAAGAAACCTTTACAGTACCCTCGCCGGCTTCGGTAGGATCAAACGTAAAAGTGAGTTGTGCACCCTCTGTGCTCTCTACTTCTTCCTTGCTAAGAGTGGTCTTGTCAGCTGTCACACCTGTGCCTTCAATTGCAACCGTCACGTCGCTGATCAAATCTGCGCCCTTCACGGTGATAGTCTTAGTAACGGGATAGCCTACGTAAGTATCAGCCAAGAAGGTATCGTTCTTGTTAACGCTGATAGTAGGCGTAGCGGGTTGAGGAGTGTCACCACCACTGCTTTCACCGAAGAGGCCAGCATAGGTCTGAGCAATGCGAAGTGCGCCTACATACATTTCTGGGCCTTGGTTCGAAGCATTAGAACCTTGACGAAGTTCGAAGCCCTGCAGGCCATAACTGCCAACTGAAGAACCTGTAGCACTTACATCAAATTCTGCACTTGCTTCCTTAGGCTCATTGGTAAAGTCGGTTGGATTAACATAGAGTTTTACCTCGTCTTTACCATCACTCGTCTTTACACCATACTTTACGACTACAAGTTGGGTAGTGTTGAGTGCAAAAGTTCCTTCTGCTAACACGGCTGTGGAACTGCCACGCGAGATTCCGATTTTATAGGAATTATCGTCGGCCTTAACAATGAAGAGGCGACCGAGTTCTGTTGAACTGAAGTATTTTCCAGCTTCAGCCTCGCCAACATTGTACTTCTTAGTGCGAACGAGCAAACTCATAACATAGTTTTGAGCAGAAGGAGCATCTTTCGTAGGCAACTTCGTCACATTAATGAGGGCCGCATAATAAACATAGCCACTCTTTATACGCTTCATCGTTCGAGTCGAAGCGTGTGCAGAGGTCCTGACCTGAAACAGTCGGTGTCATCTGAATGCACTTGCCCTTTACGCCACCAGGATAGTTGGCATACTCAAGCGTCTTGTTCACCACTTGAATAGGAGCAGCTGTATTAATGCCATACTGTGTCCACTTGTCTTGGTTGAGCAAGTCGCCCTCGTCATAGTCAAAGTCTTCTTGATACTTAATGGTAGTGCTTCCACCGTCGCCACCTGACGATAAATCCTGGGCCGTTGCCACAACGGGCACAGTCAATAACGCGATGAGCAAAAGCCATAAGTGTGATAGTTTTTGGTAAACTTTTCTCATACAGGTAATTTTTAGGTTATTATTAATAATGTGTTATCATTGCATGCTTAAAGAAATGTCATTTTTTTCATTTAAAAGACTTTTCGTGTGCTAAAATCTAAAAAAATAATGATATAACCAACTTTTTGACAATAAAAATACGTTTACGTTCGATAAACTGCAATTTGTCTGCCTAATTGGGGGGCGTTCCTGATTGGGGGGCGGGTT
>ERZ780178.1352-NODE-1352-length-15772-cov-18.096392_pt1 | contig 15772 bp, 11 predicted proteins | sample MGYA00511018_ERZ780178 | MGnify/ENA primary metagenome ERZ780178 (study PRJEB29588, sample SAMEA2151439) | human gut metagenome | biome: human gut; feature: human-associated habitat; material: faeces | place: Denmark | collected 2008/2010 ...
CCCCCCCCGACCGCATAGCCGTCGGCAGCAAGGTAATAGCGATGGCCATCCAGTTCGAGCCACGCTCCAGAAAGGCGGACGCCGTCCTTCCAGTACTCATGGCCTTGGGCAGTTTCGACCCATCCATCATGCGTCAGAGGAGCCTCTTGCTCCGTTTCGCTCGACGCAGCAACCCCAGCCGTCTCCTGAACTGATTCTATGGAAGCAACAGGCTCATCCGCACGTGCTGCTAGAGGGCACGCGAGCAGTGCCATGGCAACGAGCACGCCCATAGAGGCAGCGGCCACGCTCTTCTTCATTGGCAAAGAAATCTCCCCCGCATAATTGACTAGTCCCACATTTTCTTGAACCAAATCTTAAGCCTTTGAACCCGCTCCTCTAAGTTAGAGTTCTGGCTGTTTAGCAACCGTACGCGTCCCCATTCTCGGCCTCGGTAGGTCGACAACCCCATAGAATGAAAGTGATGCTCACGCACACAGCCAAACCACATCTACTGGAGCATGTATGAAAAACAATCGCTGCATTGTTCGAGCAGTCCTCTTTGCCGCCGTCACAATCGCTATTAGCTGCCTCTCCCCTTCGCCCTCGCTGGCAGATGCATTGACCGACCTATACGGGGCTCAATACGACAAGGCACAAGTGCTTAGCGCTGGAGAAGATCCCGCCGTTATCGAAACGCAGGATTTGCTCAGTTCAGACGATGATGAAGCAACCGACCAGGACGACAACTCCGGAATCGCTCTCTATGCCGCAAGCCCTCGAGCACGATCGGTTTCCCCACGAAGCATTCCTTCCGAGATGCTCTACTTCTGCAAATGGGAGAGCGGCCAAGACTACGATCACGGACTGAGCTGGGGCGATGGATATCACGCGCTTGGCTACTTCCAGTTTGACAACCGCTATGACCTGGGCTCGTTTCTCCAAGCAGTCTATTACTACAACCCGAGCAAGTACTCTTGTCTCGCAATCATTGGGTCTCGGTATAGCTGGGATGTAAGCGGCGCCACACGAAGCGGCAGCTCCTTTACTCAACTTGGCAACGACCTCAACTCCGTTTGGCACGCTTGCTACAAGGCAGACCCTACCGAGTTCTCCCAGCTCCAGAATGACTGGGCCTACACCCAGTACTACGACGGCGTCACCGGCATACGCGGAAGCATGCAGGCCTTTGGCATCAACATCGATAACCGCTCGGACAGCATAAAGAGCCTTGTCTGGGGCATGGCCAACCTGTTTGGCCAGGGCGGCGTAGTCGATGCGGCCATCCTCGGTGGAGACGCCGTAGGAGACGAAGTTGTAGTTTTTGCCGCTCATGTTCACGGGGGAGCCATGGGTCAGATGGCCGCCCTGGGACAGGTCCATGCCCATGACGGTATCGCCCAGGTTCAGCAGCGCAAAGTAGACGGCCAGGTTGGCCTGTGCGCCGGAGTGCGGCTGCACGTTGGCGTATTCTGCGCCGAAAAGCTGCTTGGCACGGTCAATGGCGATCTGCTCGATCACGTCGACAACTTCGCAGCCGCCATAGTAGCGCTTGCCGGGGTAGCCCTCGGCATATTTGTTGGTCAGCACGCTGCCCATGGCAGCCATAACGGCAGGGGAAACAATGTTTTCGCTGGCAATCAGTTCAATGTTTGCCTGCTGGCGGCCCAGCTCACGCTGCATAGCCGCACCCAGCTCCGGGTCATACCCCGAAACAAAACCAATGGTGTCCATCATGTCCTTGTACATAATACTTACTCCTTTCAGTGTTACCCTTATATACTGAAAACGGGGTCCCGCCCCGGGAAAACGAAATTAAGTTAGGAGTTATTGCAAGGCAAAGCCCGCAGCCGGATATGAAAGGAAAATTGTAGGGAACGGTCTTGACCGTTCCGAAACCAATGAAATTACCAGGCAAAAGACCAATAATCCGAAACCCGCAGAACGGTCAAGACCGTTCCCTACAGATTATCCCAATATTCCGGCAAACTTTTCTGGTGCCCACAACCAAAAACTCCTAACTCCTCCCTCCTAACTGATTAGATGCTTCCTTTCGTGGAAAGCACGCCCACAATGCGGTCGTCATGGCGGGCGGCGGCGGAAAGGGCTTTGGCGAATGCTTTGTACATGGCTTCCAGCTTGTGGTGGTCGTTTTCGCCGTACAGCACCTTCAGGTGCAGGTTCATCATGGCGCTGTAGCTGACAGCGTAAAAGAATTCCCGTGCCATCTGCACATCCATGCCGCCGCAGCTCTGCCCGGCAAAGCTGGCATCATAAACAAAATACGGCCGTCCGCCAAGGTCCACAGCGCACAGGGCCAGCGTTTCGTCCATGGGCAGCATGCAGCTGCCGTAACGCACAATGCCGGCTTTGTCGCCAAGGGCCTCACGAATGGCCATGCCAAGCGCGATGCCGCAGTCTTCAATTGTGTGGTGACAGTCCACGTTCAGGTCGCCATCACAGTGTAATGTCAAATCAAACAGGCCGTGGCGGGCAAAGCCGTCCAGCATGTGGTCAAAAAAGCCGATGCCGGTGTGCAGGTCGGCTTTTCCGCTGCCGTCCAGGTCCAGGGTGACGGTAATGTTGGTTTCCCGCGTTTTGCGGGTCACGGTAGCAGTGCGGCTCACGGTTGCATCTCCTTTGCATGGTCCGGCCAGTGGGTGCCGGAAACAAAATAATCCGCATATTTGGTAGAAAGTTCTTCCCCCAGCCGCATTACGCCGCCGTACAAATGGCGGGAACACTGCGCCCGGATGGCGGCGGTATCATTGCGGGCAATGGCATCCAGCAGAACATCATGTTCCGCCACAATATCGCCAAAATTGCCAACGGCCACAAGGTCCAGCATGCGGAACCGCGAATAGCTGTTCTGCGAAGTCTGGATCAGCTGCCACAGCTGGTCTTTGCCGGTGGCAAGAAACCAGCTTTCGTGCAGGCGGCTGTCCAGCTCATAAAACATCCGCGGGTCCGGGTGGGGTTGGGCCGCCAGGCGGCGCAAAGCATCGTTGCGGGTTTTCAGCTGGGCCAGCTGTTCGGGGGTGCAGGCAGCGGCAAAGTCTGTCATCACGGCGGACTCCACCGCGTTGCGCAGGTAGATCTGCTGGCTGATGATGTCAAAATCCAGCTGGGTGACCCGCGTGGATTTGTAGGGGGTGACTTCAATCAGCCCGGCAATGCGCAGCTCCTGCAAAACGCTGCGCACCGGCGTGCGGGAAACCCCGAACTGCTCGCACAATGCGTTTTCCCGCAGGGTGGAGCCGGGCTTTAATTCCAGCAACATGATCTGCTGGTACAGCGTTTGGAAAATGTCATGGCTGGAAAATGCCTGCATGTCCGGGGACCTCCTTCTCTTTAGTATACTAAAGAATATAGCACCGTTGCCCCCGTCCGTCAACGATACACCCCAACATTTGGATGATTGTCTGATAAGAGTTTACGATTTTGCAACACATTCCGGCACTTTGCGCGCTACAATAATGTTAACAAACCATAAGGTGTACCTGAAAAGTCGAAAATTCAGCCTGTTTCTACAACCACAGCTGGATTTTGCGCTAAAAACCTTGGAATCCATAAAGGATTCCTGCGGCTTTTGCCACGAGGCAATACGGAACAATTCCCGCCCTACGGGCTTAAGCACCGCTCCAGCGGCTACGGTATGCCACCTGCGTTGTAAAAATGCTCGATAATACATCTAGTATTATCTGCGCTTTTTACTTAGCAGCTGACATACCTCGCTCACTGTATCGGAGCTTAGAATTATGCCGTATCGCCTTAAATCCCGCTTGTGTTTGCAGAATAATTGTCATTTTCTTTGCTTTCAGCTACACTCTAAGGCGGAGTTTTGCGCCTTAGCGGTGCTCCCTGTGTGACAAAAGCTGGCGAACCCCTGTATCTGTTGCCGGCTTGTGTGAAAGGACCAAAAGCAACATGGGTAAAATCATCGGAATTGATTTAGGAACAACCAACAGCTGCGTGGCTGTGGTGGAAGGCGGACGCCCAACCGTTATCCCAAATGTCGAAGGCCAGCGCACCACCCCGTCGGTCGTTGCTTTTGCAAAAAGCGGCGAACGCCTTGTGGGCGATCCGGCCAAACGCCAGGCTGTCACCAACGCACCGCGCACCATTGCCAGCGTTAAGCGCAAAATGGGCAGTGATGAGCGCATTCCCATTGACGGCAAGTGCTTCTCCCCGCAGGAGATCAGCGCCATGATCCTGCAAAAGCTGAAAGCGGATGCAGAAGCTTATCTTGGTGAACCGGTGACAGAAGCCGTTATCACCGTGCCGGCTTATTTTAACGATGCCCAGCGCCAGGCTACCAAAGATGCCGGGCGCATTGCGGGCCTGAATGTAAAGCGCATTATCAACGAACCTACTGCGGCCGCCCTGGCTTATGGCCTGGATAACGGCAAGACCCAGAAAGTGATGGTGTATGATCTGGGCGGCGGCACGTTCGATGTTTCGCTGATCCAGATCGGGGATGGCATTGTGCAGGTGTTGGCCACCTGCGGTGATAACCATCTGGGCGGCGATGACTTTGATGCTCGTGTGGCTGACTGGCTGGTGCGGAACTTTGCCGCCGAAAACCAGGTGGATCTGACCCGTGATCCCGTTGCCATGCAGCGCGTGCGGGAGGAAGCCGAGAAAGCCAAAAAAGAGCTTTCCGCTGCCACCCATACTGAAATCAACCTGCCGTTCATCACCGTTGGCCCCAACGGCCCGCTGCATTTGCAGGCGGAACTGACCCGCGCCAAGTTTGATGAGCTGACCGCCGACCTGGTGGAGCGCACGGCACTGCCGGTGCGCAACGCCCTGCGGGATGCCCACCTGGCCGCCAACGACCTGGATCAGGTGCTGCTGGTAGGTGGTTCCACCCGCATCCCGGCGGTGCAGGCCAAGGTCATGCGGATGATCGATCTGGAACCGTCCAAAACGCTGAACCCGGACGAGTGTGTGGCCCTTGGCGCTGCGGTGCAGGGCGGACGCCTTGGCGGCGAAGGCCTGGCTGCCGGCGGGCAGGACCTGCTGCTGATGGACGTTACCCCGCTGACCCTTTCGATTGAGACGGTGGGCGGTGTGGCAACCCATCTGATCGACCGCAACTCCACCATTCCCACCCGGTATTCCAAAATCTTTACCACCGCTGCGCCGTTCCAGAGCACAGTTGAAATCAAGGTGCTGCAGGGTGAGCGGGAGTTCGCCAAGGATAATAAGCTTATCGGCAACTTTACCCTCAAGGGCATCAAACGCGCCTGGGCCGGTGTGCCGCAGATCGAAGTGACCTTTGATATTGACGCCAACGGCATTGTGACGGTGAGCGCCCGTGACCTTGGCACCGGCAAACAGCAGAGCATTACCATCACCGGGTCTTCCAACCTGAGCGAGCAGGAGATCCGCCGCGCCATGGACGATGCCGCTGCCTTTGCCGGGCAGGATCAGGAGCGCAAAGCCGCCATCGAGGCCCTGAATGCCGCGGAAGCCGCCATCTACCGCGTCAATTCCGCCCTTGGCAGTAAAGAGGGCAAGGAGCTGGATAAGGACACCAAAAACCGCATTAAAGAAGCAGAAAAGAACCTGGAACGCCTGACCCGCCACAAAAAGCCCGAAAAAATGACCCCCCAGGACACCCAGGCCCTGAACGCCGCCCGTGAAGCCCTGCAAGCTCAGACCAAGGACCTGGTAGCACAGTGGGAGCGACGAGGGAAAGTTAGGAGTTAGAAAGTAGGAGTTAGGAGTTTTTGGGGCTGCAGGTACCCAAAAATTCTGTCTGAATATTAAAACAAAAATGTAGGGAACGGTCAAGACCGTTCCCTACAATTATTTTATGGGGTTGCGGCAAACTTTCAAACCGCCACTTAACTCCTAACTCCTACCTTTACAGGTAACTCAGTTCCTCCCGTCTGGTTCCTGCCAGATCGGGGTGATCGAGGACGGCGCCGGCGCCGAGAGCAACGCAGTCCAGCGGGGCTTCGGCAATGTGTACCTCAATGCCGGTTTCGTTCTGGATCAGAGTATCCAGCCCGCGCAGCAGGGCACCGCCGCCCGAAAGCATGATGCCGCGGTCAATGATATCGCTGGAAAGCTCCGGCGGAGTGCATTCCAGCGTGTCCTTGATGGCTTCCACAATGCGCATCAGGTTTTCGTTCATTGCCTCGCGCACTTCTTCGGAGCGGATCAGGATATCTTTCGGCAGGCCATCCACCAGGTTACGGCCCTTGATCTCCATTGTGGTTTCGCCATGCTCGGTGTCGGTGGGGTCTGGCGGGCAGGCGGAGCCGATTTCCAGTTTAATCTGCTCAGCAGTGCGTTCGCCCACCAGCAGGTTGTATTTGCGCTTGATAAAGCTGGTAATGCTCTGGTCCAGCGCATCGCCCGCACAGCGTACGCTGCGGGATGCCACAATGCCGGAAAGGCTGATAACAGCCACTTCCGCCGTGCCGCCGCCGATATCCACAATCATGCTGCCCACCGGTTCAGCGGTCGGCAGCCCGGCACCAATGGCGGCGGCCATCGGCTCTTCGATCACCGTTACCTGACGAGCACCGGCTTTGGCGGCGGCCTGGCGCACGGCGCGGCGTTCCACTTCGGTCACGCCGGACGGCACGCAGATGACCACGCGCGGCCGCACGAACAGGCGGCTGCCGCATGCCTGGCGGATAAAACTTTGCAGCATAGCGGCGGTGATGTCAAAGTCGGCAATCACGCCGTCTTTCAGCGGGCGTACCGCCAAAATTGAGTTGGGCGCTGCGCCGATGATGGCTTTGGCCTCGTGGCCTACGCAGCGCACACGCAGTTCGTCGGTGCGGGCATCCACCGCCACAACGCTGGGCTCGCGGATGATAATGCCACGGCCTTTCATATATACCAGCGTGTTGGCGGTGCCAAGGTCAATGCCAATATCACAGGTAAACATATTGCGCAGAGCTTCAAGCAGCTGCAAAATCGGATTTGCCATTTTTATCTCCCCATCATGTGTTTGTGCGGGTGGGCCGCACAAAGAATGCGCACGACACGCCGCAGCAGCCAGGCCGCTGCGGCACTGCCGTTACAGCGCTCCGGCCTGGCGCAGTACCTGTGCCAGACGGTGTACGGGCAGACCCATAATATTGTAATAACATCCCACAATGCCGCTGCACCACAGCGCAGCATGGCCCTGGATGGCGTAAGCCCCGGCTTTGTCATACGGTTCCGGGGTGCGCGCATAGGCAAGCAGGTCACTTTCCTCAATGGGCGCAAACTGTACGCGGGTGGTTTCAGTGGCAAGGTACGCCTTGCCGCCGTGCACCACGCACAGCCCGGTATGTACTTTGTGCTCCCGGCCAGAGAGCGCGTGCAGCATCCGCACAGCGTCTTCCTCGCCGGAAGGTTTGCCGAACACAGCGCCGTCACAGTCCACCACGGTATCACAGCCGATCACGGTATCATCGGGGTGCTGCTGCGCCACGGCCAGGGCTTTGGCTTCTGCCAGGGCCTGGGCCAGCTGGGCAGGCGTTGCGGCGGTAATGCGGCTTTCGTCCACATCACTGGGGGCAACGGTGTAATTGGGCGTGATCAGCGCCATCAGCTCCCGCCGCCGCGGGCTGCCGGAGGCTAAAATCAAGGACATAATGGGATGTTCCTTTCGTAACAGATTCTACCGCACCACCGCGGCGAAACAAAGGGAAAAGAGGAAGTTAGGAGGTAGGAAGTAGGAGTTAGGAGTTGATTGAATTGCGAATTGGCAATGAACCATTAGCAATTTGGATATGGTAGGGTTGGCAATAGATGCCGTAACGAGATTTACCGCAAAGCGGCGGGCGCATACTGTGCGCCCCTACGAGGGCATCTTAACTCCTAACTATTTTCCTGTCGATCCAAACCCGCCTTCACCGCGTTCGGTTTCGTTCAGGGTGGCGGCGGGCACAAAGGCGGCTTGCCACACGGGGGCAATGCACAGTTGGGCTACGCGCTCACCGGGGGCGATGGTGTAAGGCTCGGTGCCAAGGTTGATCATGGGCACTTTCAGCTCGCCGCGGTAATCGCTGTCCACAACGCCAACGCCGTTGGCCATGCACAGCCCGTGCTTGATGGAAAGCCCGCTGCGGGCATACACCAATGCCACGCACCCGGCATCCGGCAACTCAATGGCAAGGCCGGTGGGCACCAGCACCCGCTGCATGGGGGCAATGGTCAACGGCTCTTCCAGAGCGGCGCACAAATCAGCCGCCGCCGCCCCCGCCGTTGCATATGCCGGCACCTTAGCCAGCGGGGAAAGAACAGAATATTTGACGATTTTTTGTTCCATAGTAAAGCGATTATTTAATTAGAAATTAAGAATGAACAATTAGAAATGAAATGAGGGGGCAAACCTTCGCAGAACTTTTGCGCTTTTGGGATATCCATTAAAAATACAGAACTCTTAAATTCCTAATTTCTAATTACTCCTTCCTAATTATTCGTATAATATAGCCCTCTTGTAAACTCGCCGTCAAAGGGCTGCTGATGGAAAAGATGGGTCAGGACCTCTTCCACGCGGTCGGCAGGTTCCAGGGTGAACGCGGCCACGGCAAGGTCCACCGGCATTTCGGTCAGGCGGTCCCCCATATAAAGTGGTACAGGGTTAAACACGGTGCGCATTCCGGCGCTGCCGGGGGCGGAGCACCGCACCGGAAAATCCCGCCCCTTGCGGTCCCGCAGTTTGCCCTTGTGGGTGCAGCCCGCGCAGCTGGTGCGTACATTGCGCAGCGGGCAGGCGCGGGTCAGCATCAGGGGCAGGTGGCCATAGCACAGGGCAGCGGTGGGCACCGGGGTGCCGTCTTTCTGCCGGGGTGCCACAGCACGCATGGCGGTCAGGGCGGTTTCAGGCTGCACCAGCAGGCCACGGGCACCCAGGCACACATACTCTGCCGCAGACATTGGGTTGGTTACATTCAGCCCCAGCCCGCCGAACACCGGCAGGGGAGAGGCATACCCAAACTGCGCCAGATTGTTTGCAACCACGCCCGCAAAATCAGAGCCTTCCAGCGCAGCCAGGCGGCGCATGGTGTCCGGTTCCACAGTGCCGAAAGCAGCGCGGGGCAGCTCCAGCAGCGTTTTGCAGCGCAAAGGCTGCGGCACAGCGTCCGCTTCCCGGATGGGCAGGATCAGATAGCGCAGCTTGGCCAGGTATTCGGCACCGGGCAGCTGGGCAGCGGTTTCAAAACGGGCGGCCAGCTGGGGTATCATGCCTACTTCGTGCTCGGCGTATTCCGGCAGGGTGATTTCCTTTGTGGCCAGGGGCGCAGGTTCACTGCGCTTTTGCAGCAGCTTGTCCAGCGCTTCGCGGCGCATCTCATTCCAGGCGGAGCCGGGCAAAAATCCGGGGCCGCCCTCGCCGCAGGCAAACTCAACCCCGGCGCAGGTGAACGGCGTACCGCCGGTTTTGCCCAGGGCACGCTCAATGCCGGGGGCGGGGTCTTTCTGTGCGGGCTGCGGTTCATCGGCGCTGTACACATTGACACGGCTGCCGTTGTCGTCGAAAGCTGTCAGCTTGATGCCGCCGTCCTCCACACCGCCGCTGACGCAGAAATGCACCGGAATGCGCTCCAGTTCGCGGCGGAACAGCTCGCGGGCTTTCGGCGTGGCGGCGCGCGTAGCGGCTGCATCGGCTTCGGTGCGCACGCCAAACATGGTGCCGTCATTGCGGCCTACCAGATAGGCATCACTGAAGCCGGAGCGGGAGAAAATATCCCGCAGCAGCGCTTCATCATAGGGCTGCCCGGCACGGGCTGCGCGGCAGGCCGTTACCGCAGCGGCGGCATATTCCGGCGTGCGCAGGCGGCCTTCAATTTTAATGCTGGCAACCCCGGCGGCTTTCAGCTGGGCCATGTGGGGCACAAGGTCCATGTCTTTCAGGCTCAGGTGGCAGGCTTTGCCCGGCTGGCCGGGGCGCAGGCCGTTGGTAGCATCAAACGGCAGGCGGCAGGGACCCGCGCAGGCACCGCGATTGCCGCTGCGCCCGCCCAGGAACGCGCTCATCATGCACTGGCCGCTCATGGACATGCACATCGCGCCGTGTACAAACACTTCGCATTCGATCGGGCTTGCCTTTACCACGGCTTCGATCTCCGCCAGGCTCAGCTCACGGGCCAGAATGGCGCGGGAATACCCCAGCTTTGCCAGCATCTTGGCGCCCTCTGCGGTGTGGATGCTCATCTGGGTAGAGCCGTGCAGGCGCAGGCCAGGCGCAATGCTGCGCACCAGCTGCGCGGTGGCAAGGTCATCCACAATCACGGCATCCGCCCCGGCGGCGGCAACAGCGCGCACAGCATCGGCCAGGCCGCCCAGCTCGGCGGCGTAAACCAGCGTGTTCAGGGTCACATGCACCGCAACCCCGCGGGCATGACAAAAACAGACGGCTTCGCGCAGGGCATCAGGGTCAAAGTTCCCAGCGCTGCGCCGCGCATTGTAGCCATCCAGCCCAAGATATACGGCGTCAGCCCCGGCAAACACCGCAGCCCGCAGCATATCAGCATTGCCGGCGGGGGCCAGGATCTCCGGGCGCTGTAAAACAGTCTGTTCCATCAGGCTTCGCTCGTCAGGGAACGGCGGTGCAGGTCGTCCACCTTTTTGCGCAGGGCGGCGTTTTCGCGGCGCAGCTCCTCGGCAGCCATCTTGGCGGAGGCGGCATCCTCCAGATAGTCTTTGATCTGGCGGCGCATATTATCCGCGCTGCCGCTGGCCTTTTCCAGCTCATCGCGGTAGTTCAGCGCGGTCATGATGGCAGCGGTGGTGATGGAAACCGAATTGGAAGAGCTCATCAGCTCATTCATATCAAGATTCAGGCGCTCGGCCAGGTTATGCATGTAATCTTCACTTTCGTTGGTCGAGATCACATAGCTTGAACCGCAGATGGTCAGACGTACTTTGTTAGCCATAGTTGGGGTCTCCTTTGTTTCAGTTGATGGTGTTTTTATCAGGAACACCCTGCACTTTTGCCGCCAAAAGCGGGACGGAAAGGGGCTTCTGCGCGGCAAAACCGCCCACCAGCCCCCGCAGCGCAGGGAAAATGCTTAAAATTATACCCTTATATTATAGTATAAAATGCCCGTAAGAAAAAGCCCCTTTTGTGTAAAATTGAAAAAATTGACGCGTGTGGGAAAAAAGCCTTGCACATATCGCCAATTTTGACTATAATGCTTAAGGTAAGTATTTTTATTGATTTTGAAAAATCAGTATAATCCCAGAGGGTTCTGGTATAGATAAGCCGTAAGGAGAGGAATACTTTTGATGAAACTTACTAAAAAAGAATTTGAAAAAATTCTCAAAGACAAGGTCGTCAGCGAATGCGGCGTCACGTTGGACGTTGCTTCTGCCGAGCAGATCTACCGCTGCATGGCAATGATCGTTCGTCAGATCATGTCTGACCGCCAGAAGCAGTTCCAGGCCAAGACCCTGGGCGAAGGCAAAAAACAGGTCTATTACCTCTGCATGGAGTTCCTGATGGGCCGCAGCCTGCGCACCAGCCTGTTCAACCTGGGCCTGAACGAAGTTGCCGAGCAGGTTCTGGCTGACGCCGATATCAAGATTGACACCATTTATGAGCAGGAGCCTGATGCAGGCCTCGGCAACGGCGGCCTGGGCCGTCTGGCTGCCTGCTACCTGGATGGCATGGCTACCGACTGCATCCCCGGCACCGGCTACTCTATTTTGTATGAGTACGGCATCTTCAAGCAGAAGATCGTGGACGGCTGGCAGCAGGAAACCGCTGACAACTGGCTGCCCGGCGGCCAGGTGTGGATCAAATCCCACCCCGACCAGGCACAGGAGATCCGCTTTGACGGCCAGGCTATCGAGACCTGGGAGGGCGGTTTCCACCATGTCAAGTACGAAAACTACAACTCTGTCATTGCTGTTCCCAACGATATGTACGTTGCTGGTTACGGCACGCAGGGCGTTTCCAAGCTGCGCCTGTGGCAGGCCAAGGCACCCAGCTTTGATATGAGCAGCTTCAACGCCGGCAACTATAACACCGCTATCAGCCAGTCTGCTTCCGCAGAGCTGATCTCCAAGATCCTGTACCCCAACGATAACCACACCGAGGGCAAGATCCTTCGCCTGCGCCAGCAGTACTTCTTCAGCGCTGCTTCCGTTGCCGATATCCTGGGCAACCACCTGAACCAGTACGGCACCCTGGAAAACCTGCCGGATAAGATCGCCATCCAGCTGAACGATACCCATCCGACCATTGCCATCCCCGAAATGATGCGCATTTTGCTGGATGAGTGCAGCTATGAATGGGATGCAGCTTTCGACATCTGCCGCAAGGTCTTTGCTTACACCAACCACACTGTCATGAGCGAGGCTCTGGAAAAGTGGAACGTGGATATCTTCCGCTCCACCCTGCCGCGTATCTGGCAGATCGTGCAGGAAATGGACCGCCGCTGCCGTGCTGACCTGGAGAAAGCCTTCCCCGGCGACCAGGGCAAGATCAACTACATGGCAATCATTGGCGACAACCAGGTCCGCATGGCTAACATCTGCGCCTACACCTGCCATTCCATCAACGGCGTTTCCAAGCTGCACAGCGAGATCATCAAGGACAGCGTGTTCCATGATTACTTCCTGTACAAGCCGAAAGCATTCAAGAACGTTACCAACGGTATTGCTTACCGCCGCTGGCTGCTGGCTGCCAACCCCGGCCTGACCAAGCTGCTGGAAGATTCCATCGGCCCCGGCTTCAAGCAGGATGCTTCCGAGCTGAAGAAGTTCGAGAAGTTTGCTGACGATTCCGCCATGCTGGATAAGCTGGCCGCCGTCAAGCGCGCCAACAAGGTGAACTTTGCCAACTATCTGGAAAAGGCCACCGGCCAGGTCATTGACCCGGATTCTATCTTTGACTGCCAGGTCAAGCGCATGCACGAGTACAAGCGCCAGCACCTGAACGCCATGAACATTGCCGCTGAGTACCTGTACCTGAAGGCAAACCCGAACGCTGACTTTGTGCCCAAGACCTATATCTTCGGCGCCAAGGCTGCCCCCGGCTACTACATGGCCAAGCAGATGATCCGCATGATCTGCAAGCTGGGCAAGCTGATTGACAACGATCCCGCTGTTAAAGATAAGCTGCGCATTGTCTACCTGGAAGACTACTGTGTCTCCCTGTCTGAACGCCTGATGCCCGCTTCCGAAGTGTCCGAGCAGATCTCTCTGGCCGGCACTGAGGCTTCCGGCACCGGCAACATGAAGTTCATGCTGAACGGCGCAATCACCTTGGGCACCCTGGACGGCGCGAACGTGGAAATCGCCGATGCCGCCGGTAAGGACAACGAGATCATCTTTGGTATGCTGACCCCCGAAGTCAACGCACTGAAAGGCATGGGTTACCATCCGCAGGCATTCATCTCTGATGATAATGTTGCCATGGCAGTTCTGGATATGCTGGAAAAGGGCTGGAACGGTGAGAACTTCAGCGAGGTTACCAACAACCTGCGCAACTCTGACCCGTACATGGTCCTGGCTGACTTCAAGGATTACCGCCGTGCCCAGCACACCGTGCAGGAACTGTACAAGCAGAAGCAGACCTGGAACCGTATGAGCCTGATGAACATCTCCAACGCCGGCATCTTCTCCGCCGACCGTTCCATCATGGATTACGCCCGCGATATCTGGGGCGCTACCCCGGTTAAATAATCTGCCCAAAGCAGAGCTTTAACCGCAGTGCGGGCGCGTGTGCAGCTGTGAACGTACACGCGCTGCCCGTACAATAAAATAAACGAACAGCCGCGATCCCGGCAGCCGACTTGAATTTGCCGGCGCCAGTGGGTCACGGCTGTTTTTGTACACTTGTTCAATGTAAGGATTGATTTGTTTGCCTGAACAACCAACGCATACTTTTTTTAACTCCCGCTGTGCGGAGTATAAAACACCGTTTGGCGCAGTTCCGGCGGGGCAGACCGTTACCTGGCGGTTGACTGTGCCGGAAAGACTGGGCTATGTGGACCCACACCTGGTGCTGACCAAAGACCGCGAAGACCCCGTGCATTACCGCATGGATTTTGACGGCCAGACCCCCGGCGTAAACCATTTTGTGTTCCAGCTGGCCCCCACCACATCGGGATTGTATTTTTACCACTTTGACCTGTACACGGATTTCCGCAAGATTTATCGCACCGCCAACGGGGAAGGTGAGCTGACCTGGGTGAATGGCCTGGATTGGCAGCTGACGGTGTACGAGCCGGACTTCAAGACCCCGGACTGGATCAAAGACGGTACGATGTACCAGATCTTCCCGGACCGCTTTTATGAGGGCGTACCCAACAAGCCGCTGCCCTTTGCGGACCGCATTTACCGTCCGGATAAAACCGGCGAGCCGTATTTTTGGCCCAATGAGCAGAGCGATGGCTACCTGAACATGGACTATTACGGCGGCGATTTTGCGGGCATCCAGCAAAAGCTGCCTTACCTGGAAGAGCTGGGCGTTACCTGCATTTACCTGAACCCCATTTTTGAGGCTCACGCCAACCACCGCTACAATACGGCCAACTACCTGAAAGCCGATCCACTGCTGGGCACCAACGAGGATTTTGCTGCCCTGTGTGCAGAAGCCAAAAAACACGGCATCCGCATTATTCTGGATGGCGTGTTCAGCCACACCGGTTCGGATTCGCTCTATTTTAACCGCGAAGGCCGCTATGGCCCCGGCGGCGCTTACCGTGACCGCAATTCGCCCTACCGCAGCTGGTATGACTTCGATTCCGGTTATGTCGGCGGCTACCGCAGCTGGTGGGGCTTTGAGACCCTGCCCGAAGTGGAGGAGGAGGACCCCTCTTACAGCAACTTTGTCTGCGGCAAAGGTGGCGTGATTGATACATGGCTGGGACTGGGGGCTTCCGGCTTCCGGCTGGATGTGGCGGATGAACTGCCTGATGATTTTATCGAAAAGATCCGTGCCGCCGTCAAAGCCCACGGCGAGGACAAGCTGCTCATCGGCGAAGTGTGGGAGGACGCCACCACCAAGGAAGCGTTCGACCACCGCCGCACCTACCTGCGCGGCCATGGGCTGGATGCCACTATGAACTACCCGTTCCGCAATGCAGCTGTGGCTTTTGCCCGCGGCGAGGATGCCAGTGCGGTGGGGGAGCAGATCATGTCCATCTGCGAAAACTACCCCAAACCGGCGCTGGACTGCGCAATGAACTTCCTTTCCACCCACGATACCGAGCGCGGTATTACCGCCATTGCAGGCGAACCCGCCAATGGCCGCGACCGCTACTGGCAGAGCAAGCGGATGATCCCCGGCGACCGCATTGATGATGCCCTGCGCCGCGTGCTGCTGGCTTACGCCATGCTGTACACCCTGCCCGGCGTGCCCTGCGTGTATTATGGCGATGAGATCGGGATGCAGGGCTACCGCGACCCGTTCAACCGCGCATATTTTGACTGGAACTCCACCGAGCGCCGCCTGCGCGTGCCGCTGAGCAACCTGGCCCGCCTGCGCCGCAGCTGCGATGCTTTTGACGGCGGCAGCATGGAGCTGGTGGAAGCCAGCGCCGATGTGCTGCACTACCGCCGCGTGGGTAAGGAGCAGTCCGCGGAGATTATCCTGAACAACGGCCCGCACCTGATTGTCCGCACCGCCTTTGGCAAGCAGACCGAAGTAAACCCCGGCGGCTTTACGATCCTGGTAGAAGATAACCAGCCGCAGCATGTGGGGTATTTTAAGTACTACTGATTTGATGGGCAGGCGCTTACTGGGCGAAAGCGAACGGAATTGCAGAATTAGGGCAACACCGCACAATTCCCGCCTGACGGCTTAAGCACCGCTCCGGCGGCTGCG
>ERZ780178.1359-NODE-1359-length-15749-cov-6.754683_pt1 | contig 15749 bp, 33 predicted proteins | sample MGYA00511018_ERZ780178 | MGnify/ENA primary metagenome ERZ780178 (study PRJEB29588, sample SAMEA2151439) | human gut metagenome | biome: human gut; feature: human-associated habitat; material: faeces | place: Denmark | collected 2008/2010 ...
CAGTCTTCAAGAGCAACGCATCATCAAATTTGAAATCCTGTTCTGCCATTATTCATGTACCTCCAATTCCTTATTTTTCCTACTGCTAATTCTTACGATATCGGCAATGTAGTTTGCCTCCCCTTTTTTTCAGCAATCCGCTTTTTCTCCGCTTCTTTCAAGGCGTTAAACACCATGATGTAAATATCCATTGTGTAGTCCGTGTCCACCGGAATCAGCGGGGCGATAAAGTGCCAGCAGTCCATGTAAGTGAGTTTATCACTCATTGCTTCTGTTCCTCCCGTGGCAGTTTGATTTCTGCCCCATCGTGCAGATCGTGGCTATCCAGTGCATAGGTCACCATCGTCAGCCCGCTACATGTTTCCGCTACGCCGTTCAGGAAACCGACCGCCATATCCTCATTAAACCTAGGTATACCGCCAGGAATCTTTATCATCTCAGTTGTAAGTAAATCAGCATCATTCAGCCTCATAAAAATCCTCCTTCCTCGGCATCTCTTTCAGCCACCGCCTGACGGCAAAGAACCGAATGCGTGACGGCTGATTCTTCGCCTACCGCTCAATAGCGGCGGCGTAAGCAATTCTAGCGTTAAGACGCCGACGGTGTTCTTGTCTTTCACTCATTCCAGTTTACCCCCTTTAGCCCCGCTGATAGGCTATAATGCGTTTGATCTTGTCGTAGCTTTCATCTGTTGTTATAAAATCCTGTAATACAGCATCAGGGCTGGTAAACGCAAAATAAATCTGCGTCCCGTTCTCCGTTGGCCATATATCCTCCACCCAGTCCAGATTAACCAGCCGGGGCTTGCCCTGCAGATGCACCTCGATAAAATCAGCCATTCTCTTCGCCTCCTTCCTTCGGCGGTTCGGGAAGCGGCATCCAGTATTTATTCATTTTCTGCTCCTTGCATTTTTGCGCCGCAATGGCAATACGGATATCTCCGGCAAGCCTCGCCGTATTCTCCGGCTTCCAGCAGGTAGTGCAAGTCGATATTGTCCACCTTGCGCCCGCAGATGGAGCATTCCAGGCAGAGGGTCATTTCATCTGCAAGCCGGATATTCCAGTTCCCATGTCGCACCGGCTCCCCATCGGCGGCGGGAAGATCGCGGAGAATCTGTAGAAATCTTGGTGAGACGTTAAACAGCTCAGGGTTTTGCAATTCCGTCAGTGCCGCCTCCCGGCTGATGTAATCACTCATGTTCAGCCCTCCGATTCCATGTTTCGATTGCAAATAGCTGGTTAGGAAACCAATGTGTTCTCGGTTCGATTGGGCAGTCTCTATTTGGGCAGCATACCCGAAAGCAACAACCGTTTCTCTGCATAACGCCCTTGTCTCCGCAGAACGGGCAGGGCTTCAATTTGATTTCGTCCATTTTTCAGCCCTCCTGTTCCAGACTTCCGTCAAACGCCGTAGCGCGTGCGAACTGCTTCATTCTTTGAATATCCTCCGCAGACGCTTGATTATTATCCTCCCAGTAAACCGGAATCATTTCTGTGCGGCCATCATCAAAGATAGCGTATAGTGTAGGCGTTGCCCAGTAGGAGCCAGAAATTCCCCTAACTTTGATGAATCGCCTATTCAAATTCTTTCGGAATTTCCCACCGCGCCATACTTCCTCAGCTGTCCAGCTCCAGTCCTCACCCATGCCTATTTCAACGGCACAAAGGCCATCCGAATGAGTGCGGATATATTCTTTGATTTTCTTTCCATCATAATATTTCATGCCATTTCTCCTTCCCGCCCGGGTTGCCCCGGGCTTGTGTTATCCCCACTGTTCATGCGTCCTCCAGCTTCATAAAGCATCCCCAAAAGGTCTGTGATTTTTTGCCGCTATGATGCCCGAAAAGGGGGCGTTCTCCGATTGCCGCCCAAACATCTGCGGCGGGGATTTGCGTTTCTGCCCACTTAAAAATCAGCACGCCGTCCGGTCTTAATACGCGCATACACTCGCGAAATCCGTCATGCAGCATTTCGCGCCAATTCTCGCCGAGCTGCCCGTACTTCTTCCGCATCCACGCATTTTCGCCGACGCGCCGAAGGTGCGGCGAGTCGAATACGACCAGCGCAAACGAGTTGTCAGGAAACGGAAGATCCGTGAAGTCGCACAGCACGTCTGGATGCACGATGCAGGTTCGTTCTGAATCTCTGCTGGTACTCTTCCAGACCCCCGTGAATTCCTCGTCCCGAACGTCGCAGTATATCGCGGCAGGGTGGTTCTTATTGAACCAAATCGTTCTGCTCCCGCAGGTCACGTCAAGAATTTTCTTTGTCATCATGCTTCCTCCATAACGTCTCCGCCCCACTGTTCCACCATATGCCCCCGCGCCCGGGACGCCTTGCACACGGTTTGCGATTCCTCGCAGGCTATCAGAACCTTCATTTCTCCCCCTCGCTTTCCTCCACCGGGGAGCGTAGCCATTTCAGCCAGCATTCCTTGCACTCTTTCGTGAGATCGCAGGTAGGATAAGGTGCTGGGCAATAATGGATATTTCCAAGGTACTCCGCCAGCTCCTCATCCGTCATGTTCCGGATGCGGTCGGCGTTGGTCAGCGGCTCATACCGGTCTTTCAGGCCTTCATCGTGAATGCAGCCGTCGCAAGCCGCCCATCCACCCGGGTCAATTCGGTACTTGCAGCTGGGACACTTGTCAGATTTATTCCCCATCACTCTTAGCCTCCACAAACTCCCCGTTTTTCAGCATGTACGGCGTATCCGCTTTGATTTTTTCGCCATCGACATACTCCGTTTTCACACATACCGGAACGTATCGTTGCTTTGCTCCATCGTATTTCCACTCCGCAAGTGTAATCCAGCAGCCAATTGGCGCTTTTACCACAGAGCCATGTCCGGCGCAGCAAATCACGGAATCGCTTCCAGTGCAGTTAATCCGGGCGTAGTCCCCGGAACTGCCAATCCGGGCGGAGTTCCCGGAGCTGCCAATCCGGGCGGAGTCCCCGGAGCTGCCAATCCGGGCGTAGTTCCCGGAACTGCCAATCTGGGCGTAGTCCCCGGAATCAACGTTTTCACTTGGCGTCTCAGCAATAGTCTTTTCCAGCACAAAATCCACGCACGCCTTGACAAAGCCGGATAATCCCAGTTTTACGCCGATTTTCAGCTTTCGGGAGCAGAACTTTTTCTTATCATCCGTCTTTGGCTCGTCCAGCGCTTCAACTTCGGCAAACTCGTTCGGCGTTCCATCAGAGCGAATCAAATCGTAATAGTCCAGAACGTCAAAGGGGCTTTCGCAAAAGTGCATTCCCTTTTCACAGATTTTCGCCTCCGGTTCCTCGAAGACGGTATTTTCCTGATACTGCTTATCCTTGCAGATCAAGCCGGGGTTGAATCCTTTGTAACCTTTCATTTTGCATTTCCTTTCTGTTTTCCTTTATTCCCCCGAGGGACTTTCCCCCACCTGGGCGGGGTGCAATTCCGCTTCACCGGCTTGAAACAGCCGTACATTTTCGCCTTGCTCACTGAAAATCCTCCATACTGGTCTGTCCCGGCAGCACATCGTACTCCATCCACCAACGGAACACTTCTTCTGCGGTGACCCAATCCACCCTTTCACTAAACTTCTTGTTTTGTCGTTTTCGCTCCTCAAGCATCCGTTCAAAGGCGTTCAGGTATAGTTGCTTGAACTTCGGCCACCGGTAGAACTCCGCTTCACGTCCCTTTTTTCTAGCAAGCGGGCAACCGATACAGCCAACACGGCATTGCCCCTCTGCGTAAAGCGGATTCATCGGGACTTTTGCATCTTCTAAAAATCCGTGCACGTCCTGGTCCGTCCAATCAATAATGGGGTTCACAACTCGTTTTGCTTTCAGGCGGCAGTTTTCAAAAAGCATTCGCTTTTCGTCATTGTCATTGGCAAGAATGATTTTTTTATCCTTGGTTGCGCCCAGTTTTTCGTAGATTCCACGGTTGTTTTTCTGGATGCAGATTCAGCCCAGCGAACCCCGGTGCAGATAAACCGCCCTGCGCCCCCTGCTTCTTTTAGGATGGAGCAGCAGTACCGCATAAGCCGGGTAGGCGGCATGAGCTTCTGAGGAATCAAGCTCCACATGGACACCCTCTGCCCCTTGTAAGTCGGCATATTCACTGTGCATTTGTAGCCCTTTTCCTCCAACCGTTTGAACTCACTTCTGACAAACCGCACCGTTTCTGGGGCATCAGCCGTGGTGTGGTTGTGCTGGAACTCGCAGGGGATGCCGGAACGCACCGCAAGCTCGGTGATAACCCCGGAATCTTTGCCGCCTGAAATGCAGATCACCAAAGGCTGCTGATACGCCATGAGCGACATATCAGAGGCGGCTTTCAGACGCTCGATTGCCATCTGCTCCAAGTCATTCATTCTCAAAAACAATCCCCTCTCTTACCAAATCCGGGTGTTCGTACCGGAAAAATTGGCGTTGTTTTTTGTGGGTTTTCCATAGTTTCATGATGTTTTTGTTCCAGTTATCGATGAAATACGTTTCCCATGCCTTGCAGCCGTCCCCGTTGGTGGGGCAATCGTCCCGCGTGCAGTTCCTGCAAAAGGGGCTCTCTGAGTCGATGTACTGGCCGGGTTTTTCTCTCATAATGCGTCCCTTCTTTCATCTGCGCCCGCCGCCAGAACCTGCCGTATGGCTTCCAGCTCAGCGTCCCCAAGCTCGCCGGACGCGCCCTTAGGAATATCAGGCTTCCCATAGCGCCTAACCGGTGGTGCTGACCCAGCGCCGCCTCTGTCCTGCTCTTTGGCGAGCCAGCCGTTGATAAATCGCTGTACCCCACCCTTGGTTTTTCGCTTGGATGGGTTGGCGTCACACCATCCGGCCATTTTCCGCAGCTCTGCCAGGATATCAACGGCGGGGTAGAGTTCTGCCCATTTGTCCACGTCAGCCTGAAAAACAGGGTAAAGGGATTTATCATTCAGCATGATCTGGCACACCGGCGGCGTGGAGGCGGCGTCCGGCTCCGCGCCTATACTCTCCTTTACTCTACTTTTCTCTACTCTACTCTCCTCTACTCTACTATGTCTTTGGATGTCAGCATTTTTTGAGAAAATGTTGACATTTCTGCTTGAAATGTTTACATTGGGGCAAATTTTGGCGCACTCGACCAGAAGGATGTTGTAATCGACTTCAAGACTTTTACGGCGGCTGACTGCCTCGAAGTACCGCTTCTGAATTCCACGTGAAGTCAGAACGTGATACTTGTCATATATCTCTTTGTCGAACATCCCTCGTCTGATAGAAGCCTCTATTATTTCGGAAACGACGCTCCCACCCAGCCCGCACCTTCGGGCGAACAAAAGCGCAACCTCCTCTGTCCATTCAATGTAATAACCCTCCTTGCCGTATATCTCTTGCAGCAAGTGAACGATTACACCAAATCCTGTCAAGCCATATTCTGCTTCTATCAGTTCAAATTTCTTGTCCAAGCAAACATCAAGCGGAAAGAAATCAAGTCCGCTTTTGATTGCCATAGTTTACTCCTCGCTTCCCAGCCTAGGGAATAGAACAACTTGAAGGCCGCGACTGCCAAAAATGTCAACTATGTGTTTTACTTCTTCTTTGGATATATCATTCAGTCGGAGAAGATTATCTCGAATGCCATCCAATTCAAAGATATCCTCGGCATCGGTGACGATAACGTCATATCTCATTGCGCATTCACCTCCTTCACCAGCGAATACCTTGCGAAGCACGTCCGCTCTCCGTATCGGTTCTTCCCGGTGACGGTTTCGCTCTTGATGGGAACACCCTGAGCTTTCAAATCCCAGATCCTTGCACCAAGACGGTAACAGCCGTACTCTGTAACAGCCTCGGCCTGAGTGATACTCCCATAGTCCTGCAAATGCCGCAGGATACGCTCACACTGTGTCACGGGGCGCCTCCTCTCCGGTGAGACGAACCGCCACGCATGGGCGGGTGCCGTACCGCTTGCAGACTGTGGCGTCTGTGATAGCTGCATCATCCTTGTAGGCGATACCGTTCAGGGCATCGCACACAATCTTGCCTATGTTGTCCCAGTCGGGTTTCACCATGGGAAGAATCTGATTGTCAATCGCTTCGGCCTGCTTGCGCTTGCTCCACGAATGGGGAACGGGGTAGATCGCCGCAATGTCAACCCGGATAGTGCCGGTAAACTTTGCCCCGTGGGCTTCGCACTGGTATGCCCATGCCACCAGCTTTTCATAGTCCTTCGTTTTCTTTGGGGTGTATGTCTCACCGTTCTGGGTGAAGCGGGGGCGCTCCTTCCCTTGCGGAACGCCGGGAATCGTAAATTCAATCGTCACGTTTTCGCTCCTTCCTTTGGAGTTGGCGGTTTTACCTCACACCGCCAAGGGAAATGTAAACTATACTATCAATCTTTTTGAGGAAAGATTGATTTTTCCAGCCTAGAACGGCAAGGCGGGGTCGTCTTCGGTGATCTCCTGATATCCTCCGAACCCCTGCTGACTGTATCCGTTGCCCCGGTTCGTCTGCTGTGGGGCGCTGGGCTGCCCGTATCCGGCGTTTTGCGCCGTCCCGGTATTGGTGGTATCCTGAGAATTGCGCTTGCTGGAAAGCAACTCAACGCTTGTGGTCACTATCTCAAACGCCCGGCGCTTGTTCCCGTTCTTGTCCGTCCAGTCCCTGGCTTGCAGTGCTCCGGAAACGGCTACGATGTCGCCCTTATGGCCGTACTGCGTCAGGTACTCAGCGCCCTGCCGCCATGTGACGAAATCCAGAAAATCGGTGGCATCCTTCGTCATTGGCCGCTTGACAGCGAGGCTGTAGGAGCAGACCGCCGTCCCATCCTGGGTTCTTCTCAGCTCCGGGTCGGCGGTGAGCCGCCCGACAAATTGACAATTATTCATGTGTTCTCCTTCCTGTAAATCAGATCGTTTTCATTCCAGCCGGGATAAATGCCCATCAGGTACTCCCGGAAATACGCCCTCATTTCCATTCTTGCCGTGGTCTGGTCGTACCGGTTGTGACATCTGGGGCAGAGGGTAAGCCCGTTCTGGGCAATGCCAAGCCCTCCCTGCGCCCGGGATATGTAGTGGGCGTTGCTCCATGCCAGAGGGGCAGGGGCGGGAGCGCCGCAGAATACGCAGCACGTCCAGCCGTCAATGCTGTCCCGCTCGGCAATCGCCATTTTCTCGCCCCGGGTGAAGTCCCTCGCTTTGGTATCCTTCCTCAACGCCATTCCTCCTTGAGCAGTTCCAGCTTGTCCGGGGGCAGGGTTTCAATGTCCAGCGCCTTGCAGTCCTGTATCAGATTGTCGATCAGCCGCGCCATTTGTTTGGTGTCGTAGGTGCTGGAACCGTGGTATGCCGCCAAGTTCCGGCACCCAGGCACCTGAGACGCGCCCAGGCTGTCCACCAGCCATCCAAGGCCGTTTTTCTGCCAGCTCCGTGTGAAGCGCTCCACGTCCTGTTCCCGGACGCACATAGGCGTGTAATTGTCTCCCACGCCACGAACGGCGTTCCGGTAGACCTCTACCGGGGGAGTCCCCATAGCGGCGGCAAGCTTGTGAATCAGCACCCAGGCATAGGCGTTTGCGTCCAAGCTCCGCTTTTCCCGGTGCTCTTTCAAGGTCAGATCGTAGGGCGTGGCCTTCATTTTTCGGATAAAGGCCATTGCCTTGCCCAACTCGGAACGGGAGGGCTTGACCATCAGCCAGCCGCCTTCCAGTTTGGCCTCGGTGAATGTAAGCTCCGTCATGATTGCTGCCACACAAACGCCCGAAGGTTCTTTGTGTCATTACGGATTGCAAGTCCGGTGATCCGCCCGGTCTTCTCGTCATAGGCGATTTTCTCAACGCTGAACTTATCGTAGCAGTTGAACCGGGTCTTTCCATTGAAGGAAGATGCTTTGATCTCTGCCTTATTGCTGGGAATCCAGACAAACGGGGACGTGTAGAGTTCCCTGCCGATGCCCCAGCGGAACCCGGCGCGCTTGAAAGCGTCGCTTGCCTCGCCCTTTTTCTGGTTGCCTTCCTCGTCCTCCCGGCTCTCGATACCGCAGTCCCATTTCCATTGGATGCCACCGTTTTCCTGGATAATCCCGATACCGGCGTACAGATTGCCCTTGATCTCCTTGTAGTCGTTCGTCCAGTTGCCAGCCCCTACAGTCTCGTCCAGCAAGTCCATATCCGTCCTCGCCGTCTTGTACAGCAGACACACCAGACCATTTCCCTTGACCTGCTTGATCTTGACCTCAATCTCGTCAGCGGTCAGGAACCGAAACATTCTCGCCATTGTCTTCCTCCTTAAATTCCAGCGGGCATTCATACCCAACTGTTGCTCTTGTATCCAGCAGATACTCCCCGGTCAACCGGCACTGCTTCCGGGCGTATGTTTCCATACAGGCACAGAGGTCACAGCACACATGCCCCTCCGGGAAGTAAATGCTTGCCGTGGCCTTCTCGTACCACAGGCAGCTTTTTTTATCCGCCATAATCCACCTCAATCATAGGAAATATCCTGCCATTCCTCCCGGCTGTCCATGCAGAGGTCGCAAATGGCATCGTCCCGGATTTTCCAGTATCTGTGTCCTACGGTTCTCCCGCAGCAGATGCACACCGGAATACTGCTGTCCGTTGCCTGGGAATCGTACAGATAATCGTAATCCGGATTCAAACCAACATCATCCATTGACTTTCCTTTCTCAGTTTGATATACTGTAAATGATAGATTTTTTATATCGCTTTCCGTCCCCGGTGCTGTAACATCGGGGGCGGCTTTTTATCGCCCTCTGATGCAACGTCCGATACCGGCACCCATCAGGATAGCGCACACCCACATTGCGGGAACTGCCGCCTTGTCTGCCAGCAAATCTGCCTGTTGCCACCAGAAAAGCACCAAATTCAGCCCCGCATAGGGGAGAACATGGAAAACGCATTCCTTGATATTGAACGGCTTCCGGTTCTCCGGCGCCGGCTCCCACCGGGCATCCACGGGTTTATTCCTGCTTGCCATATCCTCACCCCCTGACCTCATGATTTCGGTGGACTACGTCGAAAAGCTCCACGTTCTCATCGTCAAACGCCTTCGATGCTTTCCTTTCCATCAAAAGGGATTCCCGCAAATGCTCATTTTCCCGGCGCAACCGGCGGTTCATCTCCGCCATGGTGCGAAGCTGGGCGACCTCGTTCGGCATCATTTTGCCACCTCATCCGGATACAAAGTGCTCAGCACATCCGGCGCGTCCCAGTGGTTGCCATCCCACCCAGCCCGGCGGGCGTAGGCGTAAACCTCCCGCCGAACAGGTTCCGGCATCACGGCAACCACCTTTACGCAGTAGTCACCATCGGTGCTATAGAGGAACGTATCCTCAATTTTTGGGTACGCCATCCGGCCTTCCAGAAATGCCTTTGCGCGCTTCTTTGCAAGCCGCTTTTTCATCACTTTCAATCTCCCTTCATCTTGACATCATTTGGCTTTCTCCTTGTAGGGGCGAACCTCACTCGGATGAAGTATTTGTAAGGAGCCGCTCTTGTCAACCAAGCGGAAACATCCGTCGTCCTGCTGGATATTTACCAGCGTAACAATGTCACCGATGCCGAAACCGTGGCCAAACTTACCGCCCTTTACCGTGACAACGAACTTATCTCCCACCTTCGGCTTGCTCTCTTTTGGCTTGTCCTCCTTGCGTTTCTTCTCAAAAAGCCGCTCAACGGCTACCCTTGCGCCCTCCGCTCTGCTGTAGGTATCCTTCGGATTGCACCGGGCTTCTGCGGTCTTCACGCCCCGCCCGACCCGTTTCAGCGTGGCCGTGGTAATCATCCCGTCAAAGCGGAGTTCCACGGTGTAGGGCTCCCACTCAGGCTCTGCAAGGCCAGCGATCATGTATTCGTACCAGCACCAATGCCCAAGAAAATCGTTGCGATCCTCCTCCATGCAATAGTAAACTCCTTTATTGTTGATTCCGGATTTTATGATCGTCATGGTCTTTCCCAGATACTTGTCCATATAAGGGTTCCAGTTCTTCTGCGGCCTCTTGCTCACGATCCACACCTTACCCCAACTTTGTATTTCGCCATAAATAACTCCTTTCAAAAGTTCGGCGCTCTGCCGTATGTCTCGCGGTAAATCCGCTCGTAGATGTCCGGCTGCTCTTTCATGAATGCTCTGACCCGTTTTCCAAGCTCCCGGATCGCGTTTGACCGAAGCAGCTCTGCTCGTACAGCTTGCAAATCCGCTCCGCTCTGGCCAGAAACTCGTCCGTCTTCGGTGTCATGCACCGAACTGCCAGCGCGTCGCACAACTGGGTCTTGGAAATGATGAATCCCTCGCTCCGAAGCTGCTGAATCAGCCAGTTGTTCCGAAGATTGTAGGTGTTCAGCGTCTGCCGGATATACTTTGCCAGTTTCTCCCGCTCCCCGTAAGACTGCGGGAGGTTCAGTTTTGCCATCCATTTGTCCCTCCTCCTTAGATGAAATCTCTGAACATTTTTTCCGCAAAAGACTTGAAAATCTGAGTAGCGCATGGTATACTGAATTTGCCGAAACAATAAACCATCCGCTACTCGCCGGAGTTTGAATTTCCGAAAACTCGGATTTCATACCCCGTGATTTTCTGCACCCTTTTTGGAATCGGTGTTCATGACGTTAGTATAGTCCCATAAGTCCCAAATGTCAACACCAAAAGTCTCAAAAGTCAATGTTTGGAGGACTGTACAAAAAATGAAGATTGACTATGTGAATTTTTACAATAATTTTGTAAACCTTTGCAAAGAGAAAGGATTGAAGCCGTCCAGAGCTGGCATCGAGGCAGGCATTCCAAAGCAAACAGTGTCCAACTGGAAAGCCGGTCGCAAGCCGAGTGACACCTATGTCGCACAGTTAGCCGACTACTTCGGCGTACCCGTCTCCTACTTCTCCGAAGAAGCCCCGGAAACAGAAAAAGCCCCGGCTCCCAGCAAGGGAACCGAGGTTTTCATGAAGATGTATGACATGCTCACACCGGAGAGACAGGCACGTCTTTATGAAACTCTGTCTGATCTTGTAAAAGAGCAGATGCAAGAGCGATGATCTTTTCCTTGTCCTCTTCACTAAGCTGTTCAAACATCTTCAAAGCTTCCTCCCGCATGTTGTTTCTCTCCTTTACTTTTTATCATTATCGAACGCCTGTTCGGCTTATGTGCTGGTTATAACATACTATCTGTCCAATAAACCGGACTAAATAGGGGCTTTGAAAAATATTTTTTGAATCGCCCCGCCACCCGTGCCACAAGGTGACGGGGCTCGCCGCCGGAATGGTGTGTCCCTTACCTTTGGCTAGTATGATGATACTGTTCAGCCGGTGGTGACGTAAAGGTGCATCCGGGTAATTCAGTCGTTTTCAGCGTAATTCGTAGGATTTTTTCGGAAAGGGCGAGCAGAAAATGGAAAAACGGAAAATAATACAACAAATATCGACGATTTGTGATAATCTGCCCGCAAAGATGAAATGGGCAAAGGAGGAACAGCACAAAACCAATCAGCAGATTATCGACAGCACAGGGCTAAGTGAATCCATGGTTAAAAAGTTTTTCTCCGGCCACCTGACGGGCCCAAGTATCTATGATGTGACCGCCATTGCCATTGACCTTGATCTGTCCCTGGATGAGCTGATGTAGCTGTCCCCGCCGAAGCAAGACCAGAGCGCGGAAATCGAACGGCTGAAAACCGAAATTTCACACAAGGAAGAACTTATCTCGGAAAAAGATAACGCCATCTCCCGGCTGGAAGAGCGCAGCCACATGATGGATAAAGAAATATCCGCCGTCCGGCATAACTGGAAGCATGTGACTTATGGAGCCGCAGGGCTTGCGGTTCTGTTCGGCATCTTCCTTATGGTATATGTCTTTCTGGATATGCAAAACCCGAATCTTGGCCTGTTCCAGTCCGGCCACGCCTCGCCGATCGTTTATGTCGCGGCCTTTTCCATTATCGGAACATGCCTGTATATCGTCCGAACTGTGATAAAGCGAAACGCAAAAAGGAGTAAACACGATGCAAACAATACCAATTGATCTATCGGCTCTTACGCCGGAGGAAAGACAGCAGTTTGCAGATAACCCCTCCGTTCTTTCCTCGGACTGCGAGGCGGTCTGCTGCCTGTATATGCGCTACAGTTCCGACCGGCAGACAGAGCAGTCCATAGAAGGGCAGCTCCGGGAGCTGATAGCCTATTGCAAGCACCACAGCTACCGGGTTGCCGCCATTTATGTTGACCGGGCGATTTCCGCCCACGCAAGCATGGACAAGCGGCCAGCGTTCCAGCAGATGCTTTCTGACAGCGCCAGATCGTCATGGAAAACCGTTTTGGTTTACAAGCTGGACAGATTTGCCCGGAACAGGGAAGACAGCGCCATTGCCCGCATGCGGCTCCGTAAGAACGGCTGCAACGTGGAATCCGCGAAAGAGGGCATTTCCAAGAACCCGGAGGGTGTGATTCTGGAAGCCCTGCTGGAAGGTATGGCAGAGTATTATTCTCTAGAGCTGTCCCAGAAGGTACGTCGCGGCATGAGCGAAACAGCCAGGAAAGGGAACAGTACAGGCGGCACTACACCGCTAGGATACACTGTCGTGGATAAGCGCCTGCAAATCGACCCCATGACTGCCCATTTGGTGGAGGAAGCATTTCGCCGGTATGCAGACGGCGATACCGTGGCCGCGATCTGCGACGATTTCAACGCCCGTGGGTACAGGACAACGCGAGGAACGAAATTCAACAAGTCCAGTTTTAAGAACGTGTTCCGGAACGAGAAATATATCGGGGTTTACAAGTTTGACGATGTTCGCGCAGACAACGCCGTCCCCAGAATTATATCCGATGAGCTTTGGCGGGCTGTACAATCCAGACTGAAAGCCAGCGAGCAAGCCCCAGCTAGAGGTAAGGCGAAGGTGCCGTATCTTTTGTCGGGGAAAATTTTCTGCGGTCACTGCGGCGCTCCCATGGTGGGAGAGTGCGGCAGAGGAAAAGGCGGGAAGACTTACAATTATTATTCCTGCGCCAATAGAAAGAAGGCCCACTTATGCGACAAAAAGCCAGTCCCAAAGGACTGGCTGGAAGATGTGGTAGCTCAGGACGCTCTTGACGTACTGACAGACGAAATTATCGAATTTGTGGCAGAAATAGCCGCCCAGCAGTCAGAGGAAGACATTCAGAAGAATACACAGATTCCGGTCATACGAAAAAAGATTTCTGAAATTGAAAATAAAATCCGAAATCTGACGAAAGCGCTTGAATGTGCTTCCGTTGCGCCGGACGCTATTGTGGAAAGGCTTGCCGAGTTAGAAGCCCAGAAAAAGGGGCTGTCTACACAACTATCCGATGAAGAACGCGGCGTGATTCCGCTCACAAAGGAATCTGTCGTGGTTTATCTGAAAGCGGTAAGAGAAAAGGCGGTTCCGCTGGAAACCCAGAAAGCTATGCTTATTGAAATGCTTGTAAATTCCGTCACCGTTTACGATGACGAGCCGGGATTCCTGAAATTTGTGACCGCCTACCGGCTGACGCAGATCCCATCAAAGACATACCGCGTTCCTACTCCGGCAGTATCCCCGTGTTCGGATATAGGGCGTGTTGGGTCACCAGAAAAAGCACGCTTCGGCGTGCTTTTTCGCTTATTTCAGAAGACCAAAGACCTTTTGAAATAAAGGATCTGACAGTCTGCTGCGCGCACGCCCTGGCCGCCTGCGGGCTGCTTTCCTCTGCGAGGTTTTTGACACGTTGACATCCGGCTGTCGTGTGACAACCGGATGTTTCGTATGTATCTGTATTCTCAAACACCGGAGGGCTGCTTTTCCCGGATGACGCAGGGATTTCCCATGACGATGCTGTTGGCGGGAACGTCCTTCATCACCACGGCACCCGCGCCGATGGTGACGTTGTCCCCGATGGTAATGCCCCCGGCGACCACCGCGTTGGTGAAGACCGTCACGTTGTCGCCAATGATGGGGTTATTGATCTCCCGCCCCGGCTTCGCGTTTCGTCCGATGGTGACACCCTGATAGACGGAGAAGTTCTTTCCAATGCTGTAAGGTGCGATCACCGTTCCGTGGCCGTGGTAGATCACCAGTCCTTCGCCGATCTGTCCCAGAAGTTCCATGTCCTTCTTGGGCGGATAAAGCAGCCTTATGAGATAGCTGCACATGGCGGAAGCCTGACTGCACCGGAAAACCACATGGCTCCGATAACAGTCATAGCGCCACATGAGCCATGCAAAGCGCAGGAAAAAACGGTCGCCGTCATAGGTTTCCAGAAACCACATATAGCCTTCCGTTTCCGCGCAGATCAGCTTCTTCGCCCCGGAAAGGCACACGGCGCAGTACGCGGGCATCGCCCGGAGCAGATTGATCGCAAACAAAATTCGTCGCAGCATCCCGTTCTCCTTTTACCGCCTGTCTTCCTCCGGGGTAAAGTCCAGCGTGATGGACTTGATCTCGGTGCGCATCTGGATATACCGGACACCGGCGGAATCCATCATCCGCTTGGACGCCATGGTCGCCAGAGTGTCCGCGTATTTGTCCGAGAGGTAGTAGACCTCCTTTACGCCGCTCTGGATGATGGCCTTGGCGCACTCGTTGCAGGGAAACAGCGCCACATACAGCTTGCTGCCCCGCAGGTCCCGCCCGTTGGCGTTGAGCACGGCGTTCAGCTCCGCGTGGACGACGTAGGGGTACTTGGTCTGGTCGCCGTCCCGCTCCCATGGGTACTCGTCGTCGGAACAGCCCTTGGGCATACCGTTATAGCCGGTGGAGATGATGATATTGTCCTGGGAGACGATGCATGCGCCGACCTGCGTGTTGGGGTCCTTGCTGCGCTTCGCCGCAAGCATGGCGATGCCCATAAAATATTCGTCCCAGCTGATGTAGTCCTCGCGTTTCATAGTGGAAGCCCCCTTTTTCATTTTTCTCATTATACACAAAAGGCAGGACAGCCGCAAGTGGCTGCCCTGCCTTTTTTCGGATCAACCGAAAAAGTCTTTCAGATTGTTGAGAAATTTCTTCCTTTTGGGGGACTGATCCACGCTTCCGTCCAACTGGCGCAGGAGGTCTTTCTGCTCCTTCGTCAGTCTGGTGGGGGTCTCTACCACCACCGTGAAGCGCTCGTTGCCCCGGCGGCGGGTGTTGCCCACCTCGGGAATGCCCTTCTCCCGCAGGATGAATTCCCGACCGGTCTGGGTGCCTTCGGGAATCTCATAATCCACCTTGCCGTCCAGCGTGGGCACCTGAATGGTCGCGCCCAGCGCCGCCTGCGTAAAAGTGATGGGGACTTCGCACAACACGTCCGTCCCGTTCCGGGTAAAGATCGGGTGCCGCCGGATGGAAATTTCCACCAGCAGGTCGCCGTTCGGGCCGCCGCCCACGCCCACGCAGCCCTCGCCCCGGACACGGACGCTCTGTCCGGCATCCACGCCTGCAGGAATCTTCACCTTGACCCGGTTGGTCTTGCGCACCTTGCCCTTGCCGCGGCAGGTGGTGCAGGGATTCTTGATGACCTTGCCCCGGCCGCCGCAGGTGGGGCAGGCGGTGGTGGACTGCATCTGCATGCCCATGAAGTTCTGCACGGAACGCACCTGACCGGTGCCGTGGCACTGGCTGCACGTCTCGATCACGCCGTCGGCGCTGCCCGTACCCTTACAGTTGGGGCAGTTCTCAATCCGCTGGGCAGCAACCTCTTTTTCGCAGCCGAAGGCCGCTTCCTCGAAGGTCAGCTCCAGCCGCGCCATGACGTTTTCGCCCCGGCGGGACGCGTTCTGCTGGGAGCCGCGGCTGCGGCCGCCGCCGA
>ERZ780178.1361-NODE-1361-length-15724-cov-6.974727_pt1 | contig 15724 bp, 8 predicted proteins | sample MGYA00511018_ERZ780178 | MGnify/ENA primary metagenome ERZ780178 (study PRJEB29588, sample SAMEA2151439) | human gut metagenome | biome: human gut; feature: human-associated habitat; material: faeces | place: Denmark | collected 2008/2010 ...
GTAGCAGATGTAGTTGGCACCGCCGCCGATGAAGTTGAAGATGTTGCTCAGCGGAGCCCCGGTAATGGCACCGATCTGCCGGAAGCCGATGCCCAGCAGGCCCGCGGTGTTGCCCGTCAGGCGATTCCATGCCGGGCTGAGGATATCGCCGCTGATGACGCCCCACAAAATCTCGCTCGTGGTGGGCACCAGCAGATTTTTCACCTCATCCACGGTGGTCTTGGTGGTCGTGTTGCCCGAAGAATCGGTGGTCACCAGCGTTTTGATGCTGCTGTAGTTGGCGGCCAGATTCTTCACATCGTCCAGCACGCCGTAGTTCCACAGATCGCCCGTGACATCGTTGAGGATGAGGCGGTCGATCTCGCCTTTTTCGCGGGCGTTACGATAATATATCGGGCAAAGAGCAAAATACGCGTAAAAGCGAAATTCACCAAGCGGTTTACAAGAATTTTCGCCGTCGGATTTTTATTTTTTTGCGCAATAAACGCGTGCGTGTTTTTTCTTGCGAAGCGCTTTAATCTGCTTGCGTACGCTCTGCCGATAACGGCGATTTCGGTTACGCTTATTCCGCTTTCGCTTATCTTCGGCGCTGCGATTAATTATCCTTACGACCGTATAAAGTACTTGCTTACGATACGCGGGGCAAAAAAGAAACTTTCGGAAAATAAAAATCTCAAAGTAATTTTCGTTACGGGCAGTTTCGGTAAAACGACTACCAAACGCTATCTGTACGAACTTCTGAAAGACGATTATAAAACGGTTGCAACGCCGAAATCCTTCAACACGCCGATAGGGATTTGTCTGTCGATAAAAGATATAAACGCGGATACGCAGATTTTTATCGCGGAAGCGGGCGCAAGACGGGTCGGCGATATAAAAACGCTCTGCAAAATAGTTCGGCCCGATATTTCCGTCGTAACGGGCATCGCGCCTCAACATATAGAAACTTTCGGGGCGGTTGAAAATATTATCGCCGAAAAAGAAGAAGCGGTAAAAAATTTGAAAGTCGGCGGGTTTGCGGTTATATCGGGCGAAACGGTCGGAGGAAAAACTATATACGAAAGGGCGAAATGCGATAAAATTTCGGTCGGAAGCGGAGAAACGGCGGACGTGAAATTTCGTAACGTAAAATTTTCGGCTTACGGCTCGTCGTTCGATATAATGTGCGGGGAAAAAACTCTTGAAATAACCGCTCCGTTCGTCGGAATACATAACGTGGTCGATTTTACTCTCGCCGCCGCGGTTGCGATAAAACTCGGCGTACGGGCAGAAAAAATCGAGAACGTCGCAAAAACGCTCACTCCGCCTAAGCATAGATTTTCGGTATCGGTTTCGGGTAACGGAGTAACGATAATCGACGACGGCTACAACGCGAATATAGAAGGAATAAAGAGCGGGGCGGAAAGTCTGAAATATTTCGGCGGCAAGAAATTTGCGGTGTTTTCGGGCATAGTCGAGGGCGGAACGAAGAGTTACGAACTTAACTCGGAAGCGGGCAGAGTTTTAAGCGAAAATTGCGACAGGCTGATCGCCGTAGGTCGGCTTGCCGACGAGATTTTGTCTTGCGCGAAAGGCGAAAGGACCGAAGATTTAGACGGCGCGAAAGAGATATTGAAAAAAGAAGTCCGCCGCGGCGACACGGTTGCCTTTTTCAGCGACCTTCCCGACCGCTATTAGGTATTACCGTCGTCGCCCGATCGCTTTACCCGACGCGAAGATCGTATTTTTAATAATAAAAAATATAAAAGGAGAAATATATGAAAAACATACTCGTATTTTTCGGCGGAAAGTCCTGCGAACACGACGTGTCCGTGCTTACGGGCGTGATGACCGCAAATTGCCTTGACGGCGAAGGGTATAATTCCGTACCCGTATACGTGGGTAAAAACGGTAAGTGGTACGGCGGCGAAGAACTTAAAAATCTCGGCGTATACGACGGAAAACGCACGTTTCGCGAAGTTACTTTGCTGCCGTCGGATAACTTCTTGTACGAGATTAAAAAGGGCAAACTAAAAAAACGCGAAAAGATAGATTGCGCGATAAATTGTATGCACGGTCTTAACGGCGAAGACGGCTCGCTCGCGGGGGCGTTAAAACTCGCTTCCGTTCCGCTCGCTTCGCCCGATATCTTTTCGTCGGCGGTTTCCATGGATAAATATTTTACCAAAATCGCCCTCGCCGGGATACGCGCGCCTTACGTTCCGTACGTAAAACTCAATCGCGAAAACTATTATAAAAACAAAGCCTTTGCGAAAAAACTCGTCGCAAGGCTCGGCTCGCCTATTATTATAAAGCCCGCAAATCTCGGCAGCAGCATAGGCATAACGGTTGTAAAAACCGACGATAAATTCGAAGAAGCCGTCGAACTCGCGTTCCGCTACGACGATAAAGTCGTCGCGGAAAAGGCGTTGACCGATTTCAGAGAAATAAATTGCGCGTGTTATAAACTCGGCAACCGATATATCGTTTCGCCGTGCGAAGAACCCGTTACGAAACACGACGTTCTTACTTTCGACGAAAAATACGTTACGCCCGCCGAAAAGAAATTCCCCGCCGAAATCGATAAAAAATTGTCGGATAAAATTCGCGATTTAACCGCATACGTGTACCGCAAACTCGAATTTTCGGGCATTATACGAATAGATTTTCTGCTTGACGGCAACGACGTGTACGTAAACGAAATCAATTCCGTGCCGGGGTCGCTCGCGTATTATCTGTTCGTCGAAAACACAGACGAATTCGGCAAAATATTGCACGACCTGGTCGAAAACGCGATAAAAAAACACGAAGACTACGAAAACAACGTATTCACTTACGACGGCGGAACGCTTTCTTTCGATAATCTTAAAAAATAAAATACGCGGGGCGAGAAAATTTTTCTCGCCCCGCTGTAAACCGCCGTTACGAGAGTATGCGCTCCCGGTGTGGCGATCTCGAAGATTGGAGTTTATCCAACATACAAGCCGCTCCGACCTTTATTGCGGGAATTCTTCACTTCGTTCAGAATGACGTTTGTCATGTTGAGCGTAAGCGAAACATCTCCCGGAAGGGCAAAACCTGCGGAGTTTATATTATAACGGTTATATTGCTCGCAAGGCACGTAAAATGCCGACGGTTCATATAATGTAGCGGGGTACTAAAGATGAACGGGATTTTCTGGCAGGCAACTTTCGGAATATTTTTCATATTCGTAATGACTTCGCTCGGCAGCGCGGTCGCCTTGTTTCTGGGCGACCGCGCGATAAGTAAAGGGCTTTCTTTTATCGGAGGACTATCCGCGGGGATAATGCTTGCTTCGGCGGTCTGGTCGCTGATTATTCCCGCGCTGGGCGACGGCAAAAACGTACCCGAAGTCGTTATCGGGTTCGGGGTAGGGTTAATCGCGTTTTCGCTGCTTGGAATATTTCTTCGCGAAGACGAAACGGCGGGGTATAAGCGACTTTTTATCGCGATAACGGCGCATAACGTTCCCGAAGGGCTTTCGGTAGGATTTGCGTACGGCGCGGCGGCGATAGGCTCGGTTACTCCGACGGCGGCTCTCGGACTCGCGATAGGAATAGGCGTTCAGAACTTCCCCGAAGGGGCTGCCGTCGCTATGCCCGCAAGAAAGATTTATTCCCGTAAAAAGTCGCTTTTGCTCGGCGTTTTAAGCGGAGCGGTCGAGCCGATAGCGGGGTATATCGGATATTTCGTATCGACGAGCGTAGTATTTATTATGCCGTCGCTTATGTCGTTCGCCGCGGCGGCTATGATTTTTACCGTGTTTTCGGAACTATGCAAAGATATATCCGAAAAGCCTTTATCGGGCGCGATCGGGGCGGGAATCGGATTTCTTGCCATGATGCTTTTAGACGTTTTACTCGGCTGACGAGTTACGTCGGGCTGCCATTGCATCGTTTTACTCGTTCGCGAGATATTGCTAATAGCGTTCGTCGTTTATTCACAGGGGATAGATTCGACGGTGTTAAGATTGAATAAAATCGTCTTTTCTACCTTTAATTTAAGAGTTTTTTCGACCGCTTTTTTGTAGAGCGCAAGTTGATAGGCGTAAGTTTCTTTTAGATGACTTATGCTCTTTTTAGAATACTTGTAATCTACGATAATCGCCTTATCGCCCTTGACGGCAAGTAAGTCGATAATGCCCTGAACGAGTACGTCGCCCGTTGCGTTCGTGTTCGAAATCTCGTTTGCCGCCATTTGCGCGATAAACGGCTGTTCTTTATAGAATTTATACCCGCGTATCTCTTCGAATAAAGGCGCGCGCAATATTTTGCGCAATTTTTCTTCGGATAAAAGCGCGAGTTGTTCGTCGGTGAGTTTCTTTCCGGTCTTGATTTTTTCAAGCAGAACGCCCGCGTCTTCGTAGAACGAATCCGCGTGCTGTAAAAACGCGTGATAAGCAATTCCTCGTTCGCGCGTCGTTTTGTCTACGGGAAGTCTTATTTCCGTCATCTCGTCATCGTCGGTGGTCGCGTCTTCGGCGAGGCTCGTTACCGCGCGCTTGACGGGCAGATTCACGTCTTCTTCGTAGGGGTATATAAACGACAGATTTTTACGGATAAGGTCGGTAAGCGCGGGGCGGTCTTTCGAAATATAAACTTTTCTCACGTCTTCGCCGTCGCCGATTTCCGCTTTTTCGGCGACGATTTTTTTGTCGAAGTACTTCGTCTTTATAAAATCCGAAAACTTGTTTGCGAAAAGTATAGACGTAAAGTCGTCGTTTTCTTCGACGGGTTCGGAAGTTACGAGATAGAGTTTACATTCCGCGCGCGTCATTGCCACGTAAAATACGCGCATTTCTTCTTTAATCGCGTTGAGTCTGGCTCTTTCCTTAAAAGCCGCGCGCGGGAGCGTGATTTTCGTTCTCTTTGATTCTTCGTCGTAAAATTTAAGTGCGATACCCTCGTAACGGTCGGTTAAAATCTCTTTTTTCGTGTCGTCGAGATTGAATCGTTTGCCGAGCCCCGCGAGAATGACGATGGGGTATTCGAGCCCTTTGGAGGCGTGCATACTCGTAACCGTAACGCTGTCGTCGCCGTCGGACGAGCCTACCGAAACGTCGCCGTCGTCGCTTTCGGCGCGCGTTAAAAATTTGCTTACCGAAAGTCCGTTTTCGCCCGATCCTGCTTCGGCGATAAATCTTTCCACTCTGGAAAGTCTTATTTCGCCGTTCTTTTGCGAAAGAATTTCAAGGTCGAGCCCCGTTTCGGAAAGAACTCTCGAAAGTATTTCGCCCGCGTTTTCAAAGCCCGACAAAAGTCGGATTTTAGATATATACTCGTCGAAGTTTTTGAGTTTGTTTCTGATATTTTCGTCTTCGCCGCTTAAAAGATACCAACGGTAGCAGTCTGCGAAAGTCGGTTTTTTCGTCGCGGCGGGTTTGTCGCCCGTATCGGACGTAATCGCCGCGTAGGCGGCTCTTTTTATTTCGGCGGCTTCCGCTTCGCTTACGCCGCCTATCGCGCTTTTAAGGCAGGCGAACAGGGGAGCGTCGTCCGCAAAGCGGACGATTATTTTAAGCAGGTCTTTTAGAAGTTTGATTTCGGGATAGTCGCCGACGGGGTTTTTAGCCGACGAAGAAACGGGAATATCGTTGCGTTTCAGATGCCGTACGATTTCGGTCGGGAAGCCCGACGAATTACGGGTTAAAACGGCAAAATCTTTCGGGGTAACTTCGCGTTCGCGTTTGGCTTTAAGGTCGTAAACTTTGCCGCCCGCTTCCTTTCTGACGATATTCGCCACCACCGCGCCTTCGGCGAAAGCGGCTTTCGGGGCGGGGGCGTTCACGTCGTCTACGATATCGTAAACTCCGCCTTTTATCGTCTTTTCTTTTTTGGCTTCGGGTATCTCTATAAGTATCGTTTCGCCGTAGCCCTGCGGATATTTGCCACTGCCCGTCATCGGGTTGTTTTTATAGTCCGTTCCGCCGAAGTCTTTGGTCATTATCGGCGAAAAAGTCTTGTTGACGGCGGCTAAAACGGCGTCGGTCGAACGGAAATTCGCGTCGAGCGAAACGGTTTCGCCTTCGCCGCGTTCGTATCTTTCGAACTTTGCGGCGATAATGTCGGGGTTACACCCGCGGAAGGCGTATATAGACTGCTTTACGTCGCCCACCATAAATGCGTTGTCGGACGAAATAAGCGATAAAATCGCCTCCTGTATGCCGTTTACGTCCTGATATTCGTCGGCGAAAACGTATTTGTATTTTCGTTTCACCGCAGACAATACGTCGGAGTTTTCCGAAAGCAATTTATAGGCGAAATGTTCGAGGTCTGAGAAATCGAGCGCGGCGGCGTCGGCTTTAAGTCGGGCGTATTCCTTGCCGAAATCTATCGTAAGCCGACATAAAGCCTTGGTTGCGCGGGCGGTCGAGAGATATTCGCTTAAATCTTTTTCTTCGTCGTCGTTGGGCGAGGCTTCGCGAATATCGTCGTAGACGTCTTTACACTTTTTCTTGAAATATTCGAGTTTGCCTTTATACGCCGCGAGATCTTCGTCGTCTTTCGAAGTCGTTCTCGGCGCTTTCGGTACGGAAAGTCCTGCCGCCTTTATAAGCGAGCGAAAATCTTTCGCGTTAAGGCAGGTTTTTAATTTAACGAGTAGTTCGCCGACGTACTCTACGTAGACGGCGTAGCCGTAACTTTCGGCAAGGCTCGTAAGGTTTTCGCCTATGCGGATAAGTTCTTTTATATACGCCGCGAAAATGCCGTATAGTTCGTTTTCCGACTTATAGAAAGATTTTTCGGTTATATTTTCGGCGGCTTTCGTCAAAAATTCTTCGGCGGATTTTTCCGACGAGGCGAACTCGTAGAGTTTTTTAACGGTCTCTTTAAGAGAATCGTCGCCGCGCGATCTGCCCATAATGCGTACGAGATATAAAAAGTCTTCGTCGCGGGTTTCGTATAAACTTTCGAAAAGAGAATCGAGCGCCTTGTTTTTCAGTTCGCCCGCCTGATTTTCGTCGGCAACCGAAACGGACGGGTCTACGTCGAGAGCGTAAAAGTAGGTGCGGATCAAATTCGCGCAGAAAGAGTGAAAAGTCGAAATCGAAGCGGTTGGGACTTCCGACAAGGCTTTACGGAATCTCGCCGCGTCGCGCCCCGCGTTTATCTCCGCTATAATCGCTTTCACGAGTTTTTGTTTCATCTCTTCCGCCGCGGCGGTGGTGTAGGTAACGGCGAGTATTTCGCCGACTTCGGCTTTGCCTTCGACGATTAGTCTTATAACTCTTTCTATCATTACGAAGGTTTTTCCGCTCCCCGCCGAAGCCGAAACGAGTACGTTTCTGCCCTCGGCGATTACCGCTTTTCTTTGGTCGGGGGTGTAGTTTTTTTCGTTGTCAGCCATTTTCTTTTCCCCCTTTCGAGTTTTCTTCTTCGATAGCCTTTACGATATGCGACGGCATTATTCTGTCCGGGATATCCCTTTCTTCGTAGTCCGAATCTTCGCCGAACCCGCACGCCGAGCCGTATTCGCAATATTCGCATTCGCCCTTGTACGGCGCGGGTACGATAACCCCGTCCAAAACGTAATCCACGGCTTTTTCGGCTAAAATTTCGGCGTAACGCATATACGCTTTTATCACGTTTTCTTCGGCGACGGTCGAGCCTTTGGCTTTGTCGCCGTCCTTTTTGGTCGTTTCTATGCGGGCGTCGATTATATCGCTCGTACGGTTGTCGTAAAAGTTTTTATCGGTCGCCCTTAAAATATTTTCTTCGGCGAGCGTTTTGCCGTACATCGAAACCGCTTTGTCGTCGATTTTTTTGAAAGCGTCGTCAAGCGCGTAGTAGTACGCCCCTGCGGGGATATATCCCGCTTTTGCGAGCGCGTTCATATAAAGGTAGAGTTGAACGTGCCTGCCCGTGAAGAAGTTTTTATCCGAAACCTTGTCTTCGGCTTTGCCCGACTTGTAGTCGATTATACGCCCGTATTTTTCATAAACGTCAACGCGGTCGATTTTACCTTGCAGACGATAACCCGAATGGCGTTTGGCGTTTATCGGGTAAGCGGGCAGAACTCCGCCTTTACCGAACCATACTTCTTCGTAAAGAGGCTTGAAGTCCGAAGCGGCGAATTCTCGGAAGAGTTTAACGCATAACTTCGCGGCTTCTTCGGTAAGCCTTTCGAGCGCGTATGCAAAATCCGGGCGTTTTCTGAACCTTTTATATTCGTCGCCGTCGAGAATTTCGCCTATGATTTTGTCGGACAACTCTTTACATTCGGCTTCGCTTTTTACCGTCGATATTTGCTTTACGAACAATTCGACTACTTTATGTAATACGTTGCCGTAGTCCATAGATTTTATTTTGCCCGTGTCTTCGTCGGCTGCGCCTATGCAGTAGCGCATAAAACACTTGTACGGGCAGGAATAAAAACACTCTATCGCGCTTGCCGAAACGTTGCCGTTTGCAAAATAATTTTCGCAGGGCAGATCTTCGGCAAAGAGTTTTTTGCGGTTGATAAACCCTACCAGGCGGTCGCACGCCTTTACGGCTTCGTTATCGCCCGCTTTCGAAAAAGCCGCTCTTACCGAAGCGATTTCTTCTTCGTCGTCCGTCGCGCCCTCTTTGAAGTCGTTGCCCTTTTTGACCAGCGAGAAAAACGCGGGTCGGCGGGCGAGATAGTCGTCGGCTATCGTATAATCGTCGTGTTTGTCGCGTTCGAGATCTGAAGCGGTGAAGCGGGTAAACGGAGCGGTTTCGTCCGAAAAGATTTTTTCTACGAAATCGAGTACGCCCGACTTTGCCGTGGGCTTACCGTCGCGCGCGAGCGCGGGGCGGGTGAGTACAAGTCTGTTTTTGAAAGAAGCCAAAGCAAGCCCGACCGCTTCTTTTTCGCGGTCGTTCACGACCTTGATTTTCGGTTCTATTTTAAGCGAGAGTTTTTCAAGGTCGGCTATATCGCCGTCGAGTAAAATCGCGCCGTCGTTTTGCGTTGCGGGTACGTCGGAAGTAAGCCCTATCGCGTATAAGGTTTCGTATTGACGGAATCTGCAATTTTTGAGATCCCCCACGTAAACGCAGTCGTTTCGTTGCTGTACTACGGACATCTCCGAAGAGGTTTCGCCCGCCAGCAAAATTCTGCGGTAGGCGTCGGCGGTTATCGCGGTGTTGCCGAGTATCTCTTCGGTTTCGTCCAATATTTCGAGAAATTTTTCTATCTGCGATTCGGCTATCGCCGCTTTTTCGTCCGCCTTGTATTCGCGTAGTTTTTCGGCGACGGTCTTCGCGTTTTCTTCCGCGTTGCAACCGCTTAAAAATCCGCGTACGCTTTCGGCGTAATTCTTCGCGGAATCGCTGCGTTTAGCCGTTTTCAAAAATTCCGCAAGCAGTTTTACTTTGCCGTTTTTATATTCGTCGTTCGCCACCGTAAAATCGTTGATAAACGACTTATACGTGGACGAATCGGAAGTTATAAGCCGTAAGATTTCGTCGGATACCGTTTTGTCGGGAATAAAAAGAACGTTGCCGATTACTTCTTTGACTTCGTCCAGATCGCATCCGGGCGAAAACGCCCTGAAAAGACAATCGATAAGCGAAGCGACAGGGGTCGAAGCCAGTTTGGTTTTTTCGTCCGAATAAAACGGAATATCGTAGTCGGCGAGTTTGCGTTTCAATATAAGCGAGTACGAGTCGTAATCGGCTGCGCCTATCGCTATATCGCGGTATCTTGCGCCTTTTTCTATAACCGAGCGGCGTATGCGCCTTGCGACGAATTCCGCCTCGTCGGCGGTATCTTTGGCTTCGTAAAGGTATACTTTTTTTGTGAATTTACCGTTTTTCGAAAATACGGTCGGGTCGAAAAGTCCGTCTAAAAGTCTTGCCGCTTCGTCCGTTACCGAAGACGGGCAGACCGTAGGCGAGCGGTCGTATTTTTTTACGAAAGAATAAAACTCGTTTACGAATAAGTCTTCGTTTTCGCCTTTCACGGCGAAATAGTCCGCGCTTTTCGCCGCTTTCGAAATTTCGTCTATCGCTTCGGCGGTCTGCCGCGTTATCGACGAAAAACCTATAAATACGACGGCGGCGTTTTTCAGAGTTTCGTCGTTTTTTACCGCTTCCGAAATGCCCGAAAGGGCGTTGTTGCTGTCGGTAAGTCCGTTTTCGGACAAAAACTTTTCGTAACGAGCGAAAACGGTGGCGATATCACGTATTTTAGCCGCCGATCTTCCGCCGAGATTTTCGGTTGCTTTCAAAAGTTCGTAGGGGTCGATTTTGGCGGATTTAAGTTGCGCTAAGAGTTCGCTCGTTTCGCTTGCGAGCGACGGCGATCCGGCCGTTTTTTTAAGCGCGGTAAGTTCGGTCGCGACTTCGGTAAGTATCTTTTTTACCGCCATAGCCATACCTTCTTTCGAAAGGTATTTTCTGTCAGTCAGCCTTTTCGACGCGTATCTGCCCAAAGACAGAACTTCGGCGTTGAAATTTCCGCCGCGTTTTTTCGCCAAAGCCCGCTCGACTTCGAGCGTGAGTTTGTCTTCGCAAAAAACGATTATCGGGTTGTCTAAATTTATAGGAAAACGGGCGACGTGATCCGTCGCCCTTTCCACACAATCAAAATAAGTTTTACAAATATAAACCGACATCGGTTTCCCCCTATTGTAAATCGGTAGCCATGGATAATTGAGTGTCAGCCCGCCAAAACGCCGATATTCCCATGTAATCAGTCGAGAACGGCTTTGATACGGCGAACGCCCGCGGAAGACGCTTCTTCTTTGGCAATTTGGAAGTGGTGAAGTTCGCCCGTGGTCTTCGCGTGCGGACCGCCGCAGATTTCTTTGCTGTATTTACCGATAGTGTAAACTTTTACTTTGTCGCCGTATTTTGCGGAAAATACGCCTATCGCGCCCTGCGCTTTGGCTTCGTCTACGCTCATCTCGTCCATCGTAACCGCTACGTTTGCCGCAATCGCTTCGTTTACCCACGCTTCAATCGCTTTAAGTTCGTCCTCGGTGAGTTTCCGAGGGTAGTTGAAATCGAAACGCAATCTTTCGGTGGTTATGTTCGAGCCTTTCTGATTTATGGTATCGTCATTAAGTACGCTTTTAAGAGCGGCGTTGAGAAGGTGAGTGGCGGTGTGTAATCTTGCCGTTATCTCGTTCTGTTCGGTCAAGCCCCCCTTAGCCGCGCCTTGAGGCAATTGTTTGCTCTTTTCCTGATGTTCCTTAAACGCCGCGTCGAAACCCGCTTTGTCTACGGTAAATCCGACTTCCGCCGCGAGTTCTTCGGTGAGTTCTACGGGGAATCCGAAAGTATCGTACAGTCTGAACGCCTGCTTGCCGTTGATTCCGTTTTCGGGAACGTAAGCGGGGTCTTTCGCCGACATAAATTCGTTTTTGCGTTTGATGCCATCTACGCACTTGTTGAACTCTTTAAGCCCCGTGGCGAGCGTCGCTTCGAACTTGTCTGCTTCTTTCGCTATTTCCGAAAGAATGTAATCTTTCTTTTCGACGAGCAACGGATAGGCTTCGTCGTAAATCTTGTCTATAAAAATTTCGGATACCGCCGTCAAAGCCGAAGAATCGAGCCCTAACTTTCTCGCGTAGCGGATAGCGCGGCGAAGAAGTCTTCTCAAAATATATCCCGCGCCGACGTTGGACGGAAGTATTCCGTTTACGTCGCCGATGAGCATGGTCGCCGTTCTTATGTGGTCGGCAACTATACGCATAGCCTTTCTCGCGTCTTCGTCATCGTCGTAACTCTTGCCCGATTTTTCTTCCAGGACGGCGATAACGGGTAAGAACAAGTCGGTTTTGTAACCGTCGGTTACGCCGTTCAGGAAGGCTAAAAGCCTGTCCAGACCGAAGCCCGTATCGACGTTTTTGTTCGCGAGAGGCTCGTAGCCGTCGGCGGTCTTTTTATATTGCATATATACGTCGTTGCCTATTTCGACGTATCTGCCGCAACCGCAGTCGGGTCCGCAATCCGGTCCGCACGGTTTGTCGTGGCGGGGATAGAACCATTCGTTGTCGGGTCCGCACGGCGTGCCTACCGTGCCTTCGAGTTCCCACCAGTTGTCTTTTTTGGGCAGATAAAATATATGTTCGGGTTTAATGCCGGCTTTTTTGAGGTATTCGGCGGTTTCTTCGTCGCGCGGGGCGGTCGCGTCGCCTTCGAATACGGTAGAGCAGATTTGTTCGCCGTCAAGACCGAAAATTTTGGTTAAAATATCGTAAGACCATTGAGTTTTTTCGGCTTTGAAGTAATCGCCGAGCGACCAGTTGCCCATCATTTCGAAGAAAGTAAAGTGAGTGGGGTCGCCTACGCTTTCTATGTCTACCGTTCTTACGCAACCCTGAACGTTGCAAAGTCTGGTTTTGCCGGACGGATGCGGTTTTCCGAGAAGATAGGGCATAAGCGGTTGCATGCCCGCCACGTTGAACATGACTCCGGTAGAACCGTCGCCGATAAGAGAAACCGCGCCTATATTTTTATGACCGCGTTCCTCGTAAAATTTAATCCAGGAACTGCGGAGTTGTTTGGAAGTAATCATTTTTTTAGCCTCACAATACGTCGTGTATGCATATATTATATATTACGAACGAAAAAAAGTAAAACGTTTTGACGAACTAAACCGAAAGCCGCAGATTTTGTCTTGCATAATCCGTTAATCGACCGTCCGTAATCTTTTTATCGCCGTTTTATATCGAGCGGTCGGGCGAATTACGGACTTCGCGGGGGGTTCTGCCGTAATACGCCCTGAACTCGCGGTTGAAGTGAGAAATCGTTTCGTATCCGCATTCGTAACAGACGTCCGTTACGGACATGTCGCCTAAAACGAGCAATTTGAGCGCGGCGTCTAATTTAAGACGTTTTAAGTAAGATTTGTAATTTTCGCCCGTAACGAGCGTAAATTGCGACGAAATATAATTCGGGCTTCTGTCGAACAGTTCCGACAGAGTATTAAGCGACGGGTTTTCTCTGAAACGATCGTTTACGAAACTTAAAACGTCGCGCATAAAATTTTTACCCGCGTCTTTCGGCTCGGGGAAGTTTGCCGAAGCAAACAACAGTTGTATAAGAGCGACGAGCAAAGAATTTGCGTATTTCGCTTTGCCGCCCGCCCGCGACAACAGTCCGCACAGGTCGTCGACGTCTTTCGTCGTTTCGTCGTCGTAAAACGTATAGCCGCCTTTCAGCGGCGCGTTGCCGAAACATTTTTTTACCACGTCGTTTGAAAATTGAATATTCGTGATTTTAAGGTCGGTGTCGGGCGTTATGTCGTGAAAATCTTTCGTCGTCAGAAAGAAAGCCGAGTTTTTACCGAATTTTATTTCTTTACCGTTAAAATTCGACGAACCCGCGCCATCGGTTATAATGTCGATTTCGTAAAAGTCGTGAAAGTGCATTTTGCAGTCGGCTTTTATCGTTTTATACGTTACGCATATTCCGTTTTGCGGAGTAAATATTCTCTTCAGAAGTTTCTGTTTTGTTTTCATACGGCGATTATACATCTTTAAGCGTATTTTGTAAACCGAAATTGCATTTTATAAAATAAAATCGTAAGATACGCAAATAAAACCGTAAAAAACTCCTTGAAAAAGTCTTTTTGGTGATGTTATAATGTAAGCGATAATATGGCGATGCCATAAAAAGAGAGGTAAAAAATGGTTGATTACGGCGTAAACGACAAGATGTTCTGGCAGGATACTTCGGATAAAAGCAAATATATCTGGAGATACGAAAACAATCCGATTATAGACCTTGAAAGCAGCGAATTCTGGCACGTTTATAACAGCGCAGTCGTAATAAAAGACGGCAAATATACGGGCGTATTCCGTTGCGAAGAAAAGACCGGCAGACCGGATTTGTTTATGGGTTACAGCGACGACGGCGTGAATTGGGATATAGAAACCGAGCGTATAGTTATGTACAACGAGGACGGCAGCGTTTTCACCTATCCGTACGCTTACGATCCGAGAGTCGTGGGAATCGACGGGGTTTATTATATTATTTTCTGCGCCGATATTCAGGGGCCGGACATTTATATAGCGAAAACGACCGATTTCAAGCGGTTCGATATGATTCCGACGGGATTTTTGCCGTTTAACCGTAACGGATCGCTGTTTCCCGAAAAAATCGACGGCAAATATTACATGTTGTCGCGCCCGGACCCCAGCGGAACGTCGTACGGCAATATATGGATAAGCGAAAGCGAAGACCTCGTGCATTGGGGAAATCATAAACTCGTAATGAAAAATTTCTATCTCGGAGATAATTTCTGGGAAAGAATCAAAATCGGCGCGGGGCCCATTCCGATAAAGACCGAACGCGGCTGGATACTTATATATCACGGGGTGCAGGCCACGTGTAACGGTCTGAATTACAGTATAGGCGTCGCTCTGCTCGATTTGAACGATCCGTCAAAGGTATTGAAAAGGGCGGACAGATACGTTCTCACTGCCGAAAAGGATTACGAACGTTGCGGATTTACGCCTAACGTATGTTTTCCGTGTTCGGCGCTGTGCAATTCGAAAGGTCAGGTAACGATTTATTACGGGGTTGCCGACACGAATATGGCAATCGCGTTCACCACGGTTGATAAACTGCTCGAATTCGTCGATAAATATAATAAATAAGACGCATCAAAGAGAAAACGAAGGCGGGGCGAAAATTTTCGCCCCGCCTTTTTGCCGCGTTTATTTCTTTTTACCTCTCGATTCTATCGGAGTTTTTTGCATATACTTTTTGTATTGACGGAAGAACGTGGCGTAACTGTTGTACGAATACGACTCTATAACTTTGTTTATCGGAACGCCCGTTTTGATAAATCTTTCGATATAGATTAATTTTTTCTGATTGATGTATTTTTTAAGGCTTACGTTGACGTATTCTTTGAATTTATGCAGCAGCCACGACGTGCTTACCAAAAACTCTTTCGCGATGATTTCGGCGTTGAGATTTTGAGTGATGTTATCGTCTATGTATTTCAGAACGTCGTTTATAACGTCGTTCGCGGTGCCGATTTCCTGCGCTTTTATCGGCGCGTGGGAGTATTTAAGGCTCGTTATAATTATCTTTATATAATATTCGGCTATATGTTTGAATTCTTCTTCGGTAAAAATCGATTCGCTTTCTTTAAGGTCGTAGAATAACTTTTTGATAGAATCGTCCCGGTCGAAAGCGTATATCGCGTCGGCGGAATTCAATATGTCGGCTAAATCGTCGCTTAAAAATTCGTCGTTGAAGCGTATTACCGTGCGGTCGAATTCCTGCCCCGTCAGAAAACACATATTGTGTATCGTCATCGGCGGGCAGACGATTAAGGTGTCGGGTTTTACCGTATACTTATTATGCCCGAAAGCAAATTCGCCGTCTTCTATATTGAAAATATATTCCAACTCGTAAACGTTGTGAAAATGCGGTTCGAAGTTCGCGTCGTCGGGTTCGGCTTTGGTTATAATGTGGTCGTATTGCAAGTTTTGAGTTATCATACGCCGATTATAACACACGTTTGCAAAAAATACAATTATTTATCGTTTTATCTAAAAAATAAACAATTTTTGTAAACAACACGGCGAAAATAAAAACGGGCAGTCGGGCGGAAAAGGAAGCGTTTGCGACGGAATAGCGTTTGACGAGGCAAAAATAAAAAGCGAAGCAAGGTAAACGCGTCACCGGCGAAGCGGCGCGGAAGAAAAAAGATAAAAACGAAAACGCCGCGCCGCTTCGGCGGTGAAACGTCGGGCGGAAGCCCGTAAAAAGGGCGGCAAGTCGATTTCGACTTG
>ERZ780178.1368-NODE-1368-length-15645-cov-6.214753_pt1 | contig 15645 bp, 14 predicted proteins | sample MGYA00511018_ERZ780178 | MGnify/ENA primary metagenome ERZ780178 (study PRJEB29588, sample SAMEA2151439) | human gut metagenome | biome: human gut; feature: human-associated habitat; material: faeces | place: Denmark | collected 2008/2010 ...
CATAGAGGGCGAGGACTACGCGCTCGTGACGGGAGGCAACGCCGCCCGTCTGCTCGGGCTTACGACATAAGGAGGAAGATATGGACGACGCATACAAAACGGAATTTCTGGAAATATACGACGAGCACGTGAAGCGCGAGGGCGCGGACAGGCTGCGCGAGTACCTCACGGACAAGTCGGATTTCTTCGTCGCGCCCGCCAGCGCGCGCTATCACTGCGCTCACGAGGGCGGACTGTGCGAGCACAGCGTCAACGCTTACAAGCGTCTGCTCGCGGGGGTGCGCGCGGAATACGGCGAGGAATGGGAAAAGCGGTTCTCGCACGAGACCGTGGCGGTGTGCGGCTTGCTGCACGACGTGTGCAAGTGCAATTTCTACAAGGTGGACACGCGCAACGTCAAGGAAGGGGACGCGTGGGTGCGCAAGCCCTATTACACGCGCGTGGAAAAACTGCCATACGGCCACGGCGAAAAGTCGGTGTTCATAGTCAACGAGTATATGCGCCTGACGGTGGAGGAAGCGGTGGCCATCCGCTGGCACATGGGCGGCTTTGACGATGCGGCCCGGGGCGGCTGCTTTGCCATCTCGGAAGCCTACGACAAGTATCCCCTTGCCGTCAAGCTGCACATCGCTGATCTGGAAGCCACCTATCTGATGGAGCACCGCACCAGCGCTGTGCGCTGAAAAAACAAAAATACCCGGACAGGCACAGCAGTGCGATACTGCAGCCTGTCCGGGCTTTGTTTTGTTTAATTTTTGCGCTCGGCCTTATTCTGGTACATTTTTTCATCTGCCTGACGGATGGCCTCGGTGAGTGGATGCACACCGCACACACCGCCAACACTGGCCGAAAGCTCCAGCTCCGGGTAGCCTTCCACTCTGGCACTGGCCGCAGCCTCCCGCACGCGCTGTATCACATGTTCCCCGGGCCGGATGTGCGGCACCAGCAGCAGGAATTCATCGCCGCCATAGCGCACCAGCACATCGGTCTGGCGCAGGTTGCTCAGGATGGACTGTGCCACGCTCTGCAGGGCCTTATCGCCCACCAGATGGCCGAACCGGTCGTTGACCTCCTTGAAGTGATCCACGTCGATCATCACTACGCCTTCCACCTGTTCGCTCTCCGCAAGGAAGCACTCGAAGTACTGGCGGGAGTATGCCCCGGTCAGCGAATCCACAAAGGCACTGCGGTCAAAGTTGGAGCCGCGGTCCAGCAGCATCCGGCGGCCGCCCATATCCAGCCAGCGTCCGTCCGAAAGCTTGGACACCATTTCCAGCACGCAGCCGCGTCCGCCCACTTCCACATACTTTGCCATGACAAAATAAGCCTGATCGTCCTTGAACTCGATCTTGTTCAGGGATTCCTTGCGGGCAAGGGCCTTACTGGAAATGCAGTTTTCGCACCGGCCCGATTTGTTCCACACCATGTGGCAGGTGCCGGGCATCTCGGTCAGCCGGCCATCCTTGCCCAGGCTCAGCACCTTGGTGCTTTCCGGGTCCACCAGACGCACGATGTCAAAAATGCCCTTCAGGCGTTCCAGCAGTGCTTCCGGCTGGTCGCTGTTCACATCGCCCAGCATCAGCTCCTGCAGGCGGGCATGGTCATCTGTGATCTGGCCCACCACGCTTACGCAGTGGCGCACACCGGCGCGGCTCCACATGGTGTGCATCACCAGCCGGTGCAGCCGGTATTCCTGATCCACCGCGATCAGCACCAAGAATGCGGCATCCGGCTCTTCCGGCGTTGCGGCTGCAATGGCATCCAGCAGCTTGCGGCGGTCCTTGCCGGAGAGAAATGTCAGGCCCATGCCCTTATCAAAGTCCAGCTTCTGGGTTCGGTTGACCGGGTCCTCGTAGCGGTTCACCACAGTCACGCTGCCGCTGAGTATATCGTAATCGAACTGAATACCGCCGCGCTGCTCGGCATAAAAAGCGGTGCGCTCCCGTTCCAGATCCAGCAGGCGCTGGGCACGATCCTCACGGGGCAGAGCTTCGCGGTGCAGGATCTCCTCCGAAAGGCGACGGGTCTCGTGGCGGAAACCGCGGTCATACTCCGAGCGCTGCAGCTCTGTGCGCAACAACTCCGAGGATTCTTTCAGGCATTCCATCAGCAGCGGATTGAAGCTGCCGCACTCGCCGTGCAGGATCATGTCAACGGCCTTTTCGTGGCTGTAGGACTGCTTATAACAGCGCTCGCTGGTCAGTGCGTCGTACACATCGGCCAGTGCCACCACCTGTGCTGCAATGGGGATCTCGTCGCCCTTGAGCCTGTCCGGGTAGCCGCCGCCGTCCCACCGCTCGTGGTGCCAGCGGCAGATAGCGTGTGCCACCTTTACCAGCGGTTCGTCCTGCCCGATGGCAAGCCCCTTCAGGATCCTGGCACCCTCGGTGGTGTGGGTCTTGATGGTGGCGTACTCTTCCTCGGTCAGGCGGCCGGGCTTGTTCAGGATTTCTTCCGGGATCATGATTTTGCCGATATCGTGCAGCGCCGATGCTGTGCTGATCAGCGAGATATCACTCTCATCCAGCTGGTAGCGGTCCGTCTTCTGCGCCAGCTGATGCAGGAGCAGGCCGGTCAGGGTGCGGATGTGCAGCACATGCTGGCCGCTCTCGCTGTTGCGGAACTCCACCACATGGCTCAGAATGTTGATCATCAGCACACCGTTGTGCTCTTTTTCGTATACCTGATCGGTCACAAGGCGGGTAAGGCGCTTCTGCTTTGCGTAAAGCATGAGCGCATTCTTCACCCGGCGCAGCACCATGACCCGCTCGAACGGGCGGCGGATGTAATCGGCCACGCCCATATCATAGGCGCGCTCGACGCTTCGGGTGTCCTCTGCCGCGCTGATCACAATGACCGGGATTTCCTCCTGCCATGCATAGCACTGCATCACCCGCAGCACATCAAAGCCGTCCATTTCCGGCATGATCAGGTCCAGCAGCACCAGCGCGATATCGGTGCGTCTGCGCAGAATTTCGATCGCGCGCAGGCCGTTCTCGGCTTCCAGATATTCGTAGCCCTCACCCAGAATCTCCTTGAGCATGGCGCGGTTGATTTCCGAGTCATCCACGATCAGTATTTTCTGTTTTGGTTCCATCTCAACCGTTCCTCGCTCCTGTACTTCCGGCCGCAGGGTCTTCCGTTTCCTACCGGACCACAAAAAAAGCTGCTGCAACAGCTTTGCGCTTTGCAGCAGCTTTTCATTTCACTCATATCTGCTTTTTTTGCAGGTCATCCAGCTTTCCGTCATGCGCCCATCATATCGTCGAACCAGTTCATCAGCTCCACCGAGAGGTGCTCCAATCTGGTCTGGGGCTTCCAGTCCGGCTGAGCAGGCTGCGGAGCCTCCGGCCCGGGCTGTTCGGCCTCCGGCTCCGGCCGCTGACTCTGCGCTGCCGATGGTTCCGGCTGCGGGGGCGTATGCGCCGCAACCGGCACAGGCCGCACAGCTTCCGCATGGCGGGCCAGCTCCTGACGCAGCTGCTCTGCATGAGCGCCCGCGCACTCAGCCTCCTGCCGCGCCTGCTCACAGGCCGCTTCCAGCTGGGCATTTTCCTGCCGCAGCGCGGCCATCTGCCGTTCACAGGCAAACAGACGGGTCTGATAGCGCAAAATTTCCGCACTGGCCGCTGCCAGCTTTCGGTTCATCTGCTCCAGCTGGGCACACACCGCCTTGGGCGGCTCTGCCGGAGCCTTTGCCGCGGCAGACTGGGCACAGCGCTGCCGCGAACCATTGTTCTGCTGCCTGCCCTGCGCCATGGTGTCCCTCCGATCCATCCGATACGCCTGATCCGCTTATGACGGCCAGCCTTTTATCTGCGCTTGTTCAGCATGGCCATCAGCTGGTCGTAATAGCCATTATCGCTGTTGTCCTCTTCCACGGGCTTTTCAGCAGTGGGTGCCGGTGCAGCGCCGCCTGCGGCAGAAGCTGCCGGGCTTGCAGTCTCGCTGCTGAACACAGCAGACGGAGTGGACTGTGCGCCGCCCATTGCATTGCTGATGCTGCTGCGCAGGTCGCTTGCGCTCTTGTTGTCAAAACCGGTAGCAACCACGGTCACACGCATCTCGTCCGAGAGGTTCTCGTCGAACGCAGTACCCCAGATGATGTTTGCATCGGGATGTGCGCTCTGGGTAATGAGACCTGCTGCGGTCTCCACATCCTCCAGACCGATGTCCGGGCTGGAAGTGATGTTGATGATCACGCCGTGTGCACCGGCAATGCTGGTCTCCAGCAGCGGAGAAGAAATAGCAGCCTTTGCGGCGTTCTCGGCCTTGCCTGCGCCCTTGGCGCTGCCCACGCCCATGTGTGCGTAGCCGGCATCCTTCATGATGGAGCGCACGTCGGCGAAGTCCAGGTTGATGAAGGCAGGCACATTGATCAGAGCGGAAATGGACTCAACGCCCTGACGCAGCACGTTATCGGCTGCCTGGAAGGCATTCATCAGGGTGATCTTTTCCTGGCTGATCATCTTCAGGCGCTCATTGGGAATGACGATCAGACTGTCCACATGCATGAGCAGGTTTGCAATGCCCTGCTCTGCCAGACCCATCTTGCGCTTGCCCTCAAAGGAGAAGGGCTTGGTGACGATGCCAACGGTCAGGATGCCCAGATCATGTGCCACCTCGGCCACAACGGGTGCTGCACCGGTGCCGGTTCCGCCGCCCATACCGGCAGTGATAAACACCATCTGGGAACCCTTGAGCGCATTTGCGATCTCGTCCTTGCTCTCTTCAGCGGCGCGCTGGCCGATCTCGGGGTCTGCACCGGCACCGCGGCCCTTGGTCAGCTTGGAACCCAGCTGCACCTTGGTGGCAGCGTGGTTCTTGGCCAGAGCCTGCTGGTCGGTGTTCATTGCGATAAATTCGACGCCCTGCAGGCCGTCGCTGACCATGCGGTTGACAGCGTTGCCGCCGCCGCCGCCCACGCCGATCACCTTGATCGTCGTAACGTTTTCGTCCATTTCTTCATCGAGCATGAGTGCCATAACTTTGTCCTCCATCGGATTTTATCGTAAAACTGCGCATAGCGCACAGAAATTATCTGCTTACACTTATATAACTGTATCGTATCATCTTTTTGCCCTGAATGCAAGTCAATTTTGCTTTTTTGAAGGTGTTTTTTTCTCGCTGGCGCTTTCCCGCGGCATTTCCCGCTCAATTTGGGCACCAAGTTCCGCCAGCATCTGTGCAAAACCGGCATATCCGCGGTCGATGTAACCGGTGTCGGTAATGCGGCTCCGTCCCCTTGCCGCCAGCGCGGCCACCACCAGTGCCGCGCCTCCGCGCAGGTCCGCAGCCCGTGCACACGCGCCCTGCAGCTGCCGCACCGGCCGGATGTCCAGTGTGCGTCCCTGCACCTGCACAGCGGCTCCAAAAGCCGCAAAACCCTCTGCACAGCCGAATCTCCGCTCAAACACCACATCCTCGATGCTGCTGGCGCTGTCGGCGGCAAGCATGGCAGCAGCAAGCAGCGGCGCTGCGTCTGTTGCCAGTGCCGGGTATACCCCGGTAAACACTCTGCCCGCGCCGTGCAGCGCGCCCAGCCGGGTAATGACCGCACTTTCCGGCCCTGTTTCTATCCTGCAGCCCATTTGTGCCAGAATTTCCAGCAGCGGTGCATAGGTCTCCGGCCTGCAGCCGGTCAGTTCCACCCGACCTCCTGCCGCCGCGCAGGCACAGGCAAGGGTGGATGCCACGATGCGGTCGGCCATGGGCGCAAAGCTGCAGCTATACAGCATTCGTCTGCCCTGCACCCGGATGGTGCTGGTGCCCGCGCCCTGTACACAGCCGCCGCAGCGGTTCAGGAATGCTGCCAGATCGCTGATCTCCGGTTCTCGTGCGGCCCCGCGCAGGACCGTCTCGCCCTGCGCCGCAGCTGCTGCCAGAAGCAGGGTCTCGGTAGCACCCACGCTGGGGAACCCAAGTGTGATGTCCGCACCGTGCAGTCCGGCAGGCGCTGTCAGGATCAGCCTTGCCCCCTCCTCCCGGCAGTGCACGCCCATCTGCGCAAGGCCGGAAAGGTGCAGGTCCACCGGCCTTGCACCAATGCGGCACCCGCCGGGCAGCACCGTTTCCACCCGGCCAAGCCGCGCCAGAAGCGGTGCGCAGAACAAAATGGATGCCCGCATCCGCGCGGCGGCTTCCGGCGCAAGGCGGCAGGTGGAAGGCACGCCCTGCACCGTGATGTCGCTGCCCTGCCAGCGGGCCGTGCAGCCCGCACCCTGCAAAAGCTCCACGCTGGTGTCCACATCCGCAAGATGCGGCACCTGCAGAAAACGCACCGTGCCATTGCACAAAAGGGCCGCTGCCAGCAGCGGCAGCACGCTGTTTTTGGCTGCCGGGATGTGTACTGTGCCGTTCAGCGGCATGCCGCCTGTGATGATAAGATCTCCGCCCATGCAAAAAGCCCCCGTTCCGCAAAAGATACCTCATGCTATGCGGCGCGAAGGCTTTTTGTTTATTTTGTCTGCAGTTGTGTCATTTGTTTGTCCGGTTATTTGTAGCTGCGTCGGCAGCGGATGCTGTCGTTTTATGGCAGGGAACGCCCGGTTTTATGTCTCCCCGCGGGACACCGACAGCACGATGCCCATTTCGCCCAGCAGCATCATCAGGCTGGTGCCGCCGGAGGAAAAAAACGGCAGGCTGATGCCGGTATTGGGGATGGTGTTGGTGACTACCGCCATATTCAGCACTGCCTGCAGGGCCACCTGCACCACAAAGCCCACTACCAGCAGCGCACCGAACCGATCCGGTGCATGCGCCGCCAGCGTGATGCCCCGCCACAGCAGCAGTGCAAACAGCAGGATCACCGCGCAGGCTCCCACAAAGCCAAGCTCCTCGCACAGGATGGAAAAGATGAAGTCGTTCTGCGGTTCGGGCACGAACAGGTGCTTCTGGCGGCTGCTGCCAAGGCCAAGGCCCGCCGCACCCCCGGAGCCGATGGCATACAGGCTCTGGATGGTCTGGTGGCCGTCGCCCAGCGGGTCGGCAAAGGGGTCCAGCCATGAGCTGAGACGGCTGGCCGCGTAGGGCACAAGGTCCGGCATAATGATGATGGCAGCTCCAATGGCCGCTGCACCGCCCGCCCCGGCCAGCACGAACCACTTGAGACCGGTGCCGCCCACGAACATGAGCACCGCGCCGATGCCCAAAATAAGCACGGTGCCGGAGAGGTGCGGTTCCAGCAGCATGAGCACCGCCACCGCTCCCAGCACCAGTGCAAAGGGCAGCACCCCCACCGCAAAGCTGCCCATGCGGTCGTGGTTGAGCGCAATGATATGCGCAAACACCAGCACCACCGCAAATTTGGCGATCTCGCTGGGCTGCAGTGTGCCCAGGCCCGGCAGCACCAGCCAGCGCTTGCAGCCGTTGTACTCCGGCATGAACAGCACCGCCGTCAGCAGTACCATTGAAAGCGCCAGCAGCGGCCATGCCAGCTTGTGGTAAATATGGTAGTCCACCCGGCTTGCCACCCACATGGCCCCGATGCCCAGCGCAGCATACAGCAGCTGCGGCCGCAGGTAGGCAAAAGCATCGCCCCGCCGGTACAGCGCCACTGCACTGCTGGCACTGCCCAGCATTACAAGGCCAAAGCCCACCAGCGTGAGCACCAGCACCAGAAACGGCAGGTCCATGGCCGGCAGATGCCGCAGCGGCAGGCCGCGCTTTGCATGGGCAGCAGCTTTGTGCATCCGTATCACCTCCGTTCCTTTATTGTACGCGGCGGCGGTGCCGGTTAGTCATAGACCCGGCGCACCGGCGCATACACTTGCCCAGAGAAGGAGGTGCCTGCCATGCCAAAACCGGAGCCGCGCCCCTTGCGCACCCTGCCGGAACGGGCATTCCATGCCCGGGCACGGCTGGTGGCCGCGTTGATGTGCTGCGTCTGCTTTGCGGGGCTTGCCGCGCGGCTGGCATATCTGCAGCTGTTTTCAGGCGACTGGTATACGAGCCGTGCCCTCGGCCAGCAATTGCGCGATACTGTGGTGCCTGCCGACCGGGGCCGTATCTACAGCGCCGACGGTGTACTGCTTGCCGCCAACAGCAGCTGCTGGACATTGCGGGCCTCCCCGCGCGAGATGCCGGAGGAAAAGCTCAGCCTTGCCGCGCAAGGCCTTGCGGAAATATTGGAGCTGGACGAAGCGAAGCTGCTGGAAAAATTCAGTGACCGCACCTCCAACGACTGCCTTTTGCGCTACCGCGTGGAGCGCGACACCGCCGACCGCGTGCGGGATTTTTGTGAAGAGAACGGCATCACCGGCATCCGCATCAATCAGGACTCCAAGCGCTGGTACCCGGAGGGGGAATTTCTGGCCAGCGTGCTGGGCTTTACCAATGTAGACAACGCCGGTGTGAGCGGGCTGGAGCTGAAATATAACGATGTGCTCACCGGGCAGAATGGTGTGGTGCTCACCGCCGTCAACGCTTGGGGCTACACACTGGAGCAGAGCTACGAGACCGAAAAAGTGCCCTTGGAAGGCAGCGGCCTGCGGCTGACTGTCGATGCCAACATCCAGCATTACCTTGAAAACGCGCTGGATTATGCGGTCAAGGAGCATCATGTGGCGGCGCGCGCCGTGGGCATCGTGATGGACGTGAACACCGGGGCCGTGCTGGCCATGTCCACCACGCCCTCCTATGACCCCAACGAGCCCCGCGTCATTGCCGACACCGCCGCCCGGAACACCGTGGAGGCCCTGACCGGTGATGCGCGCAAGGCCGCTTTGCAGCTGGCCCAGCAGACCCAGTGGCGCAACAAGGCCGTCAGCGACCTGTACGAGCCGGGCAGCGTGTTCAAGCTCATCACCTGCGCCGCCGCGCTGGATGCCGGGGCTGTGAGCAAAAACTCCACCTTTTACTGCGGCGAGTCCATCTCGGTGGCGGGCACACGGTTCCACTGCGCCAACCACAAGCGCCACGGCAGCCAGACCGTGACCCAGGCGCTGGAAAATTCCTGCAACCAGAGCTTTATCCAGATCGGCGCGCGGCTGGGCAAGGAAGCCTTCTGCGATTACTTTGCCGCCTTCGGCCTGCGGGAGCCCACCGGCATCGACCTGCCCGCCGAGCCGAAAAAGAGCCTGTACTACACCGCCGACCGGATGGGCCCGGTGGAGCTGGCTTCCTGTGCCTTTGGGCAGAGCAGCAAGATCTCGTATCTGGAAATGGCGGCGGCAGTCTGCGCCGTGGTCAACGGGGGAAAGCTGATGCAGCCCTACGTCGTCTCGGAGATCCTGGCCCCGGACGGCAGTACCATTGAGCAGTTCTCCCCTGTCTGCAAACGGCAGGTGCTCAAGGCAGAGACCAGTCAGACCATGCGGGAGATGATGGAGGCCGTGGTGCTCCACGGCGGCGGACGGAACGCTCAGATCTCGGGCTACCGGGTAGGCGGAAAAAGCGGCACCAGCCAGAAGCTGGACAGCGCCGACGAAAAAGCCCGCATTGCCAGCTTTGTGGCCGTGGCTCCCATCGACGACCCGCAGTTTTTGTGTCTGGTGTGCTTGGACGAACCCCACAGCTGGACGACTGCCGGCGGCAGCCTTTCAGCCCCGGTGTGCGCCGAGGTTCTGGAACAGACGCTGGTGTACAAGGGCGTGCCCCGCGCCGTGGAACCGGAAACCGATACCGATCCCGCCCAGACCGCTGCCGACCTGCCCGCCGACGGTGACAGCTTTGACGGGGCGTAAGCAAAAAACGGCCCCGGAAAGGTCTTCCGACTTTCCCGGGGCTGCAATGTTTTTTTGTTTAATTCTGCTGCGGCTGCTCGCGGAAGACGATCTCGCCGGTCTCGCTGTTCATGGACTCCACAATGGCAAGGCTCTCCAGCTGGATGCCCTTGCTGCGGATCAGCTCGCCGCCCTGCTGGAAGCCCTTTTCCACAGCAATGCCGATGCCCTCCACTGTGGCACCGGCCTCCTGGGCCAGATCCAGCAGGCCCATCAGGGCACAGCCGTTGGCAAGGAAATCGTCAATGATCAGCACATGGTCTTCCGGGGTGAGGAACTTTTTGGAGACGATCACATTGTAGATCTTTTTGTGGGTGAAGGACTGGATCTTGGTCTCGTAGTTGTTGTAGTCCAGATTGATGCTCATGGACTTTTTGGCAAATACCACCGGCACGTTGAACTCGCTGGCCACGATGGCTGCAATGCCAATGCCGCTGGCCTCGATGGTGAGCACCTTGTTGATGGGCTTGCCTGCAAACAGGCGCTTCCACTCCTTTGCCATCTCCCGGAACAGCGGAATGTCCATCTGGTGGTTGATAAAGCTATCCACCTTGAGCACATTGCCCTCGCGTACGATACCATCTTTGCGAATACGATCTTCCAGCATCTTCATAGTGCAGCAGTTCCTCCAACCTGATCTTTTCCATGCCCATGCGTTTGCAGCGCATATTTCTCTTTTTATTTCACTTAGTATACCGGATGCTCTTTCCTTTGGCAAGAGGTTTTCTTGATAAATTTATAGGTTTTCCGCTCTTGTACTTTTTACAGATTCGAGTATACTGTAGTTAATATAAGGTGTGTCCGGCATCTGTGCACCGGCACACAGGAGGGGAGAGCATATATGAAAACGGGTCTTGTGCTGGAAGGCGGTGCCATGCGCGGCATGTTTACCGCCGGTGTTCTGGATGTATTGATGGAGCATGGCATCGTGCTGGATGGTGCCATTGGCGTTTCGGCCGGTGCGGTGTTCGGCTGCAACTACAAGTCCCATCAGATCGGCCGTGTGATCCGCTACAACACCCAGTATTGCAACGATAAGCGCTACGCAAGCTTCGGCAACCTGCTGCGCACCGGCAACCTGTACAGTGAGCAGTTCTGCTACCACACCGTGCCGGAAAAGCTGGATGTGTTCGACGCAAAGGCATTTGCAGAGAACCCCATGGACTTTTTTGTGGTGTGCACCGATGTGCGTACCGGCGACCCCATCTATCACAAGTGCCGCACCGGCGATGCCGAGGATATCCAGTGGATGCAGGCATCCGCTTCCATGCCGCTGGCGGCCAAGATCGTAAAGATCGGCCATTATCAGCTGCTGGACGGCGGCATTGCCGATTCCATCCCCGTGCGGTTCTTCGAGTCCATCGGCTACAAACGCAACCTCATTGTGCTGACCCAGCCCAAGGGCTTTGTGAAAAAGAAGAACAAGATGCTGCCCGCCATCCGGGCACGCTACCTGCGCTACCCCGCTTTTGTGGAAGCCGTTGCCGACCGTCACGAACGCTACAACGAAACGCTGGATCACATTGCCATGCTGGAGCAGACCGGCAAGGCGTTCGTCATCCGCCCGCCCATCCCGCTGGAGATCGGCTCCATGGAGCGCGATCCGGTTCAGCTGCGCCGCGTCTACGAGACCGGCCGTGCCGTTGCCGAAATTCAGGTGGATAAGATCGCCGCCTTTGTGAACGAATCCAAAGCTGCAGCGGAAGAGTAACGGCGGCACAAACAGATATCCTGCATGTACATAGTCCCCACGGGGAAGCAGCTCTTTTGATCGAAGCGCAGGTGCGCAGCCAGAAGGTCTGCATGTGATGTTTTCGCGGCATCACGAAAATGTCAACGTCAACAAAATTATGGTATAGCAGCAGCCCCGGTGAACCTGACGGTCCATCGGGGCTGTTTTTGCGCCGTCTTCAACGACATCGCCGCAGCTGTTCGAATCCACCTGCCCAGTGAGTCTGGCTTTGCAGCAAAACAAAAACCTCAGCGTACTTTCATACGTTGAGGTTTTTTGGTGGAGCGAAGCAACCTAAATCCGAACCATTGCCCTCTGGGGCATCTTTCGCGGCGATCTCATCGAAAGTGATGGTTTTTGTGCCGTCTTTGTAGTTGAATGTAATCAAAACTTTTTCATCATAGAGATAAACAGCATTCACGAATGTATTGATAAGCGTTTCCCGGTGGCTTTTCACGTTCGGGTCGAGCTTGCGGAACCGGGTCAGCCAGAACCGAACCTGATTTTCACTCAACCGAGGCCGAGCGATTTTTTCTTCGGCAATCCGAACCTCAAGTTCTTTCTGCTGGGCTTCCAGCTTTTCCAAACGCGATTTGGTGGAGTTGGTCAGCACACCTGCTTGAATGGCGTTCAGCATATTTTCAATGCCGTTCTCTACCTCGCGCATCTGCTTTTCCAGCAAAGGGAGAGTGGTGTTTTCCTGATCCTGCAACTCCATCACTTCCGCAACGATGGCATCAATCACGGCATCGTCCTGAATCAGCTTCATGGTTTCAGCTATGACCAAATCTTCCAGCCACTCTTTACGGACGGTCTTTTTCTTGCAGGTCTTGAAACGCTTCGCGGTGGCGCACTTATAATAATGATGAACGACCTTGTTTCTACCCGTACCGCACTCGCCGAACATCATCGCGCCGCACATTCCGCAGAACAGCTTGGTGGTGAGCAAGTAATCGTCCTCGGCCTTGTGACGGGCAGGAGCGCGGCTGTTCTTCTTGATTTTTTGCTGCACTTCTTCAAACAAGTCCTTGTCCACGATGGCCGGGATGCTGTCCGGCATTACGATATCCTTGAAGTGGTTTTCACCAATGTACCGTTTGTTCGTCAGCAGCGTCTGAACACTGTTGTAGGTAAACTTCTGATTACGGTTGGTGGTCACGCCACTGTCGTTCAGCCAGTTCATCAATTCTTTCATAGTTGCGCCATCGTTGTACCGCTGAAAGGCTTCTACCACAAAGGGAGCTTTCAGCGGGTCGACTTGAAAGAACTTCTCCTCATCCACCTTAAAACCAATGGGAATCGTGCCGCCGTTGTACTTCCCCTTCAGAACATTCTCGGTCATGCCGCGCACAACTTTTTCAGAAAGTTCTGCCGAGTAGTATTCAGCCATGCCGGTGAGCATACTCTTGACCATGATACCCGCAGGGCTGTCAGAGATAGGCTCCGTGGCAGATACCAGCTTGACATGATTTCGTTCCAACTGGTACTCATAGTGGGCCGAATCATAGCGGTTTCGGGCAAAACGGTCAAGCTTCCAGACCAGCACAATGTCAAACAACCGTTTCTCGCTGTCCTTGATCATCTGCTGGAAATCCGGGCGGTTATCGGTTTTGGCGGAAAGGGCGCGGTCAATGTAGTGCTTAACTACCGTGATGCCGTTCTTTTCGGCATAAGCCGTACATTCACGAATCTGGCCTTCGATGGATTCTTCGCGTTGGTTATCGCTGGAATAGCGGGCGTAAATCACGGCGGTCATGCAAACACCCCTTTCACTTCATTCTCCGCAGGCGGCGCACAAGGTCGGATGCACTGTACAGCACACGGGCTACCGACACCGCATCCTCGCTCACGATGTAGAACACCGAGTAGTTGTCCACCAGCATCTGCCGCAGCCCTTGGGTGCGCTCTGGTTCACTTTCCACCAGCGCGCAGCGTTCCGGCAGGATGTTCAGCGATTGGATAGCTTCTGCAATGCGGTTATATTGCCCCATAGCCGTGTCAGTCTCCAGCAGACGGTCAGCAATATAGCTGTAAATCTGCTCCATATCGCTGAGCGCTGCATGGGAAATTTTTACGTCATACTGCTTCATCTGTGCTGTTCCCTGAACTGTGCGAATGCGCTTGCAGCATCCACGGTATCACCGTTCTGAATCTCCTTGATGCCTACCTGCAAGGCTGCATGAAGCTGGTCATCGGTCATGGTGTCAGCATTCAGAGCCGCAGGAGCCTTCGGCAGGGACAGAGAGAAGGGAATGCCGCCAGTCAGGGTGATCTGGCGCAGGTACATATCAATGGCGGTTGCCATCGGGATGCCGAGCTGCTTCAGCACATCCTCGGCTTGCTGTTTGACGGTAGGGTTGACACGAAGGTTAAGTGTCATTGTTTTTTCCATGGTTATCACCTCAATTTTATTGTAACGCATTTTGCGTTGCGAGTCAATCAAGCGCGAAGCCGCTATTGAAATTCTCTGTATTGCACAATATATTCGTCATTAAATTGTTTAAAGCGCAGAATATTCATTCGTTAGAATAAATCTTTGGAGTACGCCCAGTTTGTGCTGGGTGGTGAGATTGAGCATTATCTCTCACTCAGCTGTGACCATAGCAGATTTAGAGGATTGGCCTTTAATTAGAATATACAGATAAAACCGACAGCCATCTACTTGCGACTTGCAAATAGATGGCTGTCTATTATTAACTACGCATTTTAACAATGATTTTTCTTTTCAACAATCATTCCGATAACAAACGAAAGTAGGAAAACGAGCAGCCAAATCAAAACTCCATAGTGTGTCTTGAGCTGCCATACTTTTCCTATATACATATCCGGCGTGATTTTTGTGGCGTTTATTTTAATAATGAAATCGCCCAACACTTGTCCAATCAAAATTCCTGCCCAGTTTCCAGCCGTTGTGATAAGAGCCGCTTTATACATTTCCAGAAAACAGAAAGTAACGGATGCAACCCATACACACAAATAATAATGGGCTGCTGTCCATTCAAACAAGTAGATTTCATGAAACACTGTTTGAGAGAGAAGATAGCACACCACATATGCTAAAAATACGATCAGCAAAAATCCGAGACAAGTTTTCTTTTTTGATGCTGTGTTCTTCATACGGCTTTTGAATCCTATTCCAATGTGTACCGCCATCTTTGTGTTTCATTATAAAATAGCTTGACTGTTTACTTCGATACTATTTCGACAGTTGGCATCTTGCCTTCCAATCCAAGTTCATCATCTTCTGCAACTCTATAACTGGTAACATTTATTGAATACATATAATCTGAAATATCTGGATTTTCTTCATCGTCGGGAAGTTCAACTTCAAAAGTCTCAAACTCAAACACATAAGACGTTCCTTCAATAAGTTCGCCTGTCAAGTCCTTCTGGAAATGAAGCAAAAAAGGCCTGTCTTGAAAGAAGTGAACAACGGCGATTGTTTTTCCCGGAAGCGCATAGTAATCGGGCAAGAGTTGCTCAACTGTGGCCATAAAAGAACCCGAAAACTGTGCAAAATGCTTTTTGCTTTCGGCTATTTGCTGTTTCCCGTCATTATACCCTGCCTCGTAGCCAGCGGCATAGCCTTCTTCGTATTCCGCATTGTGCGCATCTGAACTTTGAGCATTATTTCCACAGCCAACCAATGTAAGTACTAGCATAAGGCCAAGAACTATTGTAGCCATCTTTTTCATACTGTTTCCTCCTTCCATGTTTTTCTTCGCCTTTATCGGACTTTTCCACAGTTTTTGCAAAATCGTTCAGAAGAATCATTTAATGTTCCACAGTCCGGGCAGTACCACCTACCATCTGGCATCGGTTCAACAGGCGAAGGCGTTTGGTGCGCCTTTGCCGGAGTTTGATTGGATGGTGCAGTAAACAACGGCGCAATATTCACATCTCTGCGTCCAACGCCAGCAAGGCTTCTAAAATCCCACGACTTAACTTCTTGTGCCAGCGTCCGTTTTGGTTCAATATACTGACCACACCGCTGGCAATATCGAACACCCAGCTTGTTTTCATAGCCGCAATTTTTACAAGTCATCAAAACTCCCTCCTTGCTTTTTGTTTATATAACGAAATTTAAGCCTGATTTATTTCGTTTGTTTACAAAATTTTCCAAAATCGTATAGATGCACATAAATTTTCCGAAAATTTGTAGCACAATCGCAATCTTCTTTTAAATAAACA
>ERZ780178.1372-NODE-1372-length-15578-cov-5.589319_pt1 | contig 15578 bp, 19 predicted proteins | sample MGYA00511018_ERZ780178 | MGnify/ENA primary metagenome ERZ780178 (study PRJEB29588, sample SAMEA2151439) | human gut metagenome | biome: human gut; feature: human-associated habitat; material: faeces | place: Denmark | collected 2008/2010 ...
CGCTCCCGCTTTTCCAGGAGATAGTCAAATACCTTTGCCACGGCAAGGGCTTCAGTATCCAGGATACCTGTATAGCCGCTCAGGAGCGTGGTGCTCGCTTTCCGGCCCTTTGCGGCGTGCTCAGTGTCCTCAAAGCCGTGCTCCTTCATCCGGCGCAGTCTGGCGCGGGAAATCCCGGTACGGCGCTCCAGCTCTGCAAGATTGACCTTCTCCAGCGAGAACTTGTCTCTCTGCTCGGCCATCATCTGCTCAATGGCCTTTGCCACAACCGGGGACATGGCTGCAAAATTGGGTTGTTTCATCTTATCTCCTTTCACCGGGGGCTGGCTACGCCTCCAGTGTAAAGGAACTATTCAAATTGTAAATGGCTGTTTTCAGTTGACCAAAATTGGCGTTTTTCGCCTGACCCGGAATGGCGATTATCGCCTGACGCTAACAAAATATCAATATTTCAATAATTATAGAGAAAAACAGGGTGAAAAAATGACGAAATCAAGTATGCTCATAAATGAACATACTTGACCTCAAAATCCCGAATCGGTGAAATATAGCGCATTAAAATCAGCATGTTGCACAAATGCGGGTGCCAGACTGACGGCGTAACCCTGCTCCGGGCCGCTGCCGCCGCGCCCCCGTTGTGCAGCGTGTGCAAGGTAGAAAGCATCTTATTTTGCATCTGCTGATACGCTCCGGTGGGGCGTGTGCAGGGTACATATACCCGTTTCTCACATTTTTTGCAAAAAATCTGATAATAAAAAGTGTAAGAAAAGATGGAATCTACCCTGCACACCTTGCACAGACTGATTTCCAGTCTTAATAGCATCAGCTTTTCGGATTTTAGTTTTCTCGCCCTCATGGGGGGCTCCGCCCCCCTTAACCCCCCGATTACAGTGGGGGATTGATGTGATACAGATATGCCCCTGATGCGTTTTGCCCTTACCCTCCCGTTGCAGACTGTAATCTGTTCCCCCGGCCGCCGGCAGGCGGCCAGGGGGAACCAAGAAGTCAAAATCCCCACGGGCGCAAGCCCGTGGGCGAGAAACTATCTTATAAGAACGGCAAACCCAAGACTCCAATCCCAAACAGACCTATCTGGAGCACCCACATCACGCTATGATACGCTCCATCCAAGTGCCCCTCCGGGTTTACGCCCAGAAGACAGAGAAGGGAAGGACAGAGCGGATACACGGGAGCGCATCATCCGATTACGCTCCGGGAGATGGAAATATGAAGACAAGACCGCCTGTTACGATGTTACAGATTTTTTCAAGCCTTATACATATTTTGAAATTCTTTATTTTTATCCTTAATTGACTTAAAATAAAGTGTAACAATGTAACAAGCCTCCCGAAACCCTTGATTTTCAAGCGTTCCGTGTGTTACATGACCAAATCCAAAACTGTAACAGGACTTTCCGGCCTGCGCTGTAACTCCTTGATAATCAAGCATTTTGCGTAGACCGTCGCTGTCTCATTTTTTTCGGCATTTTTGTAACATCGGCCCGCAAATCCCCGAAAACGTGAGGCTGCAAATGGGGGTCCGCCTCCTTTTCAGCATATTCGGGGACCGCGCCGGCCTGTCTGTTACAGATTTTTGCCACCCGGGGGAGCAAATCTGTAACAAAAAATGTAACAGGAGCGTACCCGCAGGGTGTTGTTTCCGCCCTCTCATATTGACACTGGAGCGCCTCACCCTCTACAATAAAAACGAAAAGCGAGAGCCCCCGCACCGGGATGCCCTCGCAATCAATCAGTCTTCCTCTTCAACGTGCTCCATCACGTCCTCCACCCGGCACTGGAGCAGGTGGCACAGGCGGTCGATGGTGTTGGTGGACACGCTCTGTCCGCTTCGGATAGCATAGTAGGTGGCGCGGGAAAATCCCATCTTTTCAAGGCGGTATGAGCTGATTCCACGCTCTTTCATAGTCCGAAACAGCGGTTCGTAGCTAATCACCTCATACACCCCTTTCACGATTTACACTTATGTAAGAAGTATAAAAAGGAAGAAAAGGCTTGAGTATGTCTGAATATCCGAGTATAATTTGGCTTGCGTGAGACCTCGATAAACGATAAAAAAGGCCGCGCAGCCAGTAGCTGCCGGTCAGTACCGTAGAAATTATTTACGTTCTATGGAGGTCAATCATGAAGAAAATCCTGAAAATCCATCGCTCCATCGTTATTATTATCGGCATCATCGCTGCTATCACTCTGCTGGCATTGACTACAGGCCTGCGTCTGTGTATCGTCCGGACCACGTCCATGGAGCCTACCATTACACCATACAGCGTATGCCTGGTTACCACCAGAGTACGCTATGAGGACCTGTCCATAGGCGACATTGTGGTTTTCACACGTGCGTCCGATGGGGAAAAAGTCGTCCACCGCGTGGTGGAGATGACAGATGAGGGAGTGATTACCAGGGGGGATGCTAACCGTAATGATGATGGTGTGAGCGTCACACCGGATACCCTGTTTGCAAGGTATATTATGCACATCCCTTACCTGGGTTATATCTATGTCTTTGTGCGTACACCAATCGGTGTTGTGACGATGGTCGCATTGTTTATTGCTTTGGCCGTGCTCAATATTGCGACGGCCAAACGCGAGGAGAAAACCTGACTCGCACCCGTATCCCGGTTCATCACAAGGCCCGTCTTCGCGTTCAGGACATATGTCACCTGGGTATCACTGTGATTATTGGACAGGATGATGTTCAGCTCAAGCAAGGGCCGTCTCGACTGCTGTAACAGAAGAGACAGCGAGATAAGAAGATACGCATGATAAACACTCCTTTTTCAGAAATTACGGTTGCAAACTCCAAAATTTTGATTTATTTTGTTGACATACATATGCTGAAGGGCCACCGCTGATGCGGCGCCCGCTGTCGCGTAATCCTTGCGCGTGGCACGGCCACGCGCCGGGAAAAACGATGAAGGATTTCAAGTCCTATCAAAATTTTACTAAGGAGGTTTTCCTATGAACATGAAAAAGAAACTCACCACAATCATCAGCGGCGTGCTCTGCCTCGCTCTGCTGATGGCTCTGCCGTTCGGCTTCAGCGGCCTTGCTGACCCTAACGGGAGCCTGAACCCCGAAACCTGCACTGGTGCTCAGTTCGATGAGAGCGTCTACGATGAGGTCACATTCATCAGCACGGCTAAGAATGGCGGCTTTACATGGCCGACCAGCGGAACAGTTCTGCTGAAGGAATCCGGCACCAACTGGTCTCTGTCCAATTGCACGGGCATTACCGTTCCCAGCGGGCTTGTCGTAGACATCTACAAATACTACAAGTTTGCCGGTGACTCCGACTACACCTACGAACTGATTGCTCACATCGACACGACTGATGGTCAGCCGTACACCATCGGCTCCAGTTCCAATGGTTCCAACAGTTCCGGTAATTCCAGCAATTCTGGTACTTCCAGCAACTCCAACCGTCCCAGCAATTCCCTCAACGAGGATTGGGGCAAGGTCAACAAGCCCTTCGCTTCCGGCGTCAAGTCCGACTTTTATGATGACTCCTACACCGATGTACCTTCCGACATGTGGTGCTACGATGCCATCATGACCCTCACCGATGGAGGCCTTCTCGCAGGCTATGGCAACGGCAAGTTCGGCCCCAATGATAATCTGACTCGTGCGCAGGTATCTATCATCTTTGCCAGACTGCTTGGTGCCGAAGAAATTTACGGTAACGGCGACCTGAACGGCTATGAATCCTTCAATGACCATGCAACCGCAGACCGTGCTTTTGCCGCAATCTGGTACGCAGGTAGATTAAGCCGTGTCGGTGGTAAGACCATTCTGACTGACTATGAACTCTCACTTGTTGAAGGCTCCGGTGGTCTTATCGCAAATCAGGTGGGCCAGACTGCCAGCATGTGGCAGGCCGTATACGACAATTGGCGTGCCAGTCTGGACGGCGGTAAAGACCCCAGCACCTATATCTCGTCTGTCGATGACCTGCCCGACGCTACCGCAATCCATCAGTGGATTGAAGAGCACTGGGAACTGATGGGCAAAGTTCTGCTCATTCAGGAAAGCAAAGATGTCATCGTCAAGGCTTGCGAAGATGCAATCTGCAGGGCTTACAACCTCGGCATGATTGCCGGCACGGACGCTCAGGGCACCTTCAGCCCCTATGCACCGCTGACCCGTGGCCAGATGGCTACCATCTTGTGGCGTGCTGGTTGGATTGAGGCCGGTTGCCTCAACTACAACATCTAATCACTCTGCCGCATCCCCCGCTCCGGATACCCCGGAGCGGGGACTTCTTTCTTACCCTGAATGCAAGTACATCATCGTCATCACCTCTGTAATGAACATCATGCTCCCCTTTATTGCGCCCGGCTCACGCCGGCCGCCGGGGAAAATGTTGAAATACAGGTCAATTGCCTGTACAATAGGCATAGACTGGTACGACCTATGAATTGAAATTGGCTCCTACATATGCGGCATATCTGTGGTATCCATCCGCCGCACCAGTCCTGCCGTACCTGCCCTTGCACCGGAATATTCCGGTGCAAGGGTTTTTGTTACATACTATACATATATACGCATAGTTATTCGCTTCATGTACTCGCTTCATGACGGACACAAAAACAGTGTCACAAGTCCGTCTCACATGGAATTATTATACTCAATTCCCGCGCAAAAAGCAAGCAAATTTTCTCAATTTGCCAAGAACTTCGTAACTTTTTGGAGCAAAATGAACTATATTTATAATTGCAATTTCACGGCAATTATAACGCCCATTTAATTATACTTTTAATTATCATGGGCTTTTTAATTGTAGTTTTAATATACATAAATATGCAACAAAAATGCTGAAACGAGAAAGTCAGTACAATATCGACACGGGGCGATACCAATATGCCCGTGCCGGTGTGTGCGCTCCGGCAGGGGCAATGTGGAGGGCGCCATCTATGGACGCTCTGACGGGCACAACCGGGGATACGCTCCAGGGTTTGACTTCGGGGTTTGATATCTCGTTGCACAAAAAAGCACGGGTGCCAATAGGCACCCGTGTTCTCAATACAAACTGTCTATGTACTATCTCCGTCTCCAGTGGCGTCCAATTCCAACATATCTCTAACACAATCAGGAATTGTCTTTGCCGGGTCAGAGAATGTACACGTCTTATACTTCGGCTCGTTGTATTGACGCTCAAAAATGAAGTCCACGACTTCGCCTTGTGCGCTCCTTTCAACAGTCTTATCCTTTACACGCAATGTTTGAGGAGAATACATTCCATCTTTTTCATACATTCCAATCGTAAACTCTAAATTAGTGAGCGCAATTTTGTAAACTAGACTTCCGGTTGACAAGTCTTTCAGTATAATGACGTCACGGTTTGTAAGCTCATGCAGCCGCATCAAACACGGAATCTTCTTTTTCACCAACTCAAATGGATGCTGCTGTTTGAAAAAGAACTGTGACAATCCAAGTTGCGCCTTCCGGGATATGCTATAAAAATCTTTTGCAAATAACCGCGTATCAACGCCAGTCAAATGCAGAAAGTCATCAGCTCGAAACATGACCTCTATGTATTCTTCACCGAACACATAGAGAAACACACGATTGGTCAGATGAGCAGAATAACTCTGGGCCGCTGAAACAATTCCAGCGCGTATCTGTTCTTTCTTCGTATCCTTCGTATCCATAAAACTACCTTCAAAAAGAAAACGGGGTGGCGTATGCCACCCCGTTGAGGGTTTTATGCTGGTTGCCAGCCTTGGTGTTTCTCAACACCTAAAGTCATGGGAATAATTAAGTCCCCCATGTGGACTACAGTTTTATCCCAACTGCAAGGCTTGACGTTTTGCAACGTCTCAAGCTATGGGAGATTACCCTGCCCCATATGCAGCTCAACTTTTTATGGTGCCCTCACACCAAGAACCTTTCGATTCTATAAATAGCATATTCGTGTCACATCATTTTATGCTTAGAAATCGTCTCATATCTCTTCATCATCATTATACGCAAATCAAAAGAATGTGTCAAGCATAAAATGAATATCAAGCCCCAATGCACACTTTGCGCCTCGTCCACCATAACGTCAAACAAAGCGTCCTGCGGGCACGCTCCAGAGGTTCAAGACCCCGCTGCGAGTATGCTGCTGCATCCCGCCGGGGGAAACCACAAAAAGGAGAACGAACATGAAGACACTGGAATTTCTCATCGACAGCAGCGACATCAAGCGACAGCCCACGGACATACCCACGGAGTACGCCACAGAAGTGCTGCAGCCGCCCGTAGAGCCTTGATGGAGCATCAGGCAGCCCGTGCCAGCAGATTGGATTGCCCGTCCTCATAGGGGCTGCGCCCCTCTTGCCCCTTCGGGGCAATTCACCCCGTTTACAGTCTGGAGAGGGGGCATGGATAGTCTGTACTTGTCGGCACATGTCAGCCGATACGTTTCTGGTTTATATTGCTGGACCTTGTGCCAGACCTATAGGAAAACTTGCTAATATTGGAGACTGATGATATAATCAAAACGGTGATAGTATGGAGTACCGAGCATATAAATTTCGTCTCTATCCGAATAAAGAGCAGGAAGAACGGATAATTCGTATTTTTGGAAGTTGCCGGTATGTGTATAACCATTTCCTTGGAGAATTGAAAAAGCAATATGAGACAACTGGATACATCCATGTAAATATACCATCACGGAATTTAGAGGAATTGAGGGCGAAAGTTCCTTGGCTGAAGGAGACGAATCAGAACTGTCAAGAAAATGCGATTAGCGATATGAAAGTAGCTGTCCGAAAATTTTTGTCATTAAAGAAGCAGGGAAGTGATTCAAAATTCCCCCGCTTCAGAGCAAAGCGCGGCAGGCATCAAAGCTATAAAAGTATTAACCAGCGAAATAGTGTCGCAATCATAGATGGTGCTGTTAAGCTGCCGATGTTAGGGCCTGTAAAATGTCGTATATCCAAAACGGTCAAGGGAGATATTCTTTCGGCAACCGTATCACGGAATGGCAGCGGAAAGTATTTTGTCATCTTACTTTGCAAAAGCGTACCTTTGCCCCATTTACCTACTACCGGGGCGGCGATTGGCATTGACGTAGGTCTCAAGACGTATGCAGTTACCTCGGATGGTGTTGAATATCACAATCCTCAGTTTTTAGAAAGGAGTGAGAGAAAACTAAAAAGGCTTAAACGGCAGCTTTCTCGAAAACCAAGAGGAAGCAAGCGCCGTAATAAGGTACGGGTCAGATATGCTAAACAGTGGGAGCATGTTCACAACCAGCGGGATGATTTTCTCCACAAACTAACCACTCAACTTATCCGGGAAAACGACGTTATCTGCGTTGAGGAATTGAACATACAAAGTATGGTAAAAGATTCTCAACGGGCACAGGCCATTTCCGATGTGAGCTGGGGGAAATTTAGGCGACAACTGCAATACAAGGCAGAGTGGTATGGGAAAAAGGTCGTACCAGTCAGTACGTATTTCCCCTCTTCTCAGCTCTGTTCCAACTGCGGCGCGAAATGGCCGGGAGCGAAAGATTTGTCTGTCCGGGAATGGACGTGCCCCGAGTGTGGTACGGTCCATGACAGAGACATCAACGCTGCAAAAAACATCTTAAAAGAAGGGCTGCGCCAGCTGGCATAGCCAATGCGTTCAAAGAGTAGGGCGGGACACGCCCCGATTTACGCTCGGGGAGACTATGTGTCGTTGAGCCGAGAATCCTCGGTGAGGAATGTCAAGAGTTGAAATAAAAGACGGCCATCTCTACGGAGATGGCCGTCTTTTTTTGCGCACCAAGAGGTGCGCCGGTTGAGATTGTGAGCGATTTTGGTCACAATTCTTATATAGGAGGATAAACATGAAAACCTATCAAATTACGAACAACGCTGGAAAAACAATTACACTGACGCCTACTGTTGGCCTTTATAAAGTACATGATTTCATGGGCAAAGAGCTTCCGGGGCTCGCCGTTATTATGTATGAAGTCACACCGACTGGTCGACGGAAATACGATATCATTACTGTCTCATTCGGTGAGTTTATTGGGCCGAAGAATTGCGTCTATATCGACTTAAACAACAAACCGTGGGCAGAGCAACTCTTGGCGCAGGGCTTCGCAAAAGAAACGGATTTCAAAAAGAAAAGCGGTTTTTGCACCTATCCACTCTGGGAGCTGGACGAAGACATGTTGAATGAATGTGGGGGCAAGAAATACAAACAATATTTGAAGGCTCGTGAAGATTATATGCCTTTTTAATATAGAGAAATTTCCTGCTGGAACGGCCATCTCTGCGGAGATGGCCGTCTTTTTTTGCGCACCAGGGGGTGCGCCGGTTGAGATTGTGACCAATTTGGTTGCAATTTTAACCGGAAGGAGGGTTATCCCGTTGCCCCAGAAGAAAATTAAAACAGCTTTTTGCGAGCTTTGTGGCACGGAGAATCCAGTCTCTGAAATGGAGGACTTTTTTGGAAAGCTGCTCTGCTCGAATTGTTTACAGGCAGAGACCTTCGTGTGTTCTTGCTGTCACACACGGATGCCGCGGAGCGAGGTTGCTACCTGCGATGACGACGCGGTGGACATCTGCCAGACCTGCTACGATGAGCACTACACCCGCTGCGAGGGGTGCGGGCTGCTGCTCCACCAGCCGGACGTCAACTGGCTCTTTGTGGGCGGTTACTACCGCCCATACTGTGATAGCTGCTACGAAGAGCGCAAGAACAGAAGCAACAATCAGCCAAAAAATTAAAAGGAGGAAAATCTATCATGCTGAATCGAATCACCATCATGGGCCGTCTGGTCGCCAACCCCGAGCTGCGCTACACCCCCAAGGGGACGCCCGTCTGCTCCATCCGCATCGCCTGTGACCGGGAGGTCAAGAACGCAGACGGCGAGTATGACACCGACTTCATCGACGTGGTGGCGTGGCGCGGGCAGGCGGAAAATATCGCGCGGCGCTTTGCCAAGGGCCGTATGGCCATCGTTGATGGCCGGCTGCAAATCCGGTCCTGGACAGACCGGGACGGCATTCGCCACTATGCGACGGAAATCCTGGCCAACCGTGTCTACTTTGGTGACAGCCGACCCGCCGCCGAAGCGGAGAATGAGCCGCCCGAGGAGGACAACTACGACTACGACGATGAGGGGGAGCTGCCCATCTGAAAAGACAAGGGGCGGGCCGAGTGGCCTGCCCCTTGAAGCGTATTAAGGAGGATATAACTATGCGTAGGCTTTACCGCTATCGCGGCACTGTGGGCGTCATGTCCGCCATGGGCCAGACCGCCGAAGAAATCACGCTCTATGACAGCAGCGATGACAGCAAGGCCCCCACGCGGCTCAATATCTACGGGGGTCTTGCCAAGTACATCTATGAGCTGGAGATGACCGACGCAGAGGAGCGGTATCTGGACGCGGACTACTTCTATGACTGGAATCTTACCCTCGTCCGCATCGAGATACCTAGCAAGGTGCCTAATATCCCAGCAAAAGTCATCGCGCAGCAGGAACTCCCAGGGCACGGCATCGTCATTTTCGGCCCGCAAGAATATATCAACACCCCGGAGCCGGAGCCCATGGACAAGGAACAACGCCTTGCGTGGGTCAAATGGAAAAATGACAATTACACATGAGGAGGAGAAAGCAAATGAAAATCTATGCCTATTTCTGCGGGGAGCTCGACCACCAGTTCACCGATACAGACGATAAGCAGGTGGAGGAGATGTGCCGCCGCCTCGATGACCCGGACAATGACACCCGGAGCTACGAGCTGGAGGGCGGCAGGCCCATCCTGTTCTGGCGGCGGGATGGGCGCATCCACGGCAATACCCTCGGCCATGACGAGAGAGACATCCCTGAGAGCAGTATCGCCAACGGACTTCCCTCCGCCGGGGGCGAACCGGACGACCCGCCCCCGTTCTGACCCCGTCAGGGCCCTGGGGCGTGGAAGCCCGACGCATCGGAAGACCGTTCTATGACTGTGCAAGGTGTGCAGGGTAAAAAGCATCTTTTCTCACACTATTTAATTATCAATTTTTGAGCAAAAAAATGTGAGAAACGGGTATATGTACCCTGCACACCCTGCACACATTACAGTTTCCATTCCAACTGGATTCATCCGATAGTTTTTTCTTTCTTGCCCACATGGGGGGGTTCTGCCCCCCTTAACCCCCCCGATTACAGGGTGAGTGATAGATGGATAATGGCATCGTTAGATGTTAAAAGGCTGAAATCCTAAAGTGTTAAGCCCTGGAAAGTATCACTGATAAGACCAAGAAAGGATTTTTACACTGCCATGAGCGAGAAGAAAGTGATAGCCTCAATTTCCGGGGGGAAAGATTCACTCGCTGCGCTGGTGACCCACATCGAACACGGCGGGCGGTGTGACGGCGCTGTGTACTGCCGGATTATGTTCGACAACGAGACGAGCGCGGAATATCCAGAGCATGAAGAGTGGCTACACAGCAAGTGCTTTCCAACCCTGGAGCGGGAGTATGGCGTCAAGACTACAATCGTCCAGGGGCCCTATACATATCAGGACTGTTTCTATAGGCAGTACGCGCAGGGCCCCAAAACGGGGAAAATATATGGTTTTCCATATCTCCGGGGGCCATGGTGCAACACCAGACTCAAAACAAGACCCCTCAAAAAGTATGTAAAAACGCTTGGCGAGCACACGGAAATTGTAGGCATAGCCGCTGACGAAGAAAAGCGGATGGCGCGGAAAACGGTTACGGGCAAGGTGCTCCCGCTTGTGAAGTATGGAATAACGGAGAGGGGGGCCGCGGAGATATGTGAGCGCAGGGGGCTGCTTTCTCCGGCATACAGCAAGGGGCGGTCGCGCCTCGGGTGCTGGTTTTGCCACAATCAGCGGCTGGGAGAACTTAAAAGGCTGTATTACGATTATCCGTCGCTATGGAAAAAGCTCGCCCGCCTTGATAGAGATAGCCCCGTGATGTTCAAGCCAGGGTTGTCCCTTACAGGGCTTGGCTGGAGATTTTATAACGAAGGTCAGCAACTCAGCATCTTCGATTTGGCATCGTGATGGAACGGTCTACCGCTCATCACAGGTGAAAATATAACAGGAAGGGAGAAAGATGCAAAATGGAAAAACAGAATCACACTCAAAAGGCCATCACGCCCCGCATCCGCTTTGTGGACAGCGCCTACCACGAAATCTTCACCATCCCAGACGGAACCAGCATCGTCGTGACCCACTTCGACGGCACCACCGTCACGCACTCCTGCACGTACATCGACGAGACCCATGCGAAAATCGGCAGCTCCGTCTACCACATGCTGGAGTTCGCCGGCATTATGGAGCGCAGCGGCAGTATCTACGCCCCGGAGGGAGGCGTAGCGGACTACTACGAGGTCTATCAAGCAGATTTGCACGCGGACTACTGTTTCCGAGAGTACGAGGAGGCAAAAGGCCGTATCTCCATGGCCGACTACACCCGCGTCTATGCCGGGATGCTTGGCAAGGGCACCAGCCTCGAAACTCTTTTCGCCCGTCATAACCAGGACACGCGCCCCTTCGGGCGTCGGATGAGGTCTATGTCCATGAGTGATATTGTGGTGCTCCACCAGGACGGGGAGGCCCATGCCTACTATACGGACAGCTTTGGCTTTGAGCCTATTGACAATATTCTAATCAAAACTAAATAACCGGCAAGCCGCGCGAGCGGGTCAGGCCGGAGCAAGAAAGGAGTACCCTTATGGCAACCACGTTGCAAGCGGTCATCGGCCTGTCCGATAAACTTACCTCCGACCTGACCACCCGCCGCGGCGCGTGGCGGCAGTATCTCAATACCGCCGCCCGCGTCTACAAGTACAGTTTTTCTGACCAGCTCCTCATCTACGGTCAGCGCCCGGACGCGACGGCCTGCGCGGAACTGCCCCTCTGGAATGAGAAGATGGGCCGCTGGGTCAACCGGGGCGCACACGGTATTGCCCTGATTGATACCAGCAGACGCAGGCCCCGGCTCCGCTACGTCTTTGACGTATCGGATACCCACCTGTCCCGGGACGGCAGCGGGCGGACGCTGCGCCTGTGGACCATCCGGCCAGACCAGCATGAGGCTGTCTCCAAAGAGCTGGAGCGCATGTACCCGGATGCCGGCATCACCGGCCTGAGCTTTGAGGATAAAATCATCAAAATCTGCGAGCTGGCGGTGAGAGACCAGCTTGCCTACTACCTGGAGGAGCTGGAGCAGGTCAAAGCCGGGAGCCTGCTGGAGGAGCTGGACGCCCTGAATCTGTCCATGTGGCTCAGACTGCCCCTGGAGGCCAGTGTCGGCTACACCGTCCTGACCCGCTGCGGCATTGACGCCGGTCTGTACTACGACGACGTGGACTTTGAGAAGATTTATGATTTTTCCACATTACCTACCGTGACCGTCTTGGGCAACGCCACCAGCAACATCTCCCGCGCCCTGCTGCTGGAGCTGGGCAAGCTGGCCCGGAGCCTGACGCGACAGCGACAGCCCCGGAGAAAGCCGTCTGTCCCAGCCCGCCGGCCAACGCCGCCGAGGCAAAGACCGGAGAGCCCCCCGGCGGCCACCGTACAATCTGATACCAAACCCGAAACGGAGGCCGAACAGGTCTCCGTTTCAGGTGTCTTGGAGACCAAAGCGCCGGAGAGCAGTATGCAGGCGGTGCCGGAGGCAACGTCCCCGGCTGAAGCAGGAACACCCACGGAATCGGAGACACCCGAGGCCCCCGAGGTATCAACCCAAGTTGCACCAGAGCCCGCGCACCATATCCCTTTGGGGTCCACGGTCTACATCGGCGAAAAAGAATATGAGCTGCTGGCCTACGGCGGCGAGAACGTGACCCTGTATGACCCAGACTGTCTGCTGTTCCATGAGGTGCTGCCCCGGAGTGAGTTTGACGCCAAACTGGCCGAAAATCCGTTAAACAGCCATTTGTATGACCATACCTTTCCGCTGCGCTCCAAGGCACCAAAGGGAATGAAACCCAGCACCTCTAACGCAGCAAGTCAAAATTTGTTAGAATGTGTTTGAGGGAGCAGACACACTACAGAGCACGTGGAGGTGAGTAGGCTCAGTTTCGGCTGGACTGAATTTGTATGTGTGCCGGACGCTCTTTCAAGCACCAATGAATAGGGAATAGAACCCTGTAACCTTATCTTTGGAGAGACGGACTACTTCAATCTTTCAGTGAGCGTCCAGTCCCTGCCTGTTCCCTCAAATACTGTTTCGAGGGGATGTGTTATGCTTAAAATCGTCTACCGTGTCTGCTGTGGGATGGATGTCCACAAGTCTTTTGTCGTTGCCTGTATCGCTTCCACAAATGAATATGGGGTGACAACTTACAAGAGCAAACGGTTCTCTACCTTCACCAAAGATTTACGCCGGTGTGCGGATTGGCTTTCTGAGAACAACTGCAAAGATGTGTGTATGGAATCTACAGGGAAGTATTGGATTCCCATTTACAACATTCTGGAACCCACCTGCAACGTTGTCCTTGCTCACCCAAAATATGTGAAAGCCATCCGGGGCAAGAAAACGGACAAACGGGATGCCAAGTGGATCGCCGACATTTTCAAGCACGACCTTGTCGCCGGGAGTTTTATCCCACCAGCAGATATTCGCCAACTACGGGATTTGGTACGTTACCGCTGGAAACTCACCAACTTTACTACCGGAGAGAAAAACCGGGCACAAAACTGTCTGACGGTCTCCAATTTCAAACTGGATGATGTGTTCTCAGATGTGTTCGGCAAGGCAGCCTCCGCAATCACTACCCGCATTCTGCAAGATCCAACGGAGAAAATTACGGATGTTTCTGGTTTCCGAACCAAAGGCATGAAAGCGACCAACGAACAAGTGCTTGCCGCCGTAGATGGAGAGATGTGTGAAGAACAGGCTGAAAAACTCCGCATCATCCGTTCCCACTTGGACAGCCTTGAACTGTGCAAACTCAATCTGGAATCTCTGATTCTGTCCACTGCTGAACAATATCTTCCTCAACTCAACCTTGTTATGACGGTGCCGGGTATCCAATCCTTTGCCGCTATCGGCATCATTTCCGAAATTGGAGTGGATATGTCCGTGTTTCCCACCTCGAAGCATCTCTGCTCCTGGGCTGGTCTTACGCCGCAGAACAACGAAAGTGCAGGGAAGAAGAAAACCACCAGGATCAGCCGGGCCGGCGCCTATATCAAACCCTTACTGGTGCAATGTGCTCTCTGTGCCATTCGTGCCAAGCAGTTCCCGGAACTTCGTAATCGCTACCTTGCACTCAAAAAGCGCCGTGGGCACAAGAAAGCCATTATTGCCATTGCCAGAATGCTCCTTACGGCTATCTACAATATGCTCAAGAAGAACGAGACGTACAACCCTGAAATCTACCGAAAGGGCGACCGACCACCTGCACACCGCGAGGTTTCTGTGGAAGAAGCCATCTTCATTTTACAGCGGCAAGGCTACTTAGTAACTGCTCCACCAACATCTTAGATTTCAAGCATATCTTAGTTTTTAGCCCGCTTTTAGGGGGCTTGATTTTGTGCGCCCTTTTTCGGAATGGTACTTAAATTACAATGTTTCAACCTTTCCCTCCCGAGGCAGGCGTGTAACGGTGATTTCTGCCATTTTGTCCACGCGGTAGTGGCGCATTTGGCAATGCTCGCTGTCATAAGCCACCAAATAGTAGTTATCATTGTTCCAGATCAATCCATAGGGAGAGACGGTGTACCGGCTGCCGTTTCGCCGAAATACCTTCTGCCGGTACATGTTGTAGTCAAAATATTGAAAGGTGATGGCGCGTTTGGAGGCAATGGCGGCGTGGAGCTTATCCACGTTATAATAGATGCTTTCATTCATGACCTTGATCCGGCCGCTGACAAAGACCTGCCGCTGAAGCTGGCGGGCCTGATGCACGCTGGCCAATCGCTCCAGCTTTCGGATCAGCGCGTTGCTCTTACGGCGGGTGATGAACCGGGAGGACTGAACCGCATCCACCAGCAGCTTCAGTTCCGGGAGCTCAAAGTCCCGGCTGCCCACAAACCAACCCGGGGAGCGTCCCTTCCGGCACTGAACGTCTACTCCGAATCGTGCCAAGGCGCCCAAATCGTCATAAATACTCTTTCGCTCCGCCTGGATGCCGTACCGCGCCAGCTGGGCAATCAGCTCCTGGACAGACAGCGGATGTTCTTCATCTGTCTGCTCCATCAGAATCCGGCACAGATACAGGAGCTTCAGCTTTTGATTGGCGCTTCGGGCCATGTGGCCGCCTCCTTCCAGCTTTCCGGCCGATGGGCCGCATCCTGCGAGAGCAGGGGAAACCGGTTTGCTCAGGTCCAAGTCTCCCAGATCTGGGGACAATAGCCCACGGTAGCCTGCTTCCCATTGCGGACAATTGGAGCGTTGAGCAGAGAGGGGTCCTCAAACAGATGATCCAGCCTGGCCTGTTCCGAGGCCAGATAGGAGAGCATCACGGCATCCGGATGCTTGGGGTCGATCATCGCCTCCAGGCCCCCAGCCTGACGGACGCTGGCCAGTTCTCCACGGCTCATGCCGTACCGCCTGACATCCACTGATTGGAACTTGATGCGGCGCTCTTTGAACCAGCGCTCTGCCTTT
>ERZ780178.1373-NODE-1373-length-15554-cov-4.442351_pt1 | contig 15554 bp, 18 predicted proteins | sample MGYA00511018_ERZ780178 | MGnify/ENA primary metagenome ERZ780178 (study PRJEB29588, sample SAMEA2151439) | human gut metagenome | biome: human gut; feature: human-associated habitat; material: faeces | place: Denmark | collected 2008/2010 ...
TTCCCTGCGGCTGCGTGCTGCAGGACGGCAGCATGATCTTCACCGCGCCGGACGCAGCTGCGCCGAGCGGCAACCCGCTTTTTACGGAATTATCCGTCGAAGGCCGCCAAATCCGGATCGACGCGCAGGACTTCGTTTTCCTGAAACTCGCCGCAGGCGGCATCCAGCGCCTTGAGGGGCCGGCAATCCGCTCCGTCCACATTGACGGCAAGCCGGTCGTCAGCTTTGCGTCGTATCAGCTGGTCAGTCTCCATACCCTGACGCTTGCATTTCTCGGCGACAGTGTCACGGAGGGCTGCTTTGAGACGTATGAAGCCCCAGATCACACATGGCAGTGCGTCATGGATCCGGACGCTGTCTATCACGCGCAGCTGCATCCCATGCTGCAGGACTATCTGCGCGGGCACGGCAGCCATGCGGGTGTCCGCATCATCAACGCAGGCATAGGCGGCAATACGAGCAGGGAAGGGCTTGCGCGGCTTGAACCGGACGTGCTGCGTTACCGGCCGGATATCACGGTGGTGTGCTTCGGCCTGAATGACGTGCACGGCGGCGATGCCGGACTTGGCGCATACCAGGATTGTCTGCGGGAGATTTTCCGGGCACTGCGGCGCGCGGGCAGCATGCCGGTCTTTATGACGCCGAACATGATGTGCACAGGCACGACGGCGCGCTACGCCGCCTGCCCGCCGCTGCGGGAGATGCAGGCGCACTGCTGCGCGCTTCAGCTGAATGGGCAGGTTGACCGGTATATGCAGGCGGCAAGGGATGTCTGCGAAGAAGCACGCGTCCCGGTCTGCGACTGCTACGCGCTCTGGAAGGAGCGGTTTTCTGGCGGCGAAGATATTACAGCGCTTCTCAGCAACGAAATCAATCACCCCTCGCGGCCGCTGCACCGTCTGTTCGCTGAGCAGCTTCTGCATGTTCTGCTGCGGGAGGGACTGCTTGACCAGGCGCTTCAGGAGACAGACTAAACCACAAGGCGCGTACCCATGGGTTTTCACAGGCCCGGCGGTACGCGCCTTTTCGCGCGGCATAGTTCAGGGGCTCGATTGCCGAATGATAGGGGACTTCTGATTATTTTGTGTCAGACGGATTGACAATTCATATTCATTGATATATAATCCAAATTATATATAACTCGGATTATATATGGAGGCGCAAATATGCCCGCAAAAGTGAAAGTCACAAAAGAAATGATCCTGGATGCGGCCTTTGCGGTTGCCCGCGAAACAGGCGCGGAAAACATCAACGCAAGGACGGTATCGGAGAGGCTGCATTGCTCCACACAGCCCGTCATGTATCATTTTGCAACGATTGAAGAACTGAAGCGGACAGTCTATGCGAAAGCTGACCAGTACCATTCGGACTATCTGATGAGGATCAAAAAGCCGCAGAAGGGCGCTGCGCTTGGAATTGGAATGAATTATATTCGTTTTGCAATCGAAGAGCCGCATTTGTTCCGGTTCCTGTTCCAGTCGGATTACTTTAACGGAAGCACCCTGCTCGAATTGATCGATGCCGAAGAACTTACCCCTGTTCTTTCGGCGATGCAGGGGGTATTGGGAATCGGCATGGAACAGACGAAACAGGTCTTTTTGACTGTTTTCCTGTTTGCGCACGGGTATGCAAGCATCATCGCCAACAATTCACTGAAATACGACGAGGAGACGATCAATTCCCAACTGCAGCAGGCGTATCGGGGCGCAATATTGGCAGCGCAGGAGGAAACGGCGTGAAACCGAAACCAGTCCGGCTTTGGATGTTTCTGCTGCTGGTCGCCGCGTTTTGGGCGTTCATCTTTTTGACCTTGCATTTCTGGCTGGAGCCGTATTCTACTGCGTATGCCGAAACGAGAAGGGGCGCAGCCGGAGTTGCCGTGAATTTCTCCCAAAGCGGCATATCTTGACAGGTTCGGTGAGGTGTGGTATAAATGGCAGAAACCCTGCAATCAAAATCAGATTGGCTTTGCTGCCCGAAATGCGGCGGCAAAACAAGGACACAGATACGACCGCGCACGGTATTAGAGGATTTTCCTCTGTTTTGCCCAAAGTGCAAATATACCTGTGTGATCTGCTTCCGAGACGGGAAAATGGAAGAAATCAAAATGCCAGACGCTTAGACGCAGTGCAGACCGGGGAATCGGTTTGTACTGCGTTTATTTGCGTTCGTGGCACGAACGAGCATTTTAGGAGGAACCGATGAATTACATCCATATTACAAAAGAAAACATAGACAAAGAACACATCTGCTGCGCAATGTCCGGCAAGCAAAGCCTGGTAAAAAAGGAATGGCTCCGGCAGCGCTTTGACGAGGGGCTTGTTTTTTACCGCAGCGAGGAGCGCGGCAAGTGCTTTATCGAATACATTCCCGCAGAAAACGCATGGGTGCCCATTGAGGCAGAGGGATATCTCTATATCAACTGCCTGTGGATCGCAGGCGCAATGAAAGGGCATGGATATTCCAATGACCTTTTGAACGCGTGTATCCGGGACGCCAGGGCGCAGGCCAGGAGGGGCGTCTGCATCCTGTGCGCCGAGGGACGAAAGCGGGAATTTCTCGCTGATCCAAAGTTTCTGGCTTACAAGGGTTTCCAGACTGCAGACATATCTGACTGTGGAATCAGCCTGATGTATTTGCCCCTTGTGCCGAATGCCGAGCCGCCGAAATTCAGGCAATGCGCCAAGCATCCCAAGACAGCCGAGGACGGCTTTGTCCTTTATTATACCGACCAGTGCCCGTTCACCTGTTACTGGGTACCGAAGGTGCAGGAGATTGCCGAAGAACATGGCATTCCATTCAAGGCAATCCATATTACCGACAAAGAATCTGCGCAGAATGTCCCCGCGCCGGTCACGACCTACGCTCTGTTCCGGGACGGACAGTTCCTGACACAGAGTATTCAGTCAGACAAAAAGTTTCTGGCGCTGGCAGGCGTTCGAGGCTGAGCCGACGGAGATCGGAAGAAGAAATCTGTGGAGGAATATATGAAAAACAGCGCACTGGTCGTGATCGACCTTCAAAATGATATCACGAAAAACTACAGGGAAATCATTGAAAACGTCAATGAAGCGATTGATTGGGCCGTTAAAAAGGAACTGTGGGTTATTTACATACAGCACAACAACCTGTCTGCGGGAACGAGAACATTCAGGCCAGGAACTCGCGGCGCAGCGTTGGTGCCAGAGTTGAACGTCGTATCCGATCACATCTTTACAAAGTCAAAAAGCAATGCCCTGACCAGCGAGGCGTTCTCTGCTTTCCTTCAGGAGCGTGGCATTACCGAGGTTTATGAAGCGCCTCGGCTAACTCCCCAAAAACTTGTAAACTCAGTTTTGTGCTTCCGGTTTCAATATGACTCATGTGCGTGGTAGATATATCAACTTTTTCTGCCAGCTGTTCTTGGGAAAGCCCCTGTGTTTTCCGATAGTACCTGATTCTCTGGCCTATAGCATACAGACGGAACAAATGTAACGCTTACAAGTGACCAAATTAGCGGCGTACAGTACTGAGTTATGCGTTTACTGCTTATTTGATATTTTGGAGTATCTGTGTTATATTGTAAATATCAGCAAAATAATAGAAAGGAATTGATAAGATGTTAAGAAAGCTTTTTGCAATTCTTTTTACCAGCGCCGTTCTTACTGCTTCTATTTGCGGATGTACAGACTCTTTGGCCAATAGTACCCCAGTCAGTTCAACGAATCGTATCACTTCCAACACAAGCGGCAGCACGGTAACAACCCAAGAGAACACTTCGGCTTCGCGTCCATCATCTGCACCGTCAGATAGTGTATCTACCGGGAAAAAGAATGCGCTTAAATCCGCGGAACAATATCTCAATGTTATGGCTTTTTCCTATTCTGGACTGATTGATCAACTGGAATATGAAGGCTATACCGCAGAAGAAGCTGAATACGCTGCAAAGAATTGCGGCGCGGATTGGAATGAACAGGCTGTTTTATCTGCAAAGCAATACTTAAAAACGATGTCCTTTTCAAAAGATGGACTGATTGAACAATTAGAGTATGAAGGCTATTCGCACGAACAGGCTGTTTATGGGGCAGAACAAGCTTATTCCTCGGCTTCAGACACTGCTGCAGCTGCAAATTCTTCAAGTTCTGGATCGGCAACTGTTGGCGAGCAAAACGCGCTACAGTCTGCGCTGCAATACTTGAATAGTATGCCCTTTTCTTACACCGGACTTATAGGACAGCTTGAGTACGAAGGATATTCTGATTCTGAAGCAAAATATGCAGCAGATAATTGCGGCGCGAATTGGAACGAACAGGCGGTGAAATCTGCTGAGCAGTACCTAGCCACGATGTCTTTCTCTCGTCAAAGCCTAATCGAACAGCTTGAATATGAAGGCTTCACATACGAACAAGCTTCTTATGCCGCAACAGAAAATGGATATTGATACGGATGTCCAAACTTTATGAAGAACAGCGGTTGGGAATGCCAGATCGACAAATACGCCGACAGGAGAAACGAAAAAAAAGCAGAACAGCATAGCTGGTCCTGCGAGGCGTTTCGTCATCGATTTTCTCCAACATCAATCACATGAAACAAGAAGGCAGAGGGTAATATCCCCTCTGCCTTTTGTGTGTAATTTTCAGTGTCTTATTCTTCCTGATCCCAGTTATGCCAGACGTTCTGCACGTCGTCATCCTCTTCAAACAGGTCGAGCATTTTTTCCATGTTGTCGCGGTCTTCCTGCTTTTCGAGCTTCTGGTAGGTCTGGGGGACCATCTCGATCTGGGCGGAGTCGAATTTATAGCCCTTGTCCTCGAGCGCCTTGGCGACGTCGTTGATGGAATCGGGGTCGGTATAGACGGTGAAGCAGCCCTCTTCCGGCAGGAAATCGGCGGCGCCGGCGTCGAGCGCGTCCATCATGACGGTATCCTCGTCCAGTTCTTCGTCTTCGTTATCGATGACGATGACGCCCTTGCGGTCGAACGACCAGCTGACGCAGCCCTGCGCGCCCATGCCCTTGCCGTACTTATCGAAGTAATGGCGGACCTCCGGTGCGGTGCGCTGGCGGTTGTCGGTCAGTGCCTCGACGATGACGGCCACGCCGCCGGGGCCGTAACCCTCATAGGTGACGGACTCGTAATTGTCGGTGTTGCCAGAGCCGAGCGCCTTGTCGATGGTGCGCTTGATGTTGTCGTTGGGCATGTTGGCAGCCTTCGCCTTGGCGATGACGGTCGCGAGACGGGAGTTGTTATTCGGATCGCCCGAGCCGCCCTGCTTGACGGCGACGATGATCTCCTTGGCGATCTTGGTGAAGGCGGCGCTGCGCTTGGCGTCAGCCGCGCCCTTCGTCTTTTGAATATTGTGCCACTTGGAATGTCCGGACATAATGTGATCTCTCCTTACAGATAGTATTGAATGACGTCTCTGTGCGACGTCGATATTACGGTTTTCACCTCGGGGAAATGCTCCTCCAAATACGTCTTGACCGCCGGACAGACGACATTCTCCGTCGGAAAATGCCCTGCGTCGATCAGGTTGAGTCCCCGCGTATCCAGAAAATCGTTGTAGCGCAGATCGCTCGTCACGAACGTATCGCAGCCCTGCGCAATGGCCTGCGGGATGTATTCGCCGCACGCGCCGCCGCCGACGGCTACGCGGTGCACCCGCCCGCTGCCGCGGCAATAGCGCAAGCCGCCGCAGCCGAGTAATTCTATCACATCCCGCAGGAACTCTTCAAGCCCTTTTTCGCAGGAAAGTGTGCCGATCCGGCCAATTTTTTCGTCGTTGAGCAAAAAAACATCGTTAAGGCCCAGTTTTTTCGCCAGACAGTCGTTCACGCCGCCGTCCGCAGCATCCAGATTCGTGTGCATGCAGATGGCGGAAATGTCGTTTTTGACGAGTGTGGTCAAAACGCCGCCGAGGCGCGTGTCGGACCGAAGGGTCTGCATCTCGCGCTCGTGCCAGCGCACGTTCATCACCGGATGGTGGGACACGATGAGCTGCGCGCCGCAGTCGATGGCCTCCTGCACCACGCGCTCGGTGATATCGAGCGCGACTAAAATGCGCTCGACCTCCTGCTCGGGATCGCCGACGAGGTGGCCGACATTGTCCCAGTCCATCGCGCTCTCGCGCGGCGCCCAGGAAAAAAGCCTCTGTTCGATCTCATGTACCGTTGCCATGTTCCCACTCCCCTTTTCTTCTCTCGATCTCTTCGATGAGATTTTCAAGATGCGCGATACGCGCCTCCTTATCTGCGAGCGACGAGACGGCGAGGCCGTCTCTCGCCCGATTGAGCTTTATAAGATGCTGCGACAGGTATTCGCCGTACAGCGGGTCGGACCGCAGCAATAAGCCTGTCAGCGCGTCCGCTTCGCTCAGCTCCTGCCCCGTTCCCGCTCTCACACGGAAGACGACGTAAAGCTGCTCCTTGTCGCGCACGAGCGTCTCGCTCAAAAAGCGGTAGCCGTGCCCGCAGAGCCAGCAGCGCAGAAGGTCGATCTTTGTCTGCGGCTGCAAAATGAGCGTATGCACGTCCTCATGCGTCCAGGGCGCGGCCTCGAGAATACCGAGGATCGTCTCGCCGCCCATGCCGGCGATAGCGATGGCGTCGCACTCCTCTGCTTTGATCTTCGCAAGGCCCGGGCAGAGGCGAAAATCCATGCGCTCCGTCACGCCGTATTCTCGCGCCGTCGCGCGCGCGTGGTCAAGCGGCAGCGCGTTGATGTCAGACGCAATGGCGCTTTCAATGCGCCCGTGCTGCAAAAGCCACACGGGGAGATACCCATGGTCGGTGCCGACGTCGGCCAGTCTCGCGCCCTGCGGCACAAGGCTTGCGATGCATTGCAGCCGCGGCTGAAGCTGTAATTCCTTTTCCACCGCCGCCCTCCTTTCGCTGAGCGAATAAGACGCATACGGAAGACCCGTATGCGTCCTTTTCTTATTCCTTGACGGGCTTGTTGGCCTCTTCGTTCACGAGAGCCAGCAGCTTCTCCACGTCGATCCCGTGGACCATGCAGGCCTCTTCCACCGTCTCACCGCGGGAGCTGGGGCAGCCCAGGCAGTGCATGCCGATCGACAGGAAGATCGGCGCGGTCTGCGGCGCAACGTCCAGAATGTCACCGATGATGGTGTCGCGCTTAATTTCGATCATGTTTGATTCACCTCCGTGAAAATAGCTGAAAATAGTTTATCCCATTTTTCGCACTTTTTCAATAGGAAATATGAAAAAAGAAGCTGCCATAAAGCCAAAAAAGAAAGACGCCCGCATTAGCGGACGTCTTTCGATCAAAACGTTTACAAGAATTACTGCTCAGCGCGCATCTTGGCGAAGCACTCGCTGCAGTAGACCGGACGGTCGGACTTGGGCTCGAAAGGAACCTTGGCCTCGCCACCGCAAGCTGCGCAGACTGCGGTGAAGTACTCACGGGGGCCACGAGCGGCGTTCTTGCGAGCGTCGCGGCAGGCCTTGCAGCGCTGGGGCTCGTTCTGGAAGCCGCGCTCCGCGTAGAACTCCTGCTCACCAGCAGTGAACACGAACTCTTTGCCGCACTCTTTGCAAACTAAAGTCTTGTCTTCGTACATGATTTTACCCTCTCTTTGAATCAGAAAAAAATATATGCGTTCAGCGTTTGCTGATATCGCCGGAAAAAATGTGCTGCGCAGCCTTGCGGCGAACGCGCTGCACGGCGTTGTCCACCGACTTCGGAGACTTGCCCACGGCCTTCGCGATCTCGTGACAGGAAAGGCCTTCCAAATAGTACCCTAAGATCTTCGCCTCGAACTCGGACAAGTGCTTGCGGGTACTTTCGAGTAGACTCTCCACGTGGTCCCGCTCCGCGATGAGGAGCTCGGGGTCTGTGTGGCTGGGGTCTAAAGTACCGGCGGTGTAAGAAGAACTGTCAAAGAAAGGGGTATCAAGGGATATGGATTCGTTCAGCGGATAATGCTTGCCGCGGGAGGCGGCACGGAGCGCGGAGAACAGGCGGTTGCGAATGCAGATCTCTGCATAGGTGTGAAACGACGCCGCCTTGTCAGCGTCATACTCCCGTATCGCCTGAATGAGACCGAACATGCCCTCCTGAATCAGATCCTCCCCGTCGCCGCCGGCGAGGAAAAGCGGACGCGCACACGCGCGCACCATTCCGTAATAGCGCGTGACAAGAAGCTCTTCTGCTTCCCTGTCGCCCGCGGCGGCCATGGCGCACAGCTGCTCATCCGTGCAGGCTGCAAGCTCTTTATGATGGCTCTCACTCTGATGATACTGCATGTATTATACCTTCTGTGCTCAGGTTTTGTCAAGTATTTACGAAAATTCAGTATTAGCGCTAACGATTTTACAGCATTTTTATCACATTGACCAAATTCTCGGCCGCAAGAAGGGCGATTTGTTCTGTTTTTGCCTCAACCATGACGCGGATGAGCGCTTCCGTGCCGCTCGGGCGGACGAGCACGCGTCCCTCGCCGGAGAGCTTCCCCTCCTCCTCCGCGATGGCCGCGGAGAGTGCATCGGACGCCATGATGGCATCCTTGACGCCGCGCTCATGCGAAACGGCGACGTTGAGCAACACCTGCGGATACTGCGGGCAGACGGACGCAAGCTCAGAGGCCTTCTTCCCGCTGCGCGCGAGCACGTCGAGGAACTGAAGCGCCGTCAGCTGACCGTCGCCGGTCGTGGCGTAGTCGGTGAAGATCGTGTGGCCCGACTGCTCGCCGCCAAGCTTGTAGCCGCACTCATTCATCTTTTCGAGCACGTTGCGGTCGCCCACGCTCGTGCAGACGAGGCCGACGCCGTTTTCGCGGCAGAACTCGTGAAGGCCGAGGTTCGACATCACCGTCGCAACGATCGTGCCGCCCGAGAGCTTCCCGCGGCGCTTCATGTCCGAGCCGCAGACGGCAAGCACCTTGTCGCCGTCGATAACGCCGCCCTGCTCGTCGACGAGCAGGCAGCGGTCCGCGTCGCCATCGAACGCGACGCCGATGTCATAGCCGCCCGCGACGACCTTTTGTGCAAGGTCGTCGAGATGCGTCGAACCGCAGTGGTCGTTGATGTTCACGCCGTCCGGCTCGCGGTGGATGAAGTCACAGAAGCAGCGGAAGCGGCCAAAGAGCTCCGGTGCCGTCGCGGACGACGCGCCGTTTGAGCAGTCGACGAGCACGCGCAGGCCGGACAGGTCGCTTTCGATCGTGCCAGCTAAATGGTCGATGTACGCCTCGCGCGACTGCCGCAGACCGTGGCGCAGGACGCCGATCTCGCCATGCGTCGCGGCGGGATAGATGTCGGTGAGAATTTTTTCTTCGACCTGCTCTTCGATCGCGTCGGGCAGCTTGTAGCCCTTTTCGTTGAAGACCTTAATGCCGTTGTGCTCGTAGGGGTTGTGCGAGGCGGAGATCACGATGCCCGCATCCGCGCCTTTGAGCACGGTCAGGTACGCGACCGCCGGAGTCGGCAGCACACCGAACGGCATCACGTCGCCGCCGACGGAGCAGATACCCGCGATCAGCGCACTTTCGAGCATATCGGACGAAATGCGCGTGTCCTTGCCGATGGTGATGACCGGCTTTCTGCCCTTTTCTTCCTTCAAAACGGCCGCGATGGCCTTGCCCGTACGGAACGCAAGATCAGCCGTGAGATTTTCTCCCACAACGCCGCGAATGCCGTCGGTGCCAAACAGTTTTCCCATGATTTTGATTCCTCTTCTCAAAAAGATTTGAAGTTTTGCCGTAAAGTAGTTTGCATTTATAGGCTAAGCTGTTCCGGCACTTCGTCCATGCTCTTCGGCACGGAGAGGCCTAAGTGCTCATATGCCTTGCGCGTGACGCAGCGCCCGCGAGGCGTGCGCTGCAAAAAGCCGAGCTGCATCAGATACGGCTCGTAAACGTCCAGCAGCGTGACGGCTTCCTCGCCGATGGTCGCCGCCAGCGTCTCGATGCCGACGGGGCCGCCGCCGTAGTTTTCGATGATGGCGTGCATCATCCGGTGGTCGATGGGGTCTAATCCGAGGTCGTCGATCTCGAGCGCGCGGAGCGCTTCGTCCGCGACCTCCTTCGTGATCACGCCGTCGGCCCGCACATCCGCAAAGTCGCGCACGCGGCGCAGCATGCGGTTCGCGATACGCGGCGTGCCGCGCGAGCGGCGCGCGATCTCCAGCGCGCCCGTCGGGTCGATGTCGACATTCAGGATGCTCGCCGAGCGCGTGACGATTTTCGAAAGCTCCTGCGGCGTGTAAAGCTCCAGGCGCAGCGTGACGCCGAAGCGGTCGCGCAGCGGCGCGGACAGCTGGCCCGCGCGCGTCGTCGCGCCGATGAGCGTGAAGTGCGGCAGATCGAGGCGGATGGAGTTCGCACTAGGCCCCTTGCCGACGATGATGTCGATGGCGTAGTCCTCCATCGCGGGGTACAGGATCTCCTCCACGCTGCGGTTCAGGCGGTGGATCTCGTCGACGAACAGGATGTCGCCCTCGCTCAGGTTTGTGAGCAGCGCCGCAAGGTCGCCCGCCTTTTCGATGGCGGGGCCGGACGTGATGCGGATGTTCACGCCCATTTCCTGGGCAATAATGCCCGCGAGCGTCGTCTTGCCGAGGCCCGGAGGGCCGTGCAGCAGCACGTGGTCGAGCGATTCGCCGCGCTTTTTCGCCGCCGCGATGAAGACGGCAAGGTTGCCCTTCGCCTTCTCCTGCCCGATGTATTCCGAGAGCGTCTTCGGGCGCAGAGAGCCCTCCTGCGCGTCCTCGCTCAGGAAAGTCTTGGCCACGATAGGCTCTTCATAAATGTCGGTTCCAAAATCAATGCTCAAGATGTCACTTCCCTTTTCTTCCGTCCAACGGGAAAACACTCAATACGCAAGCACAAAATAAATCACATACAGCCAGCTCATCAGACCGTGTACAATCGCCCAACCCACGCTATGCCAGTTCGCATAAGAGATGACCATTGCAAGGCAGGTTCCAAAGGTAATACCCTTTTTAGCAACCTCTTTTGTATTTTCGTTCATTTATCGTTTCTCCTATTTTACCATTTTCTTTAAGCTCTGGCGCACGATCTCTTCAAGCGGTAAGTTTTCCACGTCCACGCCCTTCATCGCGACCGCGATGTCCTGCTGCGTGTAGCCGAGCACCGCGAGCGCGGCGGCGGCCTCGACGGCCTTGCTCTTCTCACCCGCAACGATGCCGGGGGCGGTCGGCATACCGATCTCCTGCTGCTCCTTGGCGAGCTTGTCCTTGAGCTCTAAGATGATGCGCTGGGCGATCTTCTTGCCGATGCCCGGCGCGGCGATGAGCGCCTTTTCATCGCCCGTGATGACGGCCATTGCAAGCCCCTGCGGCGTGCAGACCGAAAGTATCGCGAGCGCCGCCTTCGGCCCCACGCCCGAGACGCCGATGAGCTGCTTGAAGCTCCCGAGCTCACCCTGCGTGGCAAAACCGTAAAGGTCAAAGATTCCCTCACCCACGTGCAAATAGGTGTAAAGCTTGCTTGCTTTACCCACTTGTAGCTGTGAGATCGTCGTACTGGTGGTCTTGCAGGCGTAGCCCACGCCGCCGCAGTCGATCACGGCGAGGTACGGCTCCACATGCGCGACCGTTCCGCTGACATAATAAAACATAAACTGCCTCTCTCCTGCTTAAATGGTCTGCTTGACGTCGTTCCCGCCCACGCGGCTCAGGAGCGACGTGGCGCTGCGCGCGTGGCAGATGGCAATGGCCAGCGCGTCGGCCGCGTCATCAGGACGCGGCACGGCCTTGAGCTTTAAGAGGTGCTTGACCATGTCCATGACCTGTCTTTTTTCGGCAAGGCCGTACCCTACGACCGCCTGCTTGACCTGCATGGGCGTATATTCATAGAGCGGCACGCCGCTCTTTTCCGCCGTGCACAAAATGATGCCGCGGCCGTGCGCCACGGCGATGCCCGTCGTGATGTTGTTCGAAAAGAACAGCTCTTCGACGGCGATGGCGTCGGGCTTCAGCTGCGCGATAAGCGCTTCCATGTCCTGCTCGATCTGCACAAGGCGGCGCGCCAGCGGCAATCCCGCGGGCGTGGTGATCGCGCCGTAATTCAATAGCCGCGTTTTGCCGCGGTCCGCTTCGATCAGGCCAAAGCCCACGATGGCGATGCCCGGATCGATGCCGAGTATCCGCATGCGCATCACCTCCCACGATACTTATTTAGAAATTATATCAAACAACTGTCCGAAATGCAACGAGAAATCACAGCATGAAAAAGGCCGCTCAAAGAGCGGCCTTCTAATTTTCTTTTCATGCCCGCGGATGCGCCTTCTGATAGACGTCCTTGAGGTGCTTCTTCACGACGTGCGTGTAGATCTGCGTCGAGGAAATGTCCGCGTGGCCCAGCATCTCCTGAATGGAGCGGAGATCGGCGCCGTTTTCCAACAGGTGGACGGCAAAGGAGTGGCGCAGGGTATGGGGCGTGATGTCCTTCTCGATGCCGGCCTTCTCCTGATAGTATTTGATGATCTTCCAGAATCCCTGGCGGCTCATGCGCTCGCCGCTCATGTTCACGAACAGGGCATTTTCCTCCTCATCGGCGATGAGCCGGGGGCGGATATCCCGCACATAATCCTCCAGTGCCTTCACCGCAGCCGGGTACAGGGGCACGATGCGCTCCTTCTCCTTGCTGCGGCAGCGGACAAAGCCGACAGACAGATTCACATCGTTGACATCAAGGCCGATCAGCTCACTGACGCGGATGCCGGTGGCGTACAGCAGCTCCAGCATGGCGTGGTCGCGGAAGCCCTTCTCGTCCACGCATTTCGGCTGTTCCAGAAATAGCTCCACCTCGCGGTTGGTGAGGATCTCCGGATATTTCCGTTCCACCTTCATGGCCACCACGCTCTTGGCCGGGTTCGTCTTCACAGCGCCGCACTGCGCCATGTACGCATAGAAGGATTTGATGGACGCCGTGGAGCGAGTGACGGTGGCGGGGCTTTTCCCGCTGTGGGTCATGTGGAGAAGGTACTCGTTGATGGTGTCCTTCTTCACCTTGCGCATGTCCGTCACGCCGGTAGATAAAAGCCAGCTCTGGAACTGGGTCAGGTCGCGGATATAGGAGCTGAGGGTGTTGGCGGAGGAATGCTTCTCCTCGGTCAGATACTCCCGGTAGGACGCGATAAAGTCCGTCATATTTCCCTCACTCCTCTCTCTTTCAGGTTATGCCCGGCAAAAGCCACGCAAAAAGCCGCGGCACCAGGGCGCATTCCGCCACCGTGCCGGTCAAAAGCACAAACACACAGATCACCAGTCGTCGCCGGTCTCTCACCTCCGGCTTCTGGCGCTCCGCCAGCCGCCACGCGGCGGCAAATCCGTCCGATGCGATCATCAGCAGGCACGGCAGCACAAACAGGCACCGCAGCCCCAATGCCGCCAACGCCAGCGCTACGCCCTGCCGCCCCATGGCGGAGGCAAAGCACTGCACCGCAAACGACAGGAAAAAGCCCTGCGCCGCGCACACCAGCGGAATGAACAGCACGCCCCATGCCGTGAAGCCCAGCAGAAACACCGCCGCCGGGTATCGGACATACGCCCACACGATCTGCAAAAGCGCCGGGGCGTCCTTTTCCTGCGCAGCAAGCTGAGCATAGCTGGTCACATAACCGCTCAGCGCCGACAGGTCGTCCACCGGCAGAGCGCACCGCACTAAAAATCCCGCCAGTATCCCGGCGGCAAAGAACAGACACAATATGTACAGGCGCGCCTTCGGCGGTTGAAGGGCGCGGCTCCGGCGACGTTGCAGCTTCATTGGCTCACCTCGTCACCAGTCTATGCGGCGGCCAGGCCGGGTAGACATGCGCAGTAATAAATATATGGCAAAATCGCCAAAACCGCAAGAGGTTTTCACCAAAATCCATTTTTTTGTAAATTATGTCAAAATGTTATGTAAACATCTTTATGTAAACCACATTAACCGACGCTTTCCAGTCCCTTGCAAAAATGACGGAAGCCCGATATCTGGGGAAACAGCCAAAACCATGCACCACATCTTGGATAAAAAACGGCGGCGGACAGCCCGCACGCTGTCCGCCGTCTCCGTTTATAAAAAAATGTCGGAAATCCTATTTTCGTTATTTTAACCATGCGCCGCTTTATGTTACCGCCCTCTTTCGACGTTCGCCGCTTCTCCTCCGGCGATCGGCAGGCTTCTTTTTTCCCCGCCGGACGCCCCCCAGTCCCGCCAGAAGTCCGCCGCCCCACACGGCGCAGGTCAGCGCTGTACCGCCCTGCGCGAACTGCACCTCTCCATCGCCTGTCAGCGCCGCCAGCCACATGGCGCCGTACACGCAGGCCGATACAGCCAGTGCCCGCGGCAGCGCACCATCGCCACCCTTCCGCACCGCTGCGCGCCCGCCGCAGAAGCATGCCGCGCCGGCGACGATCCATACCAGCGGGCGCATGGCACTCTCCGGCACCGCGCCCCGCAGCAGCAGCAACGCTGCCACTCCCAATCCAGCCAGCAGCACCAGCGCCGCCACCGCCGCGCCCAGCCACGTCCCTCTGCCGGCCACCTGCTTCCAAGACATAAAAATACCTCCCCCGTCAGCTGTGTTCCAGCTTATGCGGGAGAGGTATCTTTCTATGTGGGAAATTACTCCGCGTCGGTCTTTTCCTCGGCAGTCGTCTCGACAGGCTCCTCAGAGGTCTTCTCCTCCACGGCGGGCGTCTCGTCGGCCTTCTCAGCCTTCTTGTCCTTCTTGCCCACAGGACGCTGCTGGGCGGCGGCCTGCTCGTCCAGCGTACCCACCTGGCCGATAGCGGACTTCAGGAACTCCACGCGCACGCGATCCTCGCTGGTCTCGATGACAACGGTGCGGTCGGTGATAGCCACAACGCGGCCGTACACGCCGCCGATGGTGGTCAGCCAATCGCCCTTCTTCAGGGAGTTGCGCATTTCCTCAGCCTGCTTTTTCCGCTTGTTTTCCGGGCGGATCATCAGGAAGTAGAAAATGGCGATCATCAGGACGATCATCAAAATGGTGGAACCCATACCGCCGGAAGCGGCAGTGGTAGTGGCAGCAGTATCAGCGTAAGCGATCTGAATCATGGGGCATTACTCCTTCTTAAACAAATTGATACTATTATACATACTTCTACGCAGTTTGGCAAGAGCTTTCATAGCTTCTCCGCCAGTTTTTTGCTGTATTCCGCCCGGAACGCCTCAAAGCACCCGTTGTTAAGGCTGTCGCGTATCCGTTCGGTGAGCTTATTGTAAAAATACAGGTTGTGCATCACCGCCAGCCGCATGCCCAGCATCTCCTCCGCAGTGAACAGGTGGCGGATGTACGCCCGGCTGAACTGCCGGCACACCGGGCAGTCGCACTCCGGGTCGATGGGCTGCTCGTCCAGCTTGTATTTAGCGTTCTTGATGTTCAGCGTGCCCTTCCATGTGAAGAGCTTCCCGTGCCGCGCATTCCGCGCCGGCATCACGCAGTCGAAGAAATCCACGCCCCGCGCCACGCCCTCGATGATGTTGCTGGGCGTGCCCACGCCCATGAGGTACCGGGGCTTGTCCGCCGGCATATACGGCTCCACCGCGTCGATGATCTCATACATCACCTCGGTGGGCTCCCCTAC
>ERZ780178.1387-NODE-1387-length-15437-cov-2.945066_pt1 | contig 15437 bp, 17 predicted proteins | sample MGYA00511018_ERZ780178 | MGnify/ENA primary metagenome ERZ780178 (study PRJEB29588, sample SAMEA2151439) | human gut metagenome | biome: human gut; feature: human-associated habitat; material: faeces | place: Denmark | collected 2008/2010 ...
GTACGATACCATCCATTTATCTGGGCCTGCGACTGCATCCAGTCTTTTCTGGACTGCTCTACCGTCTAAGTATGCAAATGCCAAGCCTTTTGTCTTATCTTTGTTTTTCTTCCCTACTCGCCACAGGATTTCTTCCGGTTTGAACGGGGCCGTCAATTTTTCGATGAATTCTTTGTTAGTCATAATATCCTCCTATTATTAAAAATACTTCAAGTTTAGAGTAATTTAGGGTATAAATAACCTTGCAACCAAGGTTATTGGCAATAAAGCGGCGATATTTTCATCTCCCATGTTGCCCCCTCATACTCCATAGATTCAGTAAAGCTTTTAATGAGAGCAAATGCGTCATCTATATCAGACGCTTCATAATACTCTGGGACAGTAGACCCAGATTCCGTTACCTGCACCAAAATTTTCTTGTTCATATTTCCCTCGCCTCCAGAAACTTCTCCACATCCTGTGGCCTAAATCGGATTACCCTGTCAGATACCCTGATGCATGGTAGCAAGTGCTGTGACACCAGTCGTCGCACCTGCTGAGTGGAAACCTTTAGGTACACGGCAACGTCCTTGGTTGTCATCAGTATGATGTTTTCCTCCTTTCCTTAACTCATCTTACGATGTAATTATACATCAATTATGAAATTTTGTCAATACCCAAATGATTCCCCTTCATATATTGTTATTTTAGCAGAACAAATGTTCGTAATCAAGACATTTCTTCATATTTTCATATAACTTCACTTATGGTATAATATTACTATAAGAGGTGATTCAAATGAGCAGGAAAAAGGGCAATGGCATGGGGACTGTATACCGAAGAAAAGACGGAACATACTGCGTACAACGCACCATTGATGGCCACCGTGTTACTGCATATGGCAGGAACAAAACAGAGGCTCTTGCTAAGATGAATAAGAAACTTATATCATATCAATATACAGATAAAGACAAATCATCAGTTACAATGAGTGAATATATCGAGATGTACAAGAAAACTATACCAGAAGCGAAAAGGACGACCGAAGATGCCAGATCATTCATATTTGGACACATAAACAGGTTGCTGGGAGATACACTAATAGAGAAAATCAGTGATGACACTATCATCCATATCGTATCTGATTTAACAAAAACTCTCTCAAGCTCCACAACAAGGTTGATTGTCTCCAGAACACTGGGAATATTGGAACATGCCAGACGGCATGGCTATAACATAAAAACCACGGTAACTATCCATGATGTGTTCCATCAAAAGAAAGGAATAAAAAAACTACCATCCATAGAAGACGCTTTAGCAGTAATCAGCGATATACATAATTTTATATTTCAATGTTGTGGGTATATAGCCTTATATTCCGGATTAAGGAGAGGAGAAATATGTGGGCTTCAATGGTCTGACATTGATATGGAGACCGGAGTCATTCATATAAATAAGCAAATAGTGGTTGCCAGAAACGGATCAAGTTACATAACAAGCCCCAAAAATGGTATTGTAGGCCAAACGGCACAGCTTATGGATTGCGGGATAACTAAATTACGTGAGTTGTCGGATTATTACAAAGAGCATGATATTAAATCAGACTTTGTTTTTGTGTTCCACAATAAGCCGGTAAATCCCAGCAGTCTGGGATGCACATTCAGGAGAGCATTTTTAGCGCACGGAATTAACGGGTTCTCCTTCCATGTGTTTAGACATTTACATGCCAGTTTGTTGGCTGGTAATAATATCCCATTAATCGCCATAACAAGGCAATTACGGCATTCAAATCCAAGTACCACAGATAGATACCTACACTCTATCACAGACGCCTCTGTGGCCGATATTAAGCGTATAAAAATAGGCCCGTTGCAGTAGTGTTGCAGTAGTGACTTTAACAAATATGATAACTAAGCCAACGGCAAGGCTTTATTAGGTTTCATATGTAAAAAGCAACACTAGCAGTAATAATAACCTGCATGTCCATCCTGCCGTCAGGAACATCGAAGTAACAAAAAAAGCATCGCATTCCGGTCCCGGCCACAATGCGATGCCTCGTTTACTTTTTCCTGCCTTCTACGCCCGGCGTTTGTTTGCCTGTTTTTTACGCCACCATAAAAATCCATAAATGGCGACGACAATAACCGTCAGAACGAGCAGTCGTTCCCAATGTTCATTAATCCGCAGTAAATCGTGGCCAAACCACACTTCGACAACGACCGCCGGAATTTTTCCAATGGCATTGGCAATAAAATGATCCCTGTAGGAAATATGGCTCAAAGCACTGAACGCCGTCACTACTACATTGGGAGAATACGGGATAGCCCGTCCCAGCATGATGGTACGTATACAGCTGTAAGAGTCCAGTTTTTCCAGCTTATTGCTGCGCTGAATCACTTTTTTTGCCTGATTCCTCAGCAGCGTCCGCGTCAGCCGGAAACTCACTTCAATTCCCAGTACTTCACCGATCCAGGAAATAATAATCCCCGGCACCAGTCCGAAAATAACGCCATTTACCGTCAGAAAGGGAATAGACGGAATAGCCAGCGCATTGGCAAATACAATCATGAATACACTGACCAGAATGGCACTATAGCCAAAAGACGCAATATAATCGGTCAGACCATCCAGATCGCCTTCCACAGTCAGCCGCCACATGGTCGAATAAAAATCTGGCAGAAACCACTGGATGGACCACAGGAACAGAATTACTGCCAATACGCCGATAATCCGTACAGTCCAGCCTATTGTCTTATCAGTCATATGGATACTATCCTCTTTTTACCCTTTACAATAACCTTAAAAAGGCTGCCTTGACAGACAAGGCAGACACCTTCTTTTGTACGACTGTATCATCCGTGTCTGCATAATACAGCAGACGTTCAGCACCATGACAATACAGACTAAATAATATTATACCATAGTTTCCACCGTTACGATAGGGTAAATATACGTTTTCACCGTGCCAGCCAATGGCCGGCACGCAGATCATCAAGGCACTGATGTAAACGCCGTTCATCATAAAACACTTCTTCCAGGCACAAGCCCTGGGCAGGTGCCGTAGCCCCCAGCTGATTTCTATCCCTGCTTTCCAATATTTCCCGAAAGCGTACAGGCGTCAGCCGGTGAAGTCCTAAATCAACCAGTCCGCCGGCAATATTGCGTACCATATGATAGAGGAATCCGTCACCCAGGACATCTATATGGACGATGGCCCCCTCTTTTTCCACAAGGACAGCATACATGGTTTTTACGGGATTCATAGGCGTCGTATTTTTTCCCTCGAAAGCTGAGAAATCGTGAGTTCCCAGCAGTATTTCTGCCCCCTGGCGCATAGCTTCCAGATCAAGGGCGTTGCGGATGAACCAGGCATAGCGGAGGCGGAACGGATCGTGTATACGGCTGTTGACAACCGTATACCGGTAATGTTTGCCTACGTTATCATGGCGCACACTGAAGTGTTCCGGCATTTCCCTGGCCGAAAGGACGGCAATTTGAAGAGGCAGATACCCTTTCATGGCATAAGGGATCTTTTCTACGGGAATCGTTCCTTCGCCATAAAAATTGACAACCTGCCCCCGGGCATGTACGCCCGCATCAGTACGGGCCGCGCCATACACCGTAATAGGAGAAGAAAAAATCTGCGATAATCCCTGTTCCAGATGCCATTGTATGGAAGAGGCATTCGTCTGGCGCTGAAAACCGTGAAAGTCCGTGCCATCATAGGCGACGATGAGACAGATGTTTTTTTTCATACAAACCACCGCATAACCACTAAAACAGCTGTCAGACCTATCACTATGACCATGGCAATGCTGTCGCGGAAGGTATATGCCAGTTCGTGCATACGCGTCCGCCCTTCCCCGCCACGGTAACACCGGGCTTCCATCGCCGTAGCCAGATCGTCAGCCCTTCGGAAAGCACTGACAAACAAAGGTACCAGAAGGGGTATCATATTTCTGCCCCGCTGCATGATACTGCCGCTGGTAAAGTTAGCACCACGCGCCGTCTGAGCTTTCATGATGCGGTCCGTTTCTTCCAGAAGAGTCGGTATAAAACGCAGGGCAATGGTCATCATCATCGCCAGTTCATGAGCTGGCACGCCGATGCGCCGGAAAGGGTTCAGCAGATGTTCGATTCCATCGGTGAGGACGATGGGCGATGTCGTATACGTAAGCAGGGAAGAGAACACAATCAGATAAATAAGCCGTGCCGTCATAAGCGCGCCCTGGCGGATTCCTTCCCAGGTAATATGCAGGATGCCCCATTGCCAGATGACCGTACCAGGTGTCGTAAAGACATGGATCCCCATAGTCAGGATGATGATGACCCATAGCGGTTTCAGTGACTTCAATATAAGCTTTAATGGCAGATGGGAAATAAAAAAGCATGCCAGGATAAATACCGTTATCAAACCGTACGCCGGGAGCGATTCCGCCAGAAAAATAGCTACAATAACAATCAGCGTCGCTATGATCTTGCAGCGCGGATCCAGCTGGTGGAGAAAAGAAGTACCAGGAAAATACTGTCCCAGCGTAATATCTTTAAGCATGGTCTTTCCCCCTTATACATTGAAAAATGGAATCAGCAGCTTCTTCTACCGTATGCACCCGGTCCTCGAGTGGCAGGCCTCGTTGTTTCAGATATTGCATCACTTCCGTCACCGGTGGCACGGAAACGCCGGCACGGTGGAGCGTTTCCTGTTCCGTAGCAAAAACAGACAGAGGTTCCCCATCAATACAGATTTTTCCCTGGGAAAGGACGATGAGGCGGCTTGCCATGCGGGATATGTCGTCCATATTGTGAGAAACGAGGATTACGGTAATATTCTTTTCCCGGTGCCAGCGCTGAATTTCCGCAAAAATTTCCCGCCGTCCTGCCGGGTCCAGTCCGGCCGACGGTTCATCCAGGATGAGATACTGTGGATGGATGGCAATGACGCCGGCAATGGCGACACGGCGCATCTGACCACCGCTCAGGCGGAACGGCGACCGGTCGGCATAGGTTTGGTAATCCAGGCCGACAAATTCCATCGCTTCCCTGACCCGTTCTTCTATTTCATCGTCATTAAGGCCGAAATTACGGGGACCAAAGGCGATGTCTCTGGCTATGGTTTCTTCAAAGAGCTGATATTCCGGATACTGGAAAACCATGCCCACTTTATGGCGCATCTGCATGGCTTCCTTTGTTTTCTGGCTGATGTCCGTGCCATCGACGGTAACCGTACCCTGCGTAGGCTGCAAAAGACCATTTAAAAGCTGGACCAGTGTCGATTTACCCGATCCCGTATGCCCGATAATACCGACAAACTCACCCGATTTGATTTCCAGACTCACGTCATGCAGGGCCGTTTTTTCAAACGGCGACCCCAGGCCGTACGTATGCGTAACATGTTCCAGCTTTATTGACATAATGCGTCTCCCAATTCTTCCTTGCTGATAATACTCCCTTCAATGGGGATTCCCTTTCTGCGTAGGCGGGCAGCCAGTTCTGCCGGTACAGGCACATCCAGCCCCAGTTCCAGCAGTTCATCGACATGAGTAAATACCTCGCGGGGCGTGCCATCCATTTTGACTTCTCCGTGGTGGATGACGATGACCCGGCCAGCCTGTACGGCTTCTTCCATAAAATGTGTAATAATGATGACCGTAATGCCTTCCTGGTTCAGCTGGCGGATGGTGTCCATGACTTCCTTCCGCCCCACAGGATCCAGCATGGCTGTCGGTTCATCCAGGACGATACAGCGAGACTGCATCGCCAGGATGCCTGCAATGGCCACCCGCTGTTTCTGGCCGCCGCTCAGAAGATGGGGGCCATGCTTAGCAAAAGCTGTCATGCGGACTCTGGCCAGGGCGTCACTGACACGCTGGCGGATTTCTTCCGGCGGGACACCCAGATTTTCCGGTCCAAAAGCAACATCCTCTTCTACGACGGCCGCGACGATCTGATTGTCAGGATTCTGAAAAACCATGCCCACGTTCTGGCGGATTTTCCACAAATTAGCCGGATCATCGGTCCGCATCCCCAGGACTTCACACGTTCCTTCCGTCGGTACGAGCAAGACGTTGAAATGCTTGGCTAATGTCGATTTTCCCGAGCCGTTCGTACCGATGACAGCGACGAATTCGCCGGGCTGTATTTCCAAAGAAATATCCTTCAGGGCATAGACGGTCTGCCCGTTTTCATCCTCATAGGTATGACTCATATGATCGAGTTTAATCATAGGTGTACTCATGTACCTGTCTCCTTACACGTGAATATATCCGCACCTATTATACAGGGTTTAAGCGTCCTTGTAAATCAGAACAGACGGCTTCCTGTCTGGTAGACAATAAAAGTCAGCACCCAGGCTACGGCAATCTGGAATACGACAGAAAGGGCCGTCCATTTCCAGCTGTGTGATTCAGCATGGATGGTGGCAATCGTCGCCGCACAGGGGATATAGAGCAGGGAAAACAACATCATACAGTACGCGTTAAGTTCTGTGAACCCCATCTGTCCCATGCTGGCCGCCAGAGTAGCCAGTGCCGTTGTAGAATTAATATTGACGCCATCGAAGAGTACGGCAAAGCTGGAAACGACAACTTCCTTAGCCGAAATACCGGCAAGGAGCGCCAGGGAAATCTGCCAGTATCCCAGACCAATCGGCGCAAAGAACGGCACCAGTCCCCGTCCGAGGATTGCCCCGAAACTGTGGGCCATGTCACCATAACCGGAAGGCCCGAAATTGAGGATGAACCACATGAGGATAGATGCGGCAAAAATTATCGTACCCGCACGGCTCAGATAATCTTTGACTTTTTCCTTTACGGAAATCATTACGGTGCGGCTGCTGGGCCGCTTGTATTCCGGTAATTCAATGAGCAGGGCATTATCTGCCTGCTGCCGGTGGAACAGATTCAGCAGCAGCAGGCAGATGAGTGCTACTACAATACCGATGAGGTACATCGAATAGGCAACGACCATGGCATGTTCCGGAAAGAACATGCCCGAAAATAAAATATAAATGGGCAGGCGGGCACTGCAGGACATAAAAGGCGTGACCAGCATGGTACGATAGCGGTCGGTCTTATTTTCCAGAGCCCGCGATGCCATGATAGCCGGTACACTGCAGCCGAATCCCAGGATCATGGGAATGAATGCCCGGCCAGAAAGGCCCAGATGATTCATGATGTCATTCATGATAAATGCCACCCGCGACATGTATCCACTGTCTTCCAGGACAGCCAGCGTAACAAATAAAATACAGATATTAGGCAGAAATGTCAGGATGCCGCCTACGCCGGCAATGATGCCATCACATACAAGAGAGATGAGCATCTCATCTGCCCCGAGGGACAGCAGGCCGTCTGTCGCATAGACCGACAGGATATCGATAGCCGACTCAAAATAATCCCGAAGCATATCACCGATAAAAAAGGTCAGGAAAAACACGACGCCCATGACGAAAAGGAAAATCGGGATACTAAGCCATCGGTTTGTCAGAATATGATCGGCATAGTCCGTCGCGGCTGCCCGTTTTGCCTGATTGACGACGACTTCCTGGATAATTTCTTCAATAAAACTGTATTTCTGATTAATAATGTCCGTTTCATAACTGCGGTCTACTACCCGTTCTATCCCTTCCAGCGGGAATTTTTTTGTAATTTCCGGGTCTTGTTCCAGCAGTTTCAGTGCATGCCAACGGTAGTTAAAAAGGTCCGGATAGGCACTCTTCAACATATTCTGCAATTGGTCGATTTTATCTTCCAGCCCGTCGCTATACACCATGGCAAAATCCTGATGATGATTGTGCTTGTGATGTGTTTCATCGGAATGATTATGAATCAGCCGGTCGGGATGTACGTGGTCCTTATGGTGGATAGCCGCATGCAGCAGGACGCTGAGTCCCCTCCGCTTCAGCGCGGAAACGGGAATGACTGGCACGCCCAGCATCTCCGGCAGGCGGTGCAGGTCAATTTCCATACCACGTTTTTCGACAATATCCATCATGTTGAGCGCTACTACGACAGGTCTCCCCAGTTCGAGCAGCTGCAAAGTCAGATAGAGATTTCGTTCCAGCGCCGATGCATCGACGACATCGATGATGACATCGACGTCATCACTTAAGATAAAATTCCGCGATACCTGTTCTTCCATCGTATAAGAAGTCAGACTGTACGTCCCCGGCAAATCGACGAGATGGATATGAACGCCGTGGGAGTCGATGGCCCCTTCCACTTTTTCGACAGTGACGCCCGGCCAGTTCGCCACTTTCAGATTTGCTCCTGTATAGGCATTGAACAAGGTCGTCTTGCCACAATTCGGATTACCGATAAAGGCGACAGTCATCCCCTCGGTCGGCTCTGCACCCGTATGTTCCATTCCCTGGGGAATATGCTTTCCCCTTTCTTTTTTTCCCAATCCCAGCATAGTGTCAGCTCCTTACTACAATGCGGGACGAAATGCCCCTGCCAATAGCCAGCCGCGTATTGCGTACTTTGATGATCATCGTGCCGCCATTTTTATTGTTCAGGACATCGACGGGTGTACTGACTATCATTCCCAGCGCCTGCAGACGTTTTTCAATTCTCGGCGCCAGGTTCAACCTTTCTACAATATACGTATGTCCTGCTATTCCCTGATCTAGCGTCATACTATTCCCCCCCTTACCGGGACCGTTCCGGACCGTACGCATTGTCACCTTCTGTTCCCCGTACGGTGAAAAAGGCCAGGAAACAAACGGCTGTAATGGACTGGACAGCTGTCCCCAGCGTATCCAGTGCCAGGATGGGAGCTACATAACTGCCTAAATAGCAAAAGTACGGAATGATAAAAAGAGCTCCTCCTTTATTCATATCATGACAACGCCTCCATCCCAGTGACAACTGGGACCAGACGGTCGGAATGGTCAATACGATGAGCAGAATGCCAAATCCCCAGGCAAAATCAATGCGATGGATAATAATCGATTCTACGATTTTACTATAGAGAATGAATGTAAACATAAACTGCGCCACGATAAGCAGCAATGTCCGCATAATGAAAGGTCGTCGGGCAATGCGTCCCTGAAAGGCAAAATATTTTTCTTTCAGTTCCTTGCCATTGCGGAATCCCAGAATACTGTCTTCCGATCCCATTCCGACGGGCATTTCCAGACCTTTATGGATACGCGCCGACTGGTGGGACCGCTTTTCTAACTTCAATTTCTTGCGGGACATGTGTATACCTCCTGTATAACCGCTTATAATGCAACTGATGATAGCTGTTTTCTTCTAAATGGTATCATATTCTGTGCCTGCACTCAAATATTTTCCACAAATCTATGTTATAATATAGCAACAACACGAAAGGAGAACGGCGATGAACAATCATATGATAACAAATTTAACCGGTTCAGATGGCTATTTCACTTTTAATTTTTTCTGCGAATCTATTGTATCTTCCCTCCATACGGTCATTCACCTCATGGAAGATGAACAGATAACGGCACCGGAAAAGCTCTCCGAACTCCCCGGACTGCTTGCAAAAATAGGGGAAGACCTCACCCAGGGATATGAAAAGCAAGAAATCGATATGGACCGGTTCAAAGACAATATTCTCGATTTTTACGATGCCGCCTTTGCCGCCAATGATGAACTGGCCCCTCTCATACTGAAAGGCAGCGATCATCTGCGCTACTATTATTACGTCTACGCCCAGGGAGTCAATATCATGCTGCGCACTCTGCTGGAAAATATCGTCCGCGATATCCCCGCAAACGTAGACCCCCGTCCTTATATTACGGATATTATGACTGATTTTACGAAACAGCTGGCAAATCACCCGTAAAAAACACCGGATTCTTCCTTATCCAGGACGAATCCGGTGTTTTTTACCTATATCCATCAATTCAGCACAAAGAAATGAAGGAACGACACCAGTGCGACGACAAAGCGGTAATAGGCAAAGGATGCCAATGTCGATTTATTCAGGAATTTCAAGAACCACAGGACGGACACGTAGGCTACAACAAAAGCCGTTACAAATCCGATGGCAATCATGACCAGGTCATTGCCACTGAGATAAGATAAGCTCTTCAGTAAGTCATAAAAACAGGCTACGATCATGACCGGGACAGCAATGATAAAAGAAAAATCAGCTGCCGCTTTCCGGCTCATACCCAGGAACAAGCCTCCGGCAATGGTCGAACCAGAACGGGAAAAGCCAGGCCAGAGAGCCAGCATCTGAAATGCTCCGACGAGGAATGCCTGAACGATGGTCATCTTTTCTACATCTTTGCAGCGCACCTTCATGTGAGCCTTTTCCGCAGCCAGCATGAACAGGCCTCCGATAATCAGACCGATAATAACCGTACCTGCAGAAAAGAGATATGTCTTAATGGCATGATGGGCCAGATAGCCGATACCCATGACAGGGACAATACCGGCTGCCACATGGGCCAGTGTAAGTCCCGTATCGGTGCGGAACCAATTTTCCCGGCGGAATAAGTTCCAACAGCGATACTGATATAACATGCGGATAAACTTTTCCTTGTAAATGATGAGCACAGAAAGAATCGCACCAAGCTGGATAAACACTTCAAACACGCTGGCCCGGGGACCGTCAAATCCCAGCCAGTCACCGACAAGAATCATATGACCGGTGGAAGATACAGGCAGATATTCTGTAAAGCCTTCGACAATGCCGAGGATGACGGCAATCATATAATCGTTCATTGATATAACTCCTTTGTCATAAATCCATGAGTGGTCAGAAAACAAAACCTTTCACACGCATAGAAAAAATTATATCACACACCTTGACAGAAAGATAGAGAAATCCGTAAACATGTCCGGACCAAATGGATATCCGGCAAAACATAACAGGAGCTGCAACGAAATGAATCGTCTTCACTTCGTTGCAGCTCCTGTTATGTTCATGCTTATAAAACGACAGCTTATATCCTGCCACCTACAGGCCAGACCTTCTTCTGGTCCGCCTTAATCAAGACTCATGACGTGATTCGGGTCTTCAATCGTAAATTTAGCGTATTTCGGATCGCCTTTGTGTTCAAAATACAGAGTGTTACCTTCAAGATGACCACGCCAGCTGACGATAATCGGGCATTCGCGGCTCAATTTCTTCAGCATTTCAATAGGATTCAAATTTAAAATCGGCGCAAATAAGAACCCGACGTTATCAATCATTACGACACGGGCATTCAGTCTGTGGATAGCTTCGGAAATAAGGGAAATCGCCTTTTCCGGCCGGTCTGCACGGGGAATTTCAAGAAATTCATCATCAAAGAGGTCTTTGGCTTCGCAAATCTTCCAACCATCCTGGAAGGTCAGTTCACGAATCAGTTTGCTCTTGCCTGAACCAGGTCCGCCGATAATGATGAGAAGTTTTTCTTCTTCCTGTGCAATGTACTTCCACCGTTTCAAAACATCTGCATCTGTAACCATGGATATCACCTTCATCTGCAATTATTATTTATATTTATTATACTGGATGCGGGCCTTGTAAGTAAAGCATTTTTCCTATTTATTTTATTAAGTTTAGAAACGGCTTGTAAAATACGGCGTTTTCTACTTCAAACCATAGCGTTCCATGGGGTCCTGGATATTTTTGATGGGTTCGCTGATGAGCAGGACATCATCGACGTAATCCGTCTGATGCTTACTGATGAACACGAGGGAAACGCCTTTTTGGAATGGACTGTCATAATAATAGGCATCGACAAATTGCTCCCCTGCCGGTCCTTTTTCTATACGGCTGGGTTCACCATAAAGGGAAAATATCGTTGAGAGGCGGTATCCCAGGGTGGCTCCGCGGCCGGTATAACTGCTATTCGTAAGAAGAAATACTTTCTTTACCATATTATGCCGGTCTACTTCGACGCCATACGTACCGTACAGCCAGAATTTACCCCCGCTGCGTTTGACCAGATTGGTCCACATATTATATTTATTGGCTACAAACGGTTCGTTGACACCATATCCCACGAGAGTAAAATCTCTCGGTGTCCAGCCGCCGATTTTTTCCAGAGGCCGCCCTTCAATATACGGCGGTCTGGGCGGCAACAGGGCAACACGGGCCACTTTACGTTCCCCGATGGCAAAGACCAGGACATGATCCTTTCCTGGGTTTTCATAAACGAAATAATAGACATTGGCATCGGCATCGCGCAATACTTGCAAAGGACGTCCGTATTTGCGTACCAGGAGTTCTGCCGGGTGGCCGAGATGAATCCCCGGCCCGATATAGACATCCGGCCCCTCAGCCAGTGTGACAGAATCGACACCGGGGTGGACTGCCTTCCGGCCGGCTGCCGCTTCTTTCAAAATCTGAGGCGTATCATTGCGCAGGCGTACCGTCATGTCCAGGTCCTTGCGGTTATATTTCAGTTCTGTATAATGGGCACTCTGGGCATATTTCGTCGGGCTGCCAAAAATACGTTTTACTTTTTGCAGAGAATCTCCGGCATGAAGGCCGTTAAAGGCAAAATCAGCTTCACTTAACGTCCGGTCTTGTGTGACTTCATCTACGACGAGTCCGTCATGATCTGCAACGGATTTTCCGTCTTTTTCCTGCTGATCCGACGTTTTTCCCGGGCGTTCTGTCTGATTTTTCAGATCTTGTTTTTTGTCCTTCTGCTGCTCTGCCGGCTGTACCGGTACCGAAGCAGGGACAAACAAAGGTATTTCCCCGGACAAGGTAGTTTCCTGTGCCGGCATCTCTGCCGCCAGGGCCGGTGATGAGGCCATCAGACCCAGGCACAGAAGGGTTGCCAGAACACGCAACGAATACTTCATCATGCGCCCTCCTTTCAAAACGGGATATAGTAAAAACACCCTTCGATGTGGTTCAAAGGGTGTTTTTAACATTATTTCTGTTCCGGACGGCTCAGTGGGAATAAGAGGACGTCGCGGATAGAGGCACTGTTCGTCAGGAACATGACGAGACGGTCAATTCCGATACCCAGACCACCCGTCGGCGGCAGGCCATATTCCAGAGCGCGGCAGTAATCTTCATCCATCTGATGAGCTTCGTCATCGCCCCGTTCCCGTTCCTTCATCTGTTCGATAAAGCGGTTCCGCTGGTCAATGGGATCGTTTAATTCAGAAAAGCCATTTGCCAGTTCCCGGCCATAAATAAACCCTTCAAAACGGTATGTCAGGAGTGGGTTTTCGCGGTCCTGTTTGGTGAGCGGAGAAATTTCCAACGGATGTCCCGTAATGATGGTCGGCTGAATCAGGTTTTCTTCTACAAATGCTTCGAAGAAAGCATTGATGATTTTGCCAACGCCATCGTACTGACCATATTCGACATGATGTTCATCAGCCATCTTGCGCGCCACTCCGATATCCGTAACGCCTTCAAAATCGGCTCCACTGTATTTCTTGACCGCTTCTATCATCGTCATCCGGTCCCAGGGAGGAGTCAGGTCGATTTCTTTATCAATATAAGTCAGTTTCATCGTTCCATAGAGCATCTGTGCCAGTTTGGAAACCATATCTTCTGTAATGAAAATGACATCTTCCAGGTCACCATAAGCCTGATACAATTCGACGGTTGTAAATTCCGGATTATGACGGGTATCAATTCCTTCATTGCGGAAGCAGCGGTTCATTTCATAGACCCGTTCCAGTCCGCCGACGAGGAGTCGTTTCAGATGCAGTTCCGGGGCAATACGCAGATAAATGTCCATATCCAGCGCATTGTGATGAGTTTTGAACGGTCGGGCTGCAGCACCGCCGGCAATAGTATGGAGCATCGGCGTTTCGACTTCCAGGAAATGACGGTCGTCGAGATATTTACGGATTCCCTTTATGATCTGGGAGCGCTTGATAAACGTATCTTTGACTTCCGGATTGACAATCAGGTCCAGGTAACGCTGGCGATACCGCGTTTCTTTATCGGTCAGGCCATGGAATTTTTCCGGCAGCGGGCGCAGAGATTTGGAAAGGAGCGTCCATTTTTCGACGCGGATTGTCGTTTCTCCCGTGTGAGTCGTAAAGACAGGGCCTTCTACGCCGACAATATCACCAATATCGAGCAGTTTGAATAAATCGTAGGACTGTTCACCCAATACATCTTTGCGGAAATAAAGCTGGATTTCCCCGGTAATATCACGGAGCACGCAGAATGCCGTCTTGCCATGGCGGCGGATTGCCATCAGGCGTCCGGCAACGCTGACAAATGTCTGATCTTTTTCCAGTTGTTCTGCCTGTTCTTTGACGTCCTGGGCATGATGATCCCAGTTATATTTCTGACCGAAGGGATAAATGCCCGCATCGATAAACTGCTGCATTTTTTCGCGGCGGACCTTCATCTGGTCATTTAACTTTTCTTCTTCAATCGGTGCTGTATTCTGTTTCGTATCAGCCATAATTATTGGTTCCTCCTAAGTTGTTTATTCTGCATCGGGCGGTAAAATACGGTATTTCAATTCACCTGCCGGTGCTTTGACGGTAACAACAGCCGGATTGGATGCACTGATCCGCTGTCCCAGAATAGCCGAACCTACCGGAGATTCATTGGAAATTCTATTATTGAACGGATCCGCTTCGGCTGTGCCGACTACGGTATAATCAAAGCGGTCCCCCGTTTCTACGTCTTCCAGAATAACTTTGGAGCCCAGGCGTACTTTCGCGCTGCTGTCTTCCGTTTCTTCAATGATTTTTGCCGTACGAATTTTTGCTTCCAATTCGGCAATGTGCCCTTCGACCAGGGCCTGTTCGTTTTTTGCATCATCATATTCTGAGTTTTCACTCAAATCGCCCAGGGCGATAGCTTCCTGGATACGTTTCGATACCTTGATACGGCGGACAGATTTTAATTCATTTAATTCGTCTTTTAACTTCTGCAGACCTTCCTGGGTAATCAGCGTTTCGTTAGCCATGTTATTACTCCTTTGTATTGGATACTTAAATTACAAACAGATACACAAGGCATCGCCCTGTCTATCTGTTATTTTTACCGTAACTTTAATTATATGCATATACGTGCCTGGTGTCAATGTTCTTCCTTTTCCAGCAATGTCCTGATGAGGGACTCAAAAACAGCCGTACTTTCTGCCCTGTTGAGCCGTTCCCGTATGGCTGCCGACCCGTACAATCCTTTCGTGTACCAGGCTGCATGGGAACGCATTTCCCTGAGAGCTGTATAATCGCCCTTATAGGCCCGCAGGGCCTGGAAATGCTCCAGCATCTGCCGGTACCGTTCAGCCGGTGACGGCGGGGACTGTATGGTTCCCGATTCCAGATAAGCCCGTATCTGTGGAAAAATCCAGGGATTTCCCTGGGCTCCCCTGCCGACCATGATGGCCTGGCACCCTGTCTCATCGAACATCCGCGCAGCCGACGGTCCATCGATAATGTCCCCGTTGCCAATGACCGGGATGGATACAGCCCGGACGACGGCAGCGATTTTTTTCAAATCGGCCTTCCCGCTATAAAACTGCTCTCTCGTCCTGCCATGGACCGTAACGGCAG